>Ga0180218_1000095_pt1 | contig 144971 bp, 144 predicted proteins | sample eDN3rd37CKraftBY_FD_151334 | JGI IMG/M metagenome (GOLD analysis project Ga0180218, IMG submission 151334) | Enriched backyard soil microbial communities from Emeryville, California, USA - eDNA 3rd pass 37_C Kraft BY (version 2) (version 2) | ecosystem: Environmental > Terrestrial > Soil >... | reverse complement strand
ACGGCCGCCTTTTCCATCTCGCGCGTGATGGTGGTCGCGCCCACGTCCAGCGCGCCGCGGAAGATGTACGGAAAGCACAGCACGTTGTTGACCTGGTTCGGGTAGTCCGAACGGCCGGTGGCCATGATGATGTCGTCGCGCACCGCGTGCGCGGCCTCGGGCAGGATCTCGGGATTGGGATTGGCCAGCGCCAGGATCAGCGGGTTGGCCGCCATGGCGGCCACCATCTCCGGCTTGAGCACGTTGCCGGCCGACAGGCCCAGGAATACGTCCGCGCCCTCGATCACTTCGGCCAGGGTGCGGGCCTTGGTCTTGCGGGCGAAGCGTTCCTTGTCGGCGTCCATCAGCTTCTTGCGGCCCTCGTAGACCACGCCTTCGATGTCGGTGACCCAGATGTGCTCCAGCGGCAGGCCCAGGTCCACCAGCAAGTCCAGGCAGGCCAGGGCGGCGGCGCCGGCGCCCGAGGTCACCAGCTTGACGTCCTCGATGCGCTTGCCGGCCACGGCCAGGCCGTTGACCACGGCCGCGCACACGGTGATGGCGGTGCCGTGCTGGTCGTCGTGGAACACCGGGATCTTCATGCGCTCGCGCAGCTTGCGCTCGACCGTGAAGCACTCCGGCGCCTTGATGTCTTCCAGGTTGATGCCGCCGAAGGTGGCCTCCAGCCCGGCGATGATCTCCACCAGCTTGTCCGGGTCGGTCTCGTTGATCTCGATGTCGAACACGTCCAGCCCGGCGAACTTCTTGAACAGCACCGCCTTGCCTTCCATCACCGGCTTGGAGGCCAGCGCGCCGATGTTGCCCAGCCCCAGCACCGCCGTGCCGTTGGTGATCACCCCCACCAGGTTGCCCCGCCCGGTGTAGCGGAACACGTTCACCGGATCGTCGACGATCTCCTCGCAGGCGGCGGCCACGCCCGGCGAATACGCCAGGGCCAGGTCGCGCTGATTGCTCAGCTGCTTGGTGGGGGTGACCGAAATCTTGCCGGGGCGGCCATGCTCGTGATATTCCAGCGCGGCCTTGCGAAAGTTGGCGTCCATGATGGCGATGACGTAGGTTGGAGCTGCGAAAGTGAACGATGCGGCAGCGCGCGCCGGAAAGATGCTGCCCGCGCCCGCACGGGCTGGCCGGCTGCGCAAGGCGCAGTGGCGCTATCTTACTCCCGCCCCTGTACGCCAACCGCGCCGGCCCCGGCGCGCGCGGCCAGCACGCCGTCGGGATCGAACAGCGCGCGCACGCGCGCGTCCAGGCGCGCGGCCTCGGCCGTCGCATCGCCGGGCGCGGCCGGCGGCGGCGCTGGCGCTGGCGCCGGCGCCAGCAGCACACTTTCCACCCAGGCCAGCGCGCCGTCATGCCCGAGCAACAGGTGCGCCAGGTTGACGCCTGACGGTTCGCGCGGCTGCAGCGCGTCGAGGCGGCAGCGCGCGGGCCAGGCCGGCAGGGCCAGGCAGGCCGCGGCATCCGGGCCGCCGGCCAGCTGGAACAGGGCCGGCACCAGGCGCTGCACCGTGGCCGAGCGCAGCGGCCGCACGTCGGCCGCGCCGAAGGGTCCCAGCGCCTCGGCGGTGCCATCGGCCAGCAGCACGCTGGCCTCCAGCACGCCGCTGGCGCCGGTCTCGCCGGTAGGCCAGCCGTGCGCGTCGGCCAGCCAGTCGGCCAGCGTGCGCTCCGGCGCGACCTCGGCGAACTGGCTCAGGCCGGCGGCGGCCAGCTCTCCCGCCAGGCAGCCGGGGCCGGCGCGCCAGGCTGCGCCTTCGGGGGCCAGCGCGCGCAGGCCGCGCGGATCGATCTGCAACACCGGCCGCCCGGCCTGCCGGGCGCCCGGCAGGCCGAGGCTCACGCCATACTCCTGGCACAGCGCGCGCGCGCGGCGCACCTCGGCATCCGAGCGCGCCAGCAACAATGCCGCGCCCCCGGACGGATCCAGGTCGCGCAGCGGCGCCGCGACCGCCAGCGAGAGCCGCTCGCAGAACGCCGCCCAGGACGACTGCCGCGGGCGGCGTCCGAGCAGGAAAGCGCGTCGCGATGGCTGCATGACTACAATCCCCCTTTCGCTACATAACCGATTCGATTTCCCATGCCGCGCCTAGCCACTCGTACCAACGATTTTCTGACATTCCAGGTTGTGGAGCTTTTCAAGGAAGCGCAGGCCCTGCAAGCGGCCGGACGCGACATCATCAGCCTGGGAATCGGAGAACCGGACTTTACCGCGCCGCCCCAGGTGGTGGAAGCGCTGGAGCGCGCCGCGCGCGCCGGCCTGAGCGGCTACAGCGCGCCGGCCGGCCTGTCCGCCCTGCGCGAAGCCATCGCCGCATTCTACGAAAGCGAATTCGGCGCGCGCGTGGACCCGGCCCGTATCATCGTCACCGCCGGCGCCTCGGGCGCGCTGGCGCTGGCCTGCGCCGCGCTGGTCGATCCGGGCGCGCAGGTCCTGATGCCCGACCCCTCGTATCCGGCCAACAGCAACTTCGTGCTGGCCGCCGGCGGCCAGCCGCGCCTGATTCCCAGCAGCGCCGCCAAGCGCTTCCAGCTCTCGGCGCAGGACGTGCGCGACCACTGGAACGACGCCACCCGGGGCGTGCTGATCGCCTCGCCCAGCAACCCCACCGGCACCTCGATCGCCCACGACGAACTGGCCGAACTGCTGGCCGCCGTGCGCGAACGCCAGGGCTTCAGCATCGTGGACGAAATCTACCTGGGGCTGTCGTACGAATCGCAACCGCGCTCGGCGCTGCTGCTGGACGACGACATCATCGTCATCAACAGCTTCTCGAAGTACTTCCACATGACCGGCTGGCGCCTGGGCTGGATGATCGTGCCCGAAAGCATGACGGCCAAGATCGAGAAAATGGCCGCCAGCCTCGCCATCTGCGCGCCCACGCTGGCCCAGCATGCCGCGCTGGCCTGCTTCACGCCCGACGCGCTGAAGATATTCGAACATCGCCGCGAGGCCTTCAAGCAGCGGCGCGACTACCTGCTGCCGGAGTTCGAACGCCTGGGCATCCCGGTGCCGGTGCGCCCGGACGGCGCGTTCTACATCTATGCGGACATCGCGGCGCTGGGCACGACCAGCATGGCGTTCTCGCACCGCCTGCTGCACGAGGGCGGCGTGGCCGCCGTGCCGGGGCTGGACTTCGGCCCCGCCCATGGCGAGCGCACCATGCGCTTCTCGTACGCAACCGGGCTGGACCGCCTGCAGGAAGCCGTGGCCCGCATCGAAAAGCTGCTGTAGACCGCGGCGGCGCGTGCCGGCTGGCGCCGGCACGGCCTCAATCGCGCGCCAGCGCGATGCCCGAGGCCAGCGCCAGGCGGCGCCGCTCCGCCTGCACCTTGGCGCCGTAGCCGCCGTCGTCGGGGCCGGTGGCCCCCACATAGCAGGCCAGGCCGCCATTGACCGAGCCGCGGCGGTTGATGCAATCCTTCAGGATCGTGGAACCGACATGGATGTTGGCCACCGGATCGAGCGGATTGCCCTTGCCCACGTGGGCAATGGCGTCGAACTTCTCCTGGTGCACCCGGGTCATCACCTGCATCAACCCTTGCGCGCCCACCGGGCTTTCGGCAAACGGGTTGTAGCGCGACTCGATGGCGATCACGGCCAGCAACAGCAGCGGATCGAGCTGTTTCTCGCGACCGACCTTGTAGACGGTGTTGACCAGCACGGCGGTGGCGTCATAGGCCACCTTGTACTTGCGCGAGATATAGTTGCGCAATGCCTCCACCTGCGCGCTCGAGGCGGCGGATGGACGTTTGGGCGGCGCCGGCGGCGTATCGCTGCGCAACGGACCGAGGAATCCGGTCGCGTTGCTGGCGGGCGCGCTCGGTATCGCCATGACCACGGCCGAGGACGCATCGGCGCCGGGTTCGGCTCCGGGCTCCAGTTCGGCGGATGGCATGGACGTAGGTGCCAGGGCGGTCAACAAGGCTTTGTGCACCTGCAGCGCCTGGTCGCGCAGACCGGGCAAGGCAAACCCCATGCTCACTGTCACGATGACCGCGATGCCCAGATAGAGGGAACTGATGCGCAGCCATTCGGCGAGATGGTGGTGCACTCCTTGGGCCAGCTGTCGGAACAGGCCGGCCACTGACGCATCGGGCATGGGACCTCCTGCGTGGAATGAGAGGAGGCAGATGTTAACCTCTGTTTTGCCTCAAAAATGTAACTATTTTGCCGGGATCTGCCTTGAAGTATCGCGACCTCCGAGATTTTCTCGCCCAGCTTGAACGCCAGGGCGAACTCAAACGCATCACCGCGCCGGTCTCCACGCGGCTGGAAATGACCGAGATTGCCGACCGGGTGCTGCGCGCCGGCGGCCCGGCCCTGCTGTTCGAGAATGCCCGCCACAACGACGCGCCGGCGCAGATGCCGGTACTGGCCAACCTGTTCGGCACGCCGCGGCGGGTCGCCTGGGGCATGGGGGCCGAAGACGTCGGCGCCCTGCGCGAAACCGGCGAACTGCTGGCCTCGCTGCGCGAACCCGAGGCGCCCAAGGGCCTGCGCGACGCGCTGGCCAAGGTCTCCATGCTGAAGGCCGCCCTGTGGGACATGAGCCCCAAGACCGTACGCGGCGCCGCCTGCCAGGAAATCGTCTGGGAAGGCGCCGATGTCGACCTGGGCCGCCTGCCCATCCAGACCTGCTGGCCGGGCGATGTGGCGCCCCTGCTGGCCTGGGGGCTGGTGATCACGCGCGGGCCGAACGCCCGCCGGCAGAACCTGGGCATCTACCGCCAGCAGCCGCTGGGGCCCGACAAGCTGATCATGCGCTGGCTGTCGCACCGGGGCGGCGCGCTGGATTTCCGCGACCACGCCCAGGCCCACCCGGGCACGCCGTTTCCCATCGCCGTGGCGCTGGGCGCCGACCCGGCCACCATCCTGGGCGCGGTCACGCCGGTGCCGGACACGCTGTCGGAGTACCAGTTCGCCGGGCTGCTGCGCGGCTCGCGCACCGAGGTCGTCAAGGCGCTGGGCAGCGAACTGTCGGTGCCCGCCTCGGCCGAGATCGTGCTCGAGGGCCACCTGCTGCCGGCCGACGACCCGCGCGCCGTCGCGCCCGTGGTGCCCGATGGCGTCAACCCGCCCCCGGCCACCGGCTACGAAATGGCGCTCGAAGGCCCCTATGGCGACCATACCGGCTACTACAACGAGCAGGACTGGTTCCCGGTGTTCACGGTGGACCGCATCACCATGCGGCGCAACCCCATCTACCACTCCACCTATACCGGCAAGCCGCCCGACGAGCCGGCCGTGCTGGGCGTGGCGCTGAACGAGGTATTCGTGCCGCTGCTGCGCCGCCAGCTGCCCGAGATCGTCGATTTCTACCTGCCCCCGGAAGGCTGCAGCTACCGCCTGGCGGTCGTGTCGATCCGCAAGCAGTACGCCGGCCACGCCAAGCGCGTGATGTTCGGCCTGTGGAGCGTGCTGCGGCAGTTCATGTACACCAAGTTCATCGTGGTGGTCGACGAGGACATCGACCCGCGCGACTGGGCCGAAGTGGTCTGGGCCATGACCACGCGCATGGACCCCGTGCGCGACACGGTGCTGGTCGAGAACACGCCTATCGATTACCTGGATTTCGCCTCGCCGGTGTCCGGCCTGGGCGGCAAGATGGGACTGGACGCCACCAACAAGTGGCCGGGCGAAACCAACCGCGAATGGGGCACGCCCATACACATGGACGAGGCGGTCAAGCGCCGGGTGGACGCCATGTGGGGCACGCTGGGCCTGTAGCAATGCAGCGGGCGGCGCCGGCCGCCCGCGCCTGGCTCAATCGGCCTGGCGCTCCTCGCGCGAGGACTGCCAGATCCGGTATGCCTGCCAGCCCACCAGCGCCACGCCGGCCAGCTTGAGCAGGCGCGAACGCCGGCCGCCGCGCCCCACCACCATGGCCGACAGCGTCGAGCTGACGAAGGGATAGCGCCGCACCAGCGCGAATGCCTGCCAGAACAGCCGCGAGGTATTGGCCTTGCCCAGGCTGGGCCAGATGGATTTGACCATGTTGCCGGGCGTCAGCGTGCGGCCCGCCTCGACGATGCCCTGCGCCAGCGCCTCGCGCTCCAGCGCCGCGCGCGCGCGCAGCAATTCAAGCCGCACCATGCGGTCTACCGAAGCCGAGTGGCGGGCCATGTCAGTCGTCCTCCGCGTTGCGCTGCCCATCGCTGGCGCGTTGCGCATCGCGCACCCGTTCCAGCATGTCCGTATCGCGGCCGAGCTCCTCGAGCGTGGCGGCGAACGGCACGGGGCCGTCGACCAGGTCGCGCCGGACCAGGTAGAACAGCACCAGCCCGATCACGCCGTAGCCGCCCGCCAGCCAGCCCAGCGCGGCATAGCGCGACTCGGTAGGCCAGAAGGCCACCGCGATCGTGATGGTGAACACCAGGACCGCCAAGGTCAGGAACAGCAGCGCCCCAAACGCCATGCCCAGCAGCTTGATCAGGCGGATCTTTTCGCCGGCGGCTTCCAGCGCCAGTAGTTCGAGGCGCGTACGCGTCAGTCCGACCAGACTGGCGGCCACGCCGAATACCGATCTACGCAAACCCATTGTGCATGCCGGGGCGGGCGCGCGGCCCGCCCCGCCGGGATCAGCGGCGGCTGATCAGCAGGCCGAGCAGCAGGCCGGTCACGCCCGCGATGCTGATGGCCTGCCAGGGATTGTCGTGCACGTAATCGTCGGTGGCGCGGGCCGCGCGGCGACCACGCTCGAGCACCGCGTCCTGCGCGTCGTACAGCGCTTCGCGGGTGCGGCGCACCGATGCCAGCGCGCGCTCGCGCAATTCGGTCGCCTTGTCGCCCGTGGTGCTGGCGGCTTCGCGCAGCAGGGTCTCGGCATCATTGAGGCTGGTCTTGACGCTGTCGATGAGTTTCTCTTTCGTTGCTTCGTCGGATCTTCTCGCGGCCATTATCAGCTCCTTGTCGATGTGTCGATGACGCGTTCATCATACCAGCCGCGCCCCGCGCCACGCACCCCCGCGTGCTACGGGGTGCTACTTCAATTGCGTAATCTCAACGGATGACTTGATCCCGGCCTGGTCGATGTCCTGGCGCATGACCAGGTTGACGCCGGGGCAGTACCAATCGGTCACCGTGGTGTCCATGCCCGGAATCGGCAAGGTCAGGCCCTTGAAGGTGGCCATGGTGGGTTCGCTGCTGCGCGGATAGGTGATCGGCCAGCAGGCATGGCGGCCCAGCGCCGTGCTCAGGTCCTGGCGGGCGCCGACCGTCTTCTCGCCGATGCGCACCACGGTGGTCGGCTGGCCACCCACCGGCGCCTCCTTGCCGATCCTGAGCCGGTAGCTGGCGCCGGGCAGGCGCTGCCCTTCGCCGCTGATCTTGTCGTAGGCGAACAGGCCCAGCATGCGCAGGTCGAACTGCCCCTCGGAGCGGGGCTGCTCGCCGGCCTCGGCGTACTTCACGAACGTGGCCTGGCCATTCTTGACGGTCATCAGGTAGTCCAGCCGCGACTTGCCCGGCGGCAGGCCGGCATAGCTGAAAGTGGCCACGCCCTGCACGCGCGCGCGGCAGTTGTCGCCATTGGTCTTGGACACCTCGGTAAAGCCCAGGTCGGCGCCCAGGCCGATGTTGCCGCTGCCGGTCAACTGCACCTGGCCGCCGTCATGCATGAACTTGGCGTCGCACACGCCCGCCTGCGCCGCGCCGGCCCACGCCAGCACACCAATTGAAACAAAAAATCGCACCATCATGGGCCGCTCCTGAAACGCTCGGTTCGGCGGTCCGGGACGCGGACCGCGCTGGCTGATACTACACCGGTTGCGCCGGCCGACGCGGCCCGGCAGACAGTTCTGACCCGCCCGCCCATCCAGGGTTCCGGACCGGCCGCGCCCGGGGCGACGGGCGTCCAAATGATTAATGGCTATATGGATTCAAGAAATCGAAAGTTGTAGGGATGAACCCCGATCCCTATGATCGACTGACATTCTGCGGGCCTTCCCGCGTGGCTGATTTTCATGACGCTGTTCCCGATTTTCGCCGACCTGACGGGGCGGCGCGTACTGGTGGTGGGCGGCGGCGCCGTCGCCGCCCGCAAGGCACAGGCCCTGCTGCAGGCCGGGGCCGAGGTCACCGTGGGCGCGCCGCGCCTGGATCCGGCGCTCGCCGAGCTGGCCGGCCAGGGCCGCATCGCCCGCCTGGACGGCTGCTTCGAGCCCGCCTGGCTGGCCGGCGCCTGGCTGGTGGTGGCCGCCACCGACGACCGCGCCGTCAACGCGGCGGTCAGCGAGGCCGCGCGTGCGCGCCGGGTGTTTTGCAACGTGGTCGACGATGCCGAACTGTCGTCCTTCCAGGTGCCGTCCGTCGTCGACCGTGCGCCGCTCATCGTGGCCATCTCCTCGTCGGGCGTGGCGCCCGTGCTGGCGCGGCGCCTGCGCGAGCGCATCGAGTCGCTGTTCGACCATTCGCTCGGCCAGCTGGCGGCCCTGGCGGCGCGCTATCGTCCGCGCATCCGCGCCGCCCGCCCCGACCTCGGCCAGCGGCGGCGTTTCTACGACTGGCTGCTCGACGGCCCGGTCGCGGCACGCCTGCGCCAGCAACAGCCCGGGCTGGCCGAGCAGGAGCTGGAACAGGCGCTGCGCGCGCCGCAGGCCGCCCCGCGGGGCAGCGTCGTGCTGGTAGGCGCGGGCCCGGGCGACCCCGGCCTGCTGACGCTCAAGGCGCTGCGCGCGCTCAATGAAGCCGACATCATCCTGTACGACCGCCTGGTCAGCGAGGGCGTGCTGGCGCTGGCGCGCCGCGACGCCGAACGCCTGCCCGTGGGCAAGCTGCCTGGCGAAGACCACGACGCCACCCAGTCGCGCATCCATGCCCTCATGCTGGCCCACGCCCGCGCCGGCCGGCGCGTGGTGCGCCTGAAAGGCGGCGACGCCTTCATCTTCGGGCGCGGCGGCGAAGAGCTGGAATACCTGCGCGCGCACGGCGTGCCGTACGAGGTGGTGCCCGGCATCACCGCGGCGCTGGCCTGCGCCGCCTATGCCGGCATTCCCCTGACGCATCGCGACCATGCGCAGTCGGTGCGCATGGTCACCGCCCACTGCCGCGCCGACCAGGACACCCTGGACTGGGCCGGCCTGGCCCGCGACCAGCAGACCCTGGCGTTCTACATGGGCGTCGGCCAGCTCGATTACGTCACCGCGCGCCTGCTCGAACATGGCCGCGCGCCCACCACCCCGTTTGCCTTGATCGAGAACGGCAGCCGGCCCGAACAGCGCGTGGTCACCGGAACGCTGGCCGGCCTGCCCGAGATCGCGCGCCAGCGCGGCGTACGCCCTCCGGCGCTGCTGGTCGTCGGCGAAGTCGCCGCCCTGGCCGACACCCTGCAATGGTTCGGCCAGCACCAGCGCGGCCTGCCCGGCCCGCAGGCGCTGGCCGCCTGAACCCGGGGCCTTGCGCAATGGCGAAAAAAAACCGCCTTCGGGGCGGTTTCTCTTGCGGGCGGCGGATTCGCGCGGCGCGCTACTCGGCGTGCTTCTGCGTGGTGCCGAAGATGCGGTCGCCGGCATCGCCCAGGCCGGGCATGATATAGCCGTTTTCGTTCAGGCCCTGGTCGATCGAGGCGGTGTAGATCTGCACGTCCGGATGCGCCGTGAGCACGGCGTCGATGCCCTCGGGCGCCGATACCAGGGTCAGCGCCCGGATTTCGCGACAGCCGGCCCGCTTGAGCATGTCGATGGCGGCGACCATGGAGCCGCCGGTGGCCAGCATCGGGTCGACGATCAGGGCCAGGCGCTGGTCCAGCTCGCCCACCAGGCGCTCCAGGTAGGTATGCGCCTGCAGGGTCTCTTCGTTGCGGGCCACGCCGACCACGCTGACCTTGGCGCCCGGGATCAGGCTCAGCACGCCGTCGAGCATGCCGATGCCCGCGCGCAGGATGGGCACCACGGTGACTTTCTTGCCGGCGATCTTCTCGACCCCGACGGTGCCGCACCAGCCTTCGACGCAGGCGGGCGCCAGCGGCATGTCCTTGGTCGCCTCGTAGGTCAGCAGCGCCGCCACTTCCTGCGACAGCTCGCGAAAGCTCTTGGTGCTGAGGTCGGCGCGACGCATGATGCCCAGCTTGTGGCGAATCAGCGGATGGCGGATTTCATGCACAGGCATGTGCGGAATCTCCAGTAAATGGCTCTCGAATGGCCGGCGGCACGGGGCCGCCGGCGGGAACACGAGGATTTTAAGCCGGTTGGCGGGGAATCACTGTTCGGCCAGCCAGGCGACCAGCGCGTCGTCGAACGCGCGCACGGCGGCCGCGTTCTCGTGGTTGACCATGCTGACCACCACATAGCGCTTGCCGCTGGCGCCCAGCACATAGCCGGCCACCGCCCGCACATCGCGCAGCGAGCCGGTCTTCAGGTGGGCCATGCCCTGCGCGCCGTTGCCCTTGAGGCGCCGCCGCACCGTCCCGTCCACGCCGGCGATGGCCAGCGACGAGATGAATTCCGGCATCAGGGGCGAATTCCAGGCCACCGTGAGCATGGAGGCCAGGCTGTCGGCCGACACCCTGCCCTCGCGCGACAGCCCGGAGCCGTTGTCGATCACCAGTTCGGGCATTTCCAGCCCCTGCGCGCCCAGCACGGTGCGGGCGACCACGCCGCTGCTCTCGACGGTGGCCGGCCGGCGGCCGCGCTCGGCGCCCAGGGTCAGCAGCAGGGTGCGCGCCATCACATTGTTGCTGCGCTTGTTGATGGTGCGGATCGCCTCGCCCAGGGTGGGCGAGTCGTGGCTGGCCAGCACCACGGCGTCCGGCGGCACGACGCCGCTGCGGATCTGGCCCTTGAGGGTGCCGCCCAGCTCGCGCCAGAGCAGGCGGAACACCGCGCTGGCGTATTCGGGCTGCGACAGCGCCAGCCGGTACAGGCTGAACTCGCCGCACGAGCCGGCCACCTTGCCGCTCAGGCGGATGGACACGCCCTGCTGGGTCACGACCGGCTCGGTGCCGACCACCGGCGGCCCCGGACAGCGCACATCGCTCCACTCGACCGCGCCTTCCAGGCGCAGGCCCGGCAGCGGCGGATCGATCATCGGCACCCATTTGCGCGCCGCGGCGTCGGGCGTGAACAGCAGGCGTTGCGCGCCAAAGCCCACCATCAGGGCATCCGGACTGGCGTTGTAGGCCCGGTCGGAGGCGCCGTCGAAGGCGCCGGGATCGATGGCCACCTGCCCGAAAATGCTGCGGTCCACCACCAGGTCGCCAATCTGCTTGACGCCGCGCAGCCGCAACTCGCGCAGCAGGGCCCACAAGTCCTGCAGCAGCAGCTGCGGGTCGCCGCCGGCGCGCAGGTACAGCGGTCCGCGCAGCACGCCGTGGGCATCGGGCCGGTTGCCGGGCTCGGTCAGGAATTCGGTGCGCCACGCATAGCTGGGCCCCAGTTCGGACAGCGCGGCCCAGGTCGTCACCAGCTTCATGACGGAAGCCGGGTTGCGCGGCTCCTTGGCGTTGAGCGCCGCCAGCCGCGGGCCGTTGACCTCCTGCACCACCAGCGAAAGCGACTGGTCGGGCAGCTTCGTCGCTTTCCAGGCCGCCACCAGACTGGAGGGCAGGCCCTGCGCCGCCGCGCCGGCGGCGCCCAGCGCCAGCGTGACGCCGGCCAGCCATTGTTGCCACTTGCCTTGTTTGCCTGCCCGCCGCATCGCTCCCTGCCTGTTACATGTTCTTTCGTTCAAGAATGCAAGCATACCTAAGCTGGCGCGCCGCGGCGCACGCGGACACATTTTCGGCGCCGGTGCCCGGCCGCCGGGCCCCCTGGGGCCCTCGCATACAATAGCGGGCTGTCCAACGCGGCCGCCATTGGCCGCGGCTTTCCATAGAACGTATCGCGTGCCCACCCCTCTTACGCTTGCCGATTTCGACTACCACCTGCCGCCCGAGCTGATCGCCCAGAGCCCGGCCGCCGAGCGCGGCGGCAGCCGCCTGCTGCACCTGGACGCGGCCAGCCGGCTGCACGATCGCCGCTTCCCCGACCTGGCCGGGCTGCTGCGCCCGCACGACCTGCTGGTGTTCAACGACACGCGCGTGATCAAGGCGCGCCTGACGGGCCGGAAGGCCACCGGCGGCAAGGTCGAGGTGCTGGTCGAACGCATCACGGCGCCGGACCGCGCGCTGGCGCACGTGCGCGCCAGCAAGTCGCCGGGGCCGGGCATGCGCCTGCGCCTGGCCGAGGCCTTCGAAGCCGAAGTGCTGGGCCGCGAGGGCGAACTGTTCGACCTGCGCTTTCCCGCCCCGGTGCTGGACCTGCTCGACGCCCACGGCGCCACGCCGCTGCCCCCCTACATCACGCACGCGGCCGACGCGGCCGACGAACGGCGCTACCAGACGGTCTACGCGCGCGAGCCGGGCGCGGTCGCCGCGCCCACCGCGGGCCTGCACTTCGACCAGCCCATGCTGGAGCAACTGGCCGCCCAGGGCGTGCAGCGGGCCTTCGTGACGCTGCACGTGGGCGCCGGCACCTTCCAGCCGGTGCGGGTGCAGAACCTTGCCGAGCACATCATGCACGCCGAGTGGTACACGGTGCCCGAAGCCACGGTGGCCGCCATCGCCCGGGCGCGGGCGCACGGCGGGCGCATCGTGGCGGTGGGCACCACCAGCGTGCGCGCGCTGGAATCGGCCGCCGCCCAGGCGCAGGACGGGCCGCTGGCCGCCGCGCAGGGCGATACACGGCTGTTCATCACGCCCGGCTACCGCTACCGGATCGTCGACGCCCTGCTCACCAATTTCCACCTGCCGCAATCCACGCTGCTGATGCTGGTGTCGGCGCTGGCCGGCGTGGCGCCGATCCGCCGCGCCTACGCCCACGCGGTCGCCGGACGCTACCGCTTCTTCAGCTACGGCGACGCCATGTTCATCGAGACTCCTGCCCCATGACCGGACTGCAATTCGAACTGCTGGCCACCGACGGCGGCGCCCGCCGCGGCCGCCTGACGCTCAACCACGGCGTGGTCGAGACCCCTATCTTCATGCCGGTCGGCACCTACGGCAGCGTCAAGGCCATGCTGCCGCACGAGCTCAAGGAGATCGGCGCGCAGATCGTGCTGGGCAATACCTTCCACCTGTGGCTGCGCCCCGGCACCGCCATCATGGAAAAGCACGGCGGCCTGCACGGCTTCATGCAGTGGGACAAGCCCATCCTGACCGACTCCGGCGGCTTCCAGGTGTTCAGCCTGCAAGGCATGCGCAAGATCACCGAGGAAGGCGTCAAGTTCGCCTCGCCCATCGACGGCGCGCGCCTGTTCCTGACGCCCGAGGAGTCGATGCGCATCCAGCGCTCGCTGAATTCCGATATTGTCATGGTGTTCGACGAGTGCACGCCGTACGAAATCGATGACCGGCCCGCCAGCGTCGACGAAGCGGCCCGCTCGATGCGCATGTCGCTGCGCTGGGCGCGCCGCTCGCGCGACGAGTTCGACCGGCTGGGCAACCCCAACGCGCTGTTCGGCATCGTGCAGGGCGGCATGTACGAGGCGCTGCGCGACGAGTCGCTGGCCGGGCTGGCCGAAATCGGCTTTCACGGCTATGCCATCGGCGGCCTGTCGGTGGGCGAGCCCAAGGAAGACATGATGCGCATCCTGGCGCATGTCACGCCGCGCCTGCCGGCGCAGGCGCCGCGCTACCTGATGGGCGTGGGCACGCCCGAGGACCTGGTCGAGGGGGTGGCGCGCGGCGTGGACATGTTCGACTGCGTCATGCCGACCCGCAACGCCCGCAACGGCTGGCTGTTCACCCGCTACGGCGACGTCAAGATCCGCAACGCCAGATACCGCGACGACACGCGCCCGCTCGACCCCAGCTGCGCCTGCCACACCTGCGGCCACTTCTCGCGCGCCTACCTGCACCACCTGCAGCGCGCCAACGAAATCACCGGCGCGCGCCTGAACACCTTGCACAACCTGCACTTCTACCTGGCCATCATGGGCGAAATGCGCGAGGCGATCGCCGCCGGGCGCTTCCAAGCCTGGCGCGCCCGGTTCGCCGCCGACCGCGCGCGCGGGGTCGACTAGGGCGAGCCGTCCCCCCGCGCGGCGCGGCCCTCGTTGCGCCGCGCCAACATCGCTACAATAGTCGGCTTGCCCTGTCCAAGGCTCGCGCGGGGGACAGGCATACAGACAACCTATATAGACTCGAACAACCAACCAGGAGTACACCAATGTCTGCTATCGATACCGCCGGCCTCGTGCTGGCCCAGGCCGCGCCGGCCGAAGGCAACGCGCTGATGGGCATGCTGCCCATCGTTCTGATGTTCGTGATCCTCTATTTCCTGATGATCCGTCCGCAGATGAAGCGCCAGAAAGAACATCGCAACATGGTCGCCGCCCTGTCCAAGGGCGACGAGGTCGTCACCTCGGGCGGCATGCTGGGCAAGGTTTCCAAGGTTACCGACAGCTATATCACCGTCGAAGTCTCCGAACTGGCCGACAAGCCGGTCGAAGTGGTGATGCAGAAGACCGCCGTGTCCGCGGTCCTGCCCAAGGGAACCATCAAGGCCCTGTAAGGTCACACAAGGCCCCGCGTGGCGGGGCCTTGTTCCGTTCACCCACCGCACGAAGTAGCCGGCAATGAACCGCTATCCCCTCTGGAAATACATCACGGTCCTGGTTGCGGTCGTCATCGGCCTGCTCTATACCCTGCCCAACTTCTACGGCGAGTCCCCCGCCGTCCAGGTCTCGTCCGCCAAGGCGACGATCAAGGTCGACCAGGCCACGCTGGAGCAGGTCCAGCAGATCATCGAAAACGCCCAGTTGCCGGCCGACAGCGTCTACTACGAGCAGAACGGCACGCTGGGCACGGTGCGCGCGCGCTTTCCGTCCACCGACGTGCAGCTGCAGGCGCGCGACCTGATCGACCGCACGCTCAACACCGTGGCCGGCGACCCCCATTACACCGTGGCGCTGAACCTGCTGCCCGCCTCGCCGCCCTGGATGCGGTCGCTGGGCTGGTTCGAGCCCAAGCCCATGTACCTGGGCCTGGACCTGCGCGGCGGCGTGCACTTCCTGCTGCAGGTCGACATGCAGGGCGCCCTGACGGCGCGCTATGACTCGCTGGTGGCCGACGTGCGCAGCGTGCTGCGCGACCAGAAGGCCGACGTCGGCGCCATCGAGCGCTCGGGCCAGTCGGTCGTGGCCACTTTCGCCACCGCCGAGCAACGCGACCGCGCCCGCGACGTGCTGCGCTCGCGCCTGCCCGACCTGCAGTTCACCGAAACCAGCGACGGCGGCAAGCTGCAGCTGACGGGCATGCTCAATCCGGCCGCGGTCACCCGCGTGCAGGACACCGCCCTCAAGCAGAACATCAACACCCTGCACAACCGCATCAACGAGCTGGGCGTGGCCGAGCCGGTCATCCAGCAGCAAGGCGCCGACCGCATCATCGTACAGTTGCCCGGCGTGCAGGACGTGGCCAAGGCCAAGGAGCTGCTGGGCCGCACCGCCACGCTCGAGATCCGCATGGTCGACGACAGCCCGGCGGCGCAATCGGCCCTGGCCGCGGGCAGCGTGCCGTTCGGCCTGGAGCGCTACACCGACCGCGACGGCCGCCCCCTGCTGGTGCGCCGCCAGGTGGTGCTGACCGGCGAAAACCTGCAGGACGCCCAGCCCGGCCGCGACGGCCAGACCCAGCAGCCGGCCGTGCACCTGACGCTGGATTCCAAGGGCGCGCGCATCTTCCGCGACGTCACCCGCGACAACGTCGGCAAGCGCATGGCCATCCTGCTGTTCGAGAACGGCAAGGGCGAAGTCGTCACCGCGCCGGTCATCCGCAGCGAGATCGGCGGCGGCCAGGTGCAGATCTCCGGCAGCATGAGCGCCGAGGAAGCCGCCGACACGGCGCTGCTGCTGCGCGCCGGGGCGCTGGCCGCGCCCATGTCCATCATCGAGGAACGCACCATCGGCCCCAGCCTGGGCGCGGACAACATCGCCAAGGGGTTCTACTCGACGCTGTATGGCTTCATCGCGATCGCCGTTTTCATCATCGTGTACTACCACCTGTTCGGCATCTTCTCGACCATCGGCCTGACGGTCAACGTGCTGCTGCTGCTGGCGCTGCTGTCCATGCTGCAGGCAACCCTGACCCTGCCCGGCATCGCCGCCATCGCCCTCACCCTGGGCATGGCCATCGACGCCAACGTGCTCATCAACGAGCGCATCCGCGAAGAGCTGCGCAACGGCGCCACGCCGCAACAGGCCATCCACCATGGCTTCGAGCGCGCCTGGGGCACCATCCTGGACTCCAACCTCACCACGCTGATCGTCGGCCTGGCGCTGCTGGCGTTCGGCTCGGGCCCGATCCGCGGCTTCGCCGTGGTGCACTGCCTGGGCATCGTCACCTCGATGTTCTCGTCGGTGGTGGGCGTGCGCGCGCTGGCCAACCTCTGGTATGGCCGCAAGAAGAAGCTGTCGAGCATTTCCATCGGCACGGTCTGGAAACCCAAGGCAAACTGATCGATGCGGGCGGCCCGGCCGCCCGCCGTCCTGATACGCAAGGCGAAACATGGAATTTTTCCGGATTCATCGCACCATCCCGTTCATGCGCCATGCCCTGGTGCTGAACATCATCAGCCTGGTCACGTTCCTGGCGGCCGTGTTCTTCATCGTCACGCGCGGCTTTCACCTGTCGATCGAGTTCACCGGCGGCACGGTCATGGAAGTCAGCTATGCCCAGACCGCCCAGCTCGACCAGGTGCGCACGGCCATCGGCACGCTGGGCTATACCGACTTCCAGGTGCAGAACTTCGGCACCTCGCGCGACGTCATGATCCGCCTGCCGATCGCCGAAGGCCAGACCTCGGCCACCCAGAGCGAAACCGTGATGGGCGCACTGAAGGCGGCCGATCCGGCGGTGGAGCTGCGCCGGGTCGAGTTCGTCGGCCCGCAGATCGGCCAGGAGCTGCTGCACAACGGCCTGATGGCGCTGCTGGTCGTGGTGATCGGCATCATGGTCTACCTGGGCCTGCGCTTCGAATGGAAGTTCGCCGTGGCGGGCGTGATCGCCAACCTGCACGACGTGGTCATCATCCTGGGCTTTTTCGCGTTCTTCCAGTGGGAGTTCTCGCTGGCGGTGCTGGCCGGGGTCCTGGCGGTGCTGGGCTACTCGGTCAACGAATCGGTCGTCATCATGGACCGGATCCGCGAGAACTTCCGCAAGTACCGCAAGGCCTCGGTGCAGGAAGTCATCAACAGCGCGATCACCCAGACGATCTCGCGCACCATCATCACCCACGGCTCGACGCAGATGATGGTGCTGGCCATGCTGTTCTTCGGCGGCCCCACCCTGCACTACTTCTCGCTGGCGCTGACCATCGGCATCTGGTTCGGCATCTATTCGTCGGTGTTCGTCGCCGCCGCGCTGGCCATGTGGATGGGGGTCAAGCGCGAGGACCTGGTCAAGCCGGTCAAGAAGGACGGCGACGAAGTCGAAGTCGCCTGAGACCGTTCCCGGTCGTAAAAAAACCCTGCCCGGCCAAATACGGCCGGGCAGGGTTTTTTACATGCAGCCCGATACGCGAGGCGCCTGTCCCCGCATGGGCAGCGACACCTGCGGCCAGGGCGCCTGTCCCCGCATGGGCAGCGACACCTGCGGCCAGGGTGCCTGTCCCCACGGGGACAGGCACCCGAAAGGCGCTTCCCTTCAGCCGCGCTTGCGCCAGCGCCAGGGCGCGCGCAACGGCCAGGTGTGGCTCGGCGACAGCACGTAGGGTTTGATGGCGTAGGCCGCCACCACGGCGATCAGGGCAGCGGCGCACACATCCGACAGGTAATGGTCGCGATTGATGACCCGGCTGATCGCCACCAGCGCGGCCAGCGCCAGCGCCGGCCAGCGCCAGCGCGGCGCCAGGATGCCCAGCACGGCCGCGATGGCGAACGCCGTCTGGGTATGGCTGGACGGAAACGAATTGAAGGGACTGCCGGCGAACATGCGGCCCATGCCGTAGATGCCGTCGTCGAGCAGCACCTCGGGGCGGGCGCGCGCCACGATGTTCTTGAGCACCCAGGTCACCAGCCCGCCGGCGGTCAGCGTGGCCAGCAGCAGCATGCCGGCGCGCGCGATCTTCTCGCAGGTCCAGCCCCATGGCGCGGCCCAGCCGCGCAGCATGCCTTGCAGGCCGAGGATGTAGGCCGCCAGCCCGAGCGTCACATAGGTGCCGCTGTCGCCCAGGTTGCCGATGTAATCGAACACCGTATTGAGCTGCGGCGACACGCTGCGGTTGATCCACAGCGTCAGCGGCCGGTCGATCCAGGCGGCGCACCCCAGCAGCAGCAGCACCGGCACCAGGCAGCGGCGCAGCAGGCTGGCCAGCCCCCCCTGGCCGGGCGACCCGGATTGGGGCGGGGGAAAAGCGGCGATCGGTTCTGCGGTCATGGGGCGGTATGAGATAAGGGCCGGATAGCCGCAGCCCGGCGGCCAGCAATAGTACTTGCCAAATACGGCACCGCCAAGACCACGCGCGGGTGACAGGCTAAAATAGGCGGTTTCGTCCACTTACGCCCCCGGGATCTACACCCGTCACGGCGACCGCCATGCAAGAAACCACTGTCAAACGCGACGGCGCCGGCCCGTCCGATGCCGGCACGCCGGCCACCGCCGCCCAGGGCCTGGGCAAATTGTATATCCGCACCTTCGGCTGCCAGATGAACGAGTACGACTCGGACAAGATGGCCGATGTGCTGCGCGCCGACCAGGGGCTGGAGCTGACCGACAACCCCGAGGATGCCGATGTCATCCTGTTCAACACCTGTTCCGTGCGCGAGAAGGCGCAGGAGAAGGTGTTCTCCGACCTGGGCCGGGTGCAGCACCTCAAGAAGCAGAATCCCAACCTGGTGATCGGCGTGGGCGGCTGTGTGGCCAGCCAGGAAGGCGAGGCCATCGTCAAGCGCGCGCCCTATGTCGACGTGGTGTTCGGCCCGCAGACCCTGCACCGGCTGCCCGACCTGATCAAGCGCCGCCGCGCCCAGGGTGTGTCGCAGGTCGATATCAGCTTCCCCGAAATCGAGAAGTTCGACGCCCTGCCCCCGCCGCGCATCGATGGCGCCACCGCGTTCGTGTCCATCATGGAAGGCTGCAGCAAGTACTGCAGCTTCTGCGTGGTGCCCTACACGCGCGGCGAAGAGGTTTCGCGGCCCTTCGACGACGTCCTGCTCGAGGTCGCCGACCTGGCCGACCAGGGCGTCAAGGAAGTCACGCTGCTGGGCCAGAACGTCAATGCCTACCGCGGCGCCATGGGCGATAGCGGCGAAATCGCCGATTTCGCCATGCTGCTGGAATACGTGCACGAGATTCCCGGTATCGAACGGATCCGCTACACCACCTCGCACCCGAAGGAAATGACCCAACGCATGGTCGACGCCTACGCGCGGCTGCCCAAGCTGGTGTCGTTCCTGCACCTGCCCGTGCAGGCCGGCAGCGACCGCGTGCTGGCGGCCATGAAGCGCGGCTATACCGCGCTGGAGTTCAAGTCGGTGGTGCGCCGCCTGCGCGCCGCACGCCCCAGCCTGACGCTGTCGTCGGACTTCATCGTCGGCTTCCCAGGCGAGACCGAGGAGGACTTCCAGAAGACCATGAAGCTGATCGAGGACGTCGGCTTCGACACCTCGTTCTCGTTCGTGTATTCGCGCCGTCCCGGCACGCCGGCGGCGGACCTGCACGATGACACGCCGCAGGACGTCAAGCTGCGCCGCCTGCAGCAGTTGCAGGCGCTCATCAACCAGCAGGCCGCGGCCATCGCCCAGGGCATGATCGGCACCCGCCAGCGCGTGCTGGTCGAAGGCCCGTCGCGACGCGACCCCAACGAACTGATGGGCCGCACCGAGAACAACCGCATCGTCAACTTCCCCGGCGTGCCGCGCCTGATCGGCCACATGGTCGACGTCGTCATCACCCACGCCCACACCAACTCGCTGCGCGGCCGCGTCGCCGGCATCGAACGCGACACCTCCGGAGCCGAATGAGCACTTCCCGCAGCCGCGCCCGCCGCACCATGCCCGTCATCGTCAATCTCGATGGCGACAACATCCACCTCGCCAACCTGTGCGGCCCGCTGGACGAGAACCTGCGCCAGCTCGCCGACGGCATGGGCGTGAAACTGGCGCGCCGCGGCAGCCGGGTCACGATAGAGGGCGAACAGGCCGAACTGGCCGGGCGGGCCCTGCGGCGCTTTCACGAGCAGGCCACCCACCGCGCGCTGTCGGTCGACGACATCCAGCTCGGCCTGGTCGAGATCGGCGTGGGCCGCCCGGCCGAGGTCCAGGCCGACCCGCGCGAACTCGACCAGACGCTGCCGCCGGTCGACGACGAAAGCGGCGGCGTGGTGCTGCGCACGCGGCGCACCGACCTGCGCCCGCGCACGCCGCGCCAGCGCGACTACATGAACAACATCCTCAAGCACGACATCACGTTCGGCGTGGGGCCGGCCGGCACCGGCAAGACCTGGCTGGCCGTGGCCTGCGCCATCGACGCCATGGAGCGCGACACGGTGCAGCGACTGGTGCTGACGCGCCCGGCCGTCGAGGCCGGCGAGCGGCTGGGGTTCCTGCCGGGCGACCTGGCGCAGAAGGTCGACCCCTATCTGCGGCCGCTGTACGACGCGCTGTACGACCTGATGGGCTTCGAGCGCGTGCAGCGCCTGTTCGAGAAGCAGACCATCGAGATCGCCCCGCTGGCCTACATGCGCGGGCGCACGCTCAACCACGCCTTCGTGATCCTGGACGAGGCCCAGAACACCACGCCGGAGCAGATGAAAATGTTCCTGACCCGGATCGGCTTCGGCAGCAAGGCCGTCATTACCGGCGATCCGTCGCAGGTCGACCTGCCGCGCGGCCAGCAAAGCGGGCTGGCGCACGCCGTGCAGGTGCTCGAGGACGTCCAGGGCATCGCCACGACCCGCTTCACCAGCCGCGACGTGGTGCGCCATCCGCTGGTGGCGCGCATCGTCGACGCCTACGACCAGGCGGCCGCCAATGGCGACTGAGCTGTCGCTGTCGGTGCAGTATGGGGTGGCCGAGGCTCGGCTGCCGCGCTGGCGGCTGCGCCGCTGGGTCCAGTATGCGCTGGCCGGCGCCGCCGGCGACGGGCACGCCGGACTGGCCGGCGCCGAACTCGGCCTGCGCCTGGTGGGGCTGGCAGAAGGCCGGCGCCTGAACCGCGAATTCCGCGGCCGCGACTACGCCACCAACGTGCTCACGTTCGAATACGGCACAGGCCCCGACGGCGTGGCGCGCGGCGACATCGTCGTGTGCGTGCCGGTGCTGGCCCGCGAGGCGCGCGAGCAGCGCAAGACGCTGCTCGCCCATGCGGCCCACCTGACGGTGCACGGCACCCTGCATGCGCTGGGCTACGACCACGTCAAGGCCGGCCAGGCGCGGCGCATGGAGGCCCTGGAAACCGCCGTGCTGGCGCGCATGGGAATCGCCGACCCCTATCTGACCGCCTGACGGCGCCGCGCAGATTGACGCCAATGCACCCCAAATCGGGGAACAATGGCCGCTGTTGTATGCAAAATCGGAGCGCGGCGTAACAACTTGCGCCAAATATTCGGTTATGCTGAATCTTTACCAACTTGTCCGCCTGGACGATGTCCGACCCTTACCCTGCTACCGAGGCGCACGCTCAGCGCGCCGCCAAATCCTCTCCCAAATCCCTGCTGGACCGTCTGCTTTCCCTGGTGCGGCGCGAGCCTGAAGACCGCGAAGGCATCAAGGCCATCCTCGAAGCCGCGCACGAACGCGAGCTGCTCGACGCAGAGTCCTACGCCATGATCAAGGGCGCGCTGGCCGTGTCCGAGCGCACCGTCGCCGACATCATGGTGCCGCGCTCGCGCATGGATTTGCTCGATATCGCCCAGCCGCTGCCGCAGTTGCTGGCCACCATCATCGAGACCGCGCACTCGCGCTTTCCGGTCTACGAAGACGACCGCGACAACATCATCGGCATCCTGCTCGCCAAGGATCTGCTGCGCTACATGCTCGAGCCGGCGCTGGATATCCGCTCGCTGGTCCGGCCGGCCGTGTTCATCCCCGAGGTCAAGCGCCTGAACGTGCTGCTGCGCGAGTTCCGCGCCAGCCGCAACCACCTGGCGATCGTCATCGACGAACATGGCGGCATATCCGGCCTGGTCACCATGGAAGACGTGCTGGAGCAGATCGTCGGCGACATCGAGGACGAATTCGACGAGGACGAGGAAGAGTCGATCTTCCCCGAGGGCGAGAACCAGTGGCGCCTGACCGCCTCGACAGACATCAGCCATTTCAACGCCACCTTTGCCACCGACCTGCCCGACGACGAATACGACAGCGTGGGCGGCTGGCTGGGCGGCCAGCTGGGGCGCATTCCGCGCCGCGGCGACAGCGCCGACCACGACGGCCTGCATATCGAAGTCGTGCGCGCCGACGCGCGGCGCGCCCTGTGGCTGCGCGTGCGCCGCATCGCGGGCGCGCAGCCTCCGGCGAGCGCCGCTGAATGAGCCCGGCCGGCAAGGGGCCAGCCTGGCGCCAACCCGCCATCCTGGCCGCCGCGGGCGCCGCGCATGCACTGAGCTTCGCCCCCGATCCCCTGCCCGCCTGGTCGCTGGCGCCGGTGCAGGTCATCGCGCTGGCGGTGGCCGCGCATGCCACCTTGCAGGCGCCCTCGGCGCGGCGGGCGCTGGCGCGCGGCTGGCTGTTCGCCATGTTCAGCTTCAGCCTGGGCCTGTACTGGCTGTACGTCAGCATGCACGACTACGGCGGGCTGGCCGCGCCGCTGGCGGCGGCCGGCGTGCTGGCGCTGTCGGCGTTCCTGGCGCTGTTCCCGGGCCTGGCCTGCGCCGCCGCGCGCTGGCTGAGCCCGCCCCATTGGGACGCCAGCCCGCCGGCGCGCGCGCGCCGCACCCTCTACGCCGCCGCCACCTGGGCCGCCTGCTGGGCCGCGCTCGAATGGCTGCGCGCCGTAGTGCTGACCGGTTTCCCGTGGCTGAACATCGGCTACGCGCACGTCGACGGCCCGCTGGCTGGCTGGGCGCCGCTGCTGGGCGTGCATGGCATGGCGCTGCTGGCCGCCTTCGCGGCCGCCGCGCTGGCCGGCCTGTGGCAATCGGCCTCGGGACGCATCGACAGCCGCCAGGCCCTGGCGGCCGGGGTGGCGCTGCTGCTGGCGGCCGCCGGCTGGCTGCTCGGCCAGTTCAGCTGGTCGCGGCCCGAAGGGCAGCCACTGCACCTGCGCCTGGTGCAAGGCAACGTCGAGCAATCTCAGAAATTCGATCCTGCGCTGCTGGAGACCGGACTGCGGCGGCACCTCGAACTGGCCGCGCTGCCGCCGCGCGCCGGCGAGCCCAAGCCTGATCTCATCATCCTGCCCGAAACCGTCCTGCCCATTTTCCAGGACCAGTTGCCCGCCAGTGTCTGGGACGCCTGGATCGAGGTGGCGCGGCGCGCCGATGCCCACATCGCCATGGGCGTGCCGCTGCACACGCTGCCCAACGGCGCCGCGGGGCACCGCTACACCAACAGCGTGATCGGCTTCGACGCCGGCACGCCCGTCGAGCAACTGCGCACCGGCACCACCGCCATGCGCTACGACAAGCAGCACCTGGTGCCCTGGGGCGAATACGTCCCGCCGGGGTTCCGCTGGTTCGTCGACATGCTGGACATCCCGCTGGGCGACTTCGATCGCGGCGCCGCGCGCCAGCCCAGCTTCGACATCGCGGGCCAGCGCATCGCCTTCAACATCTGCTACGAAGACCTGTTCGGCCCCGAACTGCTGCCTGCGCTGCAGGATGGCCCCGACGGCCAGCCCGGCGCCACCATCATGGCCAATGTCAGCAACCTCGGCTGGTTCGGCGATACGTGGGCATTGCGCCAGCACCTGCAGATCGGCCGCCTGCGCACCATGGAAACGGCGCGTCCCATGGTGGCCGCCACCAACACCGGCATCACCGCCGCCATCGATGCGCGCGGGCGCGTCGCGGCCGCGCTGCCGGCCGACCGCGCCGGCGTGCTGCCGGTCGCCGTGCAAGGCATGACCGGCCTGACGCCTTACGCCCGCTTCGGCGACAAACCCGCGCTGGCGCTGATCGGGCTGCTGCTGATCGCCGCCGCGGCGCGCAGCCGCCGGCCGCGCCAGCCCTAGGGCCGCGCCGTCAGCGCGAGCGCCGCCTCGTCGGGCGGCGGCAGCAGGGGCCCGCCGCCCACGCCGGTGCGCGCCAGCGCATCGGCAATCTGGCGCATGTCATCGGGATCCAGCTCCAGCGTCGCCGCGCCCAGCCAGCCGTCCACCTGCTCGGCGCTGCGCGCGCCCGCGATGGCGCCGGTGACGCCGGGCCAGGCCAGCGTCCAGGCGACGGCGATCGCCCCCACGCTGGCGCCGTGGTGCCGCGCGATCGGCTTGAGCGCATCGGCAAACTCGAGGTTGGCCGCCAACCGCGGCGCCATGAATTCGGCGTTGCGGGCGCGCCAGTCCCCTTCCGGCAAGGCCGCGGCACGCTCGGCGCTGAAGGCGCCCGACAGCAGGCCCGACTGCATGGGGCTGTAGACGATGACGCCGGTGTCGTGGCTTGCGCACCAGGGCAGCAGGTCTTGGGCGCTTTCGCGGCGTATGGCCGAGAACGGCGGTTGCAGCGTTTCGACATGGCCCAGTTGCTCGGCCGCCTGCACCTGCGCCAGATTGTGGTTGGACAGGCCGACATGGCGCAGTTTGCCGGCCTGGCGCAGGTCGAGCAGCGTTTGCCAATACACCTCGAGGGGCGTGCCGTCGCCGGCCGGCCAATGCATCTGGTAGAGATCGATGGCTTCGACGCCCAGCCTGTGCAACGACGCGTCGACCTCGCGCCGCAGGCTGTCCGGTGCGCCGATGCGGCGCGGCTTGGCCATGGGGTCGGCGGGCGAGCCGACCAGCCCGCCCTTGGTGAAGACATAGGGCCGCTCCGACGGCGGCATGCCGGCCAGCGCGCGGCCCACCAGGCTTTCGGAATGACCCAGCCCGTAGACGGCCGCGGTATCGATCCAGTTGATGCCGCGATTCACCGCGTGGCGGATCGCGCGGATGGACTCGCCATCGTCCTGCGCGCCCCAGCCCACGGACCAGCCCGGCCCGCCTATCGCCCAGGCGCCGAAACCCACGCGCGTGATCCGCATATCGGTGGCGCCCAGCCTCTGGGTGGGAAATGAAGTGCTCATGATGGCGTGCTCCTGCGTGATGGGCATGCGCCCGCGGCCGGGCTGCGCCAAGATTAGGACAGGTCGGCGCCATACTCAAACCGGCACGCAAGCGCACGCGTGGCTCTGTCGATTTATTTTTCCCTCGACTTGCACGCCATGAAAAACTCGTGCATAATCTCGTTTCTTCGCCAACGGCACTAAACAAACCGGCAACGAAAACCGAAATTTCAGCAGAAATGCGGTTGAGTTACCAGCTTGATTAGGATGTTTTACACCGGGGGTATAGCTCAGCTGGGAGAGCGCTTGCATGGCATGCAAGAGGTCAGCGGTTCGATCCCGCTTACCTCCACCAGTCCAAGGCGAAGTAAAGTAGTAACGTAGTATCAGGTAGTACCCGTCCTGTCCCCTTCGTCTAGAGGCCTAGGACATCACCCTTTCACGGTGAGTACAGGGGTTCGAATCCCCTAGGGGACGCCAGTTCGTCTGGCATGGTGTAGCAAGTTACGCCGCTGCGGAGCGGTAGTTCAGTTGGTTAGAATACCGGCCTGTCACGCCGGGGGTCGCGGGTTCGAGCCCCGTCCGCTCCGCCAAAAGATTCCGGAAAGCCAGTTGCTCACGCAACTGGCTTTTTTCTTTCCGGGTGCCTGTCCCCGCAGGGGGACTGGCACCCGCAAACTCTCGGGGTGCCTGCCCCGCAGGGGGACTGGCACCCGCAAACTCTCGGGGGGCCTGTCCCGACGGGGAGACTGGCACCCGCAAACTCTCGGGGTGCCTGCCCCGCAGGGAGACTGGCACCCGCAAACTCTCGGGGTGCCTGCCCCGCAGGGGGACTGGCACCCGCAAACTCTCGGGGTGCCTGTCCCGACGGGGAGACTGGCACCCGCAAACTCTCGGGGTGCCTGCCTCGCAGGGGGACTGGCACCCGCAAACTCTCGGGGTGCCTGTCCCCGCAGGGACAGGCACCGATCCACCTCCGCGCCTGCCACTTCCCGCAGGGACAGGCGCGAACCGCCCCCCCCTTCCTGTCACCCCCTCTTTCCGCAAAAGAGTTGACACTTTTACCGGCTCCTTCTACCTTTACGCCATGAAGGAAAAGTCCATTACCGCCATCGACAAGAATGGCATCGACGCACCGCTGACCGACGTGGTGTACCAACGCATGCTCGACGGCATCTATGCCGGCGGGCTGCCTCCCGGCGGCGTGATCAACGAGGTGGAACTGGCGCGCGAATTCGGCGTGAGCCGCGGCCCGGTGCGCGAAGCGGTGCGCCGCCTGCAGGGCATCCAGATCGTCACCCGCGAACCGTACATGAAGGCGCGCGTGGTCGCGATGTCGGCCGAATCGGCGCTCGAGCTGTTCCAGATGCGCATGGGCCTGGAAGGCGTGGCCTGTTTCCTGGCCACGCAGCGCATGAGCGACGCCGATATCGCCCAATTGCAGCGCGACATGGATGCGCACTACCAGAGCTGGGCGGCGCGGCGCGAAGGCGCCCCGAACGGCGAGGAGCGCCATTTCGACCTGCACGAACGCATCGTGCGGGCCAGCGGCAACAAGCGCATCATCGCCGCGCTGTGCGAAGACCTCTACCACCTGCTGCGCATCTATCGCCGGCACTCGGGCTCGGCGCTCGAGCGCAAGGACGACGCCTACGACGAGCATTGGCAGATCGTGCGTGCCATCGCCAGCCGCGACGCGCGCCTGGCCGAATCCCTCATGCGCTCGCACATCGAGCGGGCCGCCAACCACGTCGCCAGCCAACTGAGCGAACCCGCCATCCAATGACCCCTGCCCTGCCTGCCACGCCCTCGGACCGTTTCGCCGCCGGGCTGGCCGAAGTCTGCCAGTTCGTCTCCACGCTGACCTGGGACGCCATTCCCGACGCCGTGCGCCAGCGCGCGGTGGACGTCCTGTGCGACGACCTGGCGGCCATGGCCGCCGCCGCCCCGGAACCCGAATTGCGCCGCTACGCCGCGTTGCTGACGGCGCGCGCCGGCGCGGCCGAATCGCCCCTGCTCAGCCCGGCGCTGCCGCGCGTGGGCCGCATGGAAGCCGCCTCCTGGAATGCCCTGGCCGGCAACTGGTGCGAACTCGACGAAGGATTCCGGCTGGCGATCTGCCATGCCGGCATCTATACCCTGCCCGCGCTGCTGGCCGAGGCCACGGCCACGCGCGCGCGCCTGCGCGACGTGCTCACGGCCCTGACCGGCGCCTACGAACTGGTCACGCGCTGCGCCATGAGTTTCCATGTCATGCCGCCGCCCGTGCACGGCCACGCGCTGTGGAGCGCGGTCGGCGCGGCGGCCGCGGTATCGCTGCTGCGCGGCCATGACGCGCAGACCTTGCTGCGCGCCGTGTCCGGCGCCATCACCACCGCCAGCATGGGACCGCGTTCGCACCTGATGGCCGGCGTCCTGATCCGCAACGGCTGGGCCGCCGCCGGCGCGGTCAACGGCATGCAGTGCGCCGACTGGGCCGAATGCGGCTTCGGCGGCTCCCCCGCCAGCATGGAAGAAGTCTGCGCGGGCATCGTCAAGGCGAGCCTGCGCGAAGGCGAAATCACGCGCGAGCTGGGCACGCGCTGGTCGCTCTCGCACGGCTACCAGAAACTGTATTCGTGCTGCCAGCACGGGCACTCCGCCGTACAGGCCTGCCTGGCGCTGCGCGCCGACCCGGCCTTCGAGCCGGCGCGCATCCGCGCCATCCGCCTGGACACCCACCCGCTGGCGCTGACCCTGGACACGGTCCACCCCACGACCACCCTGGGCGCGCGATTTTCCATGCCGCACATGGTGGCGGCTGCGCTGGCGCTGGGCACCGGCAGCGCCGCGGCCTTCAGCCAGTCCACGCTGTCCGACCCGGCCGTGGCCGCGCTGCGCGAGCAAGTGCGCATGCGCCTGGCCGACGCGCCCATGCCCGCGCCGCACGACCGGCCGGCCTGGCTCGAGGTGGAACTGGACGACGGCCGGGTGCTGCGCGCCAGCTGCCTGAGCGCGACCGGCAGCCCCGACAACCCGGTCACGCCGGCGCAGTTCGAGGACAAGCTGGCCCGGCTCGGCGCCGACGTGCTGCCGCGCCTGCCGCAGGCCATCGCGCCCGCCGCCTGGCAGGCGGCGCTCGACGAGGAAACCGGCGCCTGGCTGGCCGCGTTGGCGCGCCGGGCCTGAGAGACGGGCGCGCCGCGCGACGCGCCCTGCCCCTAGTTCAGCTTGATTCCCGCCGCCTTGATGACGCGGGCCCACTTGGCCGTGTCGTCGTGGATGAGCGTCTGGAATTGCGCCCGGGAGGTGGGCTGGAAATAGGCCGCCATGGACTGCAGCTTCTGCTCGACCGGCGCGCTTTGCATCACCTTATTGACCGCGCCGTTGAGGCGTTCGAGCACGGCCTGCGGCGTACCCGCGGGCGCGAACACGCCGAACCAGGTCGTCGCCTCGAACCCGGCCAGCCCGGTTTCGGCGATGGTGGGCACGTCGGGCAATTGCGGGCTGCGCATGGCGCCGGTCACGCCCAGCGCCTTGAGGTCGCCGCGCTGGATATGCGGCATGGCCGACGGCAGGTTGTCGAACATCAGTTGCACCCGTCCGGCCAGCAGGTCGATCATGGCCGGGCCGCTGCCCTGGTAGGGCACGTGCGTGATGCGCGTTCCCGCCATCGCGTTGAACAGTTCGCCGGCCAGGTGCGTGGTGCCGCCATTGCCCGATGAGCCGTAGTTGAGTTTGTCCGGATGCTTGCGGGCGTAGTCGATGAGCTCGGCGACCGAATTGACCGGCAGCGCGGCCGGCACCACCAGCACGTTCATCGACTGGCCGGCCAGCGCGGCGGGCGCCAGATCCTTCTCGACGTCGTACGGCATGTTGTCGAACAGCGAAGGATTGATGGTGATGTTGCCGGCCGCGCCGAACAGCAGCGTATAGCCATCCGGGGCGGCCTTGGCCACGATATTGGAGCCGATGTTGCCGCCCGCGCCGGGCTTGTTCTCGACCACGACGCTCTGCCCCAGGACCTCGGTGAGCTGCCGGGCCACCAGCCGGCCCAGCGTATCGACCGCCCCGCCGGGCGCGAACGGCACGACCATGCGTATCGGCTGGCCGGGCCAGGCGTCGGCCGCCGCCGCGGGCGCGGCCGACAGGCCGCCCAGCATCATGACACCGCACATGCCCGCGTTGCGCAGGGCGCTCAGGAATTTTCTGCTCATGGGACTTCCGACAGTTGCGTTGAGAATCCGGTACACGCCGCCCGCGTGGCGCCACGCGGGCGACGCGCTCAATACAGCTCGGCCAGCGGCCAGGGCTCCAGGCGGCGCAGCTGGCCGATCAGGGCCTGTACCTTCGCGGCCGGGAACACCAGGCCGAAAGCCTCTTCGGCCTTGCGGTCCAGCGCCTCGTCGGCCAGCGGCCGGTCAGCCGAACCGAGCGGATCGGCCACCCACTCCGACAGGCTCTCGCCCGAGCGCAGGCGCAACGTGACCCGCGCCGGGCCGCTGGCCGGGTACAGGCTGTCGCACTCCTGCGTCTGCGTCACGCTGACGCGCGCCGCCAGCGCATTGAGATCGGGCCGCGCCCGCGCCGCTTCCGAGAAACCGGCCAGGGTCACCGCGCCGTCCGCGCAGGCCAGCGCCATGACCCAGGGAAACGACAGCTGGGCGACTTCGAGGGTGTCCCACGGCAGGCGGGCGTGCGGCATGGCCGAGCCGTAGGTTTCGACCTCGATGGCCGCCACGTCCGCCGCCTGCCACGCGGCGCCCGCCTTCAGCGCCAGGACGGCATCGACGGCCGGATGAATATGGCGGCAGCAGGGATAGGGTTTCAGGTACGAACGGACGATGGCCGGCGCGGCGCGTTCGCGCGCGCGGCTGCCGTCCCATTGCGCAAGGCCGCCGAACGCCTGCAGCAGGCCCGCGTGCCCCTCGATGACGCCGCGCGGCCCCTGGGCCGCGCCTTGCCGGGCCATGAGCGCGGCGCGCAATCCTTCGCGCGCGGCATGGCCCGGGTGGAATTTCTTGACGTTGCCGCCGCCGGCCAGATAGGCGAACAGGCCGCCGGACGCGCTGGCGGCCAGGCCCATCGCGCTTTCGATGCCGGCGCTGTCCAGGCCCAGCAAGGTCGCGCACGCGGCCGCCGCGCCCACCACCCCGGCGACCGGCGTAGTCTGGAAGCCGCGCTGGCTGGCATGCGGATGCAGGGCTTCCGCGATGCTGACCGCCACTTCGAAGCCGGCGACGACCGCGCACAGGAATTCGAGGTAGTCGGCCCCCTGCCGCCAGCCCAACGCCAGCACGGCGGGCACGACCGTGGTGGCCGGGTGGATGGAACCCTCGCGGTTGCCATCGTCCATTTCCAGGGCATGGCAGGCCACCGCCATCAGGCCGGCGGACTCCAGCACGGTCCAGCGTTCGGGGCCGCCGAACAAGGCAACCGGCCCGGGCTGCGCATTGATGCCGCGCTCGAGCTCGATGGCCGCGCGCACCAGGGGCTGGCGCATGCCCGCCGCGCACGCGGCCAGGGTATCGAGCACATGCCGGGCGCTTTCGCGCAGCACCGCCTCGGACGGCCGGCCGTCGCGCAGCGCCGCGCACCAGTCGGCCAGGGCCCGGGTGGGCGTGCCGCCAGCCATCAGGGAACCGCTGAAATCGTGTGTCATGCCTGCTCCTCGCCCAGCCGGGACGCGATCGCCTGGCCGATGCGCAAACCCAATCCCAGCGCGGACAACAGGCCGTTGCCCGACATGTAGCCCAGGCTGCCCCGGTTGCCGCTGATGCCGCACGCCGCCCCGCCGCCGGCCCACAGCCCGTCGATGACGCCGGCCTGGTCCGTCAGCACGCGACCGTCGATATCGACGCGCAGGCCGCCCTGGGTGTGGAAGATCGCCGGGCCGATGCGCGTGGCGGTCAGCCGCTCGCCCAGCGGGCCCAGACCCCATTGCGCGCGCCCGTGGGCGTCGGCGCCGCCGTCCGCGGCGCACTGGCGCGCCGCCCGCAGCGTGGCCGCCAACCCGGCGGCATCGATGCCTGTGCGGGCGCACAGTTCTTCCAGGCCGCCCTCGAGCACGCCACCGTGCGCGACGAGTTCGGCATACTCTTCCTGCCCGGCCGCCGTGACATCGCGCACCCGGGTATCGGCGATCACCCAGAACGGCCCCGTGCGCGCCAGCTCCAGCGCGGCAAAGGCCGAGTAGCCGATGCTCTCGTCGCCGAAGCGCCGGCCCGAGCGGTCGACGATGATGCCGCCCTTCTCGATCACGGTCCAGGTGACCAGCGAGCCGTGCGGATCGGCCAGGCTGGCATGGCCCTGGTAGGCCTTCATGTTGGCCAGCCCCGCGCCCAGCGATTCGCCCCACAGGATGGCCTCGCCTTCGCTGCCGGTGCCGCCGCCATACGGCGCCGCGGCCACTTCGGGCACGAAGCGCGCCAGCAGGGTCTTGTTGGCGGCGTAGCCGTTGCTGGCCAGCACCACGTGGCGCGCGCCCACGCGCGTGACCGCCCCGTCCGGGGTGGCGCACTCGACGCCGCGCGGCCGTCCCTCGCTGGCGATCAGCCCGGTCACCGCGTTGCTCCATGCCACCGGAATGTCGCGGCGCTCGCACTCGCGCAGCAGGTCGTCCACCAGGTCGGCGCCGCGGCGCGATGGCGGAGAGTGCAGGCGATGCACGCGGTGGCCGATGTGTTTGTACGTCTCGACCAGGGTCAGCCGCACATGGGCGCTGTCGACCAGCCACTCGACCAGCCGGGCCGAGGTTTCGGTCAGGGCCCGCGTCAGGTCCATGGCCTCATGCTCGCCGGCGATCGTCAGCAGGTCCTCCTGGAACATCCGCGGCGTGTCGTGCACGCCTGCGGCCTGCTGGAACCGGGTGCCGGCCGCCGGAATCGAACCGCTGGACAGCACCGTGTTGCCGCAGGCCCGCTCGGCCTTGTCCAGCACCGCGATGCTGGCCTGCGGATACGCATCATGGATGGCGACCGCGGCCGTCAGGCCGCAACCGCCCGCCCCCACGATGACGACATCGAACTCCATATCGAATTGCATCGTCGCCGTGCTCCGCGCTTACTGTACTTTCGCGCCGGAGATCTTGACCGCCGTGGCCCACGAAGCGCGCTCGCGATCGAGCTCGGTCTCGAAATCGGCCAGCGTGACCGCGCTGGGCGTCAGGCCCAGCTTCTCCATTTTCTCGACCACGTCGGGCGACGCCATGACGGTCTTGATGTCGGCGGCGATCTTCTGCACGACCGGCGCCGGCGTGCCCTTGGGCGCGAAGACGCCCGACCACGGCGCGGCCGCGAAGCCCGGGAAGCCCTGGCCGGCGATGGTGGGATAACCGTTGCCGCTGTAGTCCTTGTCGGTGGTCAGGGCGATCAGCTTGAGCTTGCCGGCCTTGACTTGCGGCTCGGCCGAGGGAAAGCCGGTGATGCCGACCGGCACGAAGCCGGCGACGATATCGTTGATCAGCGGGCTGGCGCCCTTGTATTGCACGGCCTGCATCGGGAACCCGCCGCGCTCGCGCAGCAGCTCCATGGTCAGATGCGAGGCGGTGCCGTTGCCGTCGGTGCCGTACACCTGGTATTTGGGGTCCTTCTTGGCCAGGGCGATCAGCTCCTGCAGATTGTTGGCCGGCACATCGGGGTTGGCGATGATGGCGTTCGGATAGAACACCACCTTGGAGATGGCCTCGAAATCGCCCTTGGGGTCATAGGTCAGGCTCGGATAGAGCGACCCGGCGATGCCATGCGAGCCGGTGACGCCCAGCAGCAGCGTGTAGCCATCGGGCGCGGCCTTGGCCGCGAAACCCGCACCCACGGTGCCGCCCGCGCCGGCGCGGTTCTCGATCACCACGGTCTGCTTCCATTCCTTGCCCAGCGCCTCGCCCAGCACGCGCGCCGTGATGTCGGTGGGGCCCCCGGGCGCGAACGGCACGATCAGCGTCACGGGACGCTGCGGCCATTGCGGTTGCGCCGCGGCCTGCTGGGCCGGCAGGGCCGCCCAGGCGGCCAGCGCCAGGACCGTCGCCGTGACCCGGCGGCGCGTGCGCGCGGCGCCGGGCAGGAATCCGAAGTTGTAGAAGTTCATGGCTGGTCCTTTAATGTTGACAGATTAAGCAAATAGTTACTTGAATGACACTGAAATCGCAGAAAGTCCAGCGCTTCAGACGAGAATCTACCTTAAAATCATAAAAGTGTTAACAGATTGAGGGCTGGTGTTAACACCTATGCATCGTCGGCGGGCGGCGCGCCGGTCAGGTGCCGCGCGGCGTGCGCGACCTCCTCGCGCTCCATGTCGCGCACGATGAAAACCAGTTTCCCGACCAGGCCTGGCGGCACCGCCCCGGCCGGCTCGGGCGCGGAGAACACGTGATGCACCGCGTGCACCACCATCCGCCCCTGCCCCGCGAAGGCCAGCACGCCCTTGAGCCGCAGCAGCCGGTCGGCGAATGTGCGCTGCACCTCGTGCACGAAAGCGGCCCAGGCCGGCCAGCCGATGGCATCCGGGACATCGACCGTCACGCTGTGGATGCCATAGGCCAGCAGGTGGCGCAGCGCGCTGGCCTGCGGCGCGCCGGCCGGCACATGCCCCTGCGCCGCCGGCACCGGCCGGTCCGCCGCGGGGTCCAGCAGCAGGCGCGCCAGCGTTTCGTCTGGCAGGCTGTTGTCGTAGACCCGCGCGGTCGGGTTCAGCTCGCCCAGCCATGCGGCCAGGTGCCGCGCCTCGGGGTGCAGGTCCAGCTTGGTCAGCACCACGGTGTCGGCCATCAGCAATTGCGTCTTTGCTTCGGCATACGCCTGGACATCGCCCTGGCCGAAGCCGGCATCGAAGGTGGTCACGATGCCGGCGAAGCGGAACTGGCGCGCCAGCGCCCCGTCGCCGTACACGGCGTTGATGATGGGGCCGGGTTCGGCCAGCCCCGAGGTCTCGATCAGCACGCGATCGAACCAGGGGATTTCCCCCCGCAGGCGCCGGTAGTAGAGCGAGGCCAGCGTATCCTGGATCGCGCTGCTGGCCAGGCAGCACAGGCAGCCGGAATCGAGCAGCTGGATATCGCGGTCGTCGGACTGGTCGGCCACCAGCGCCTGGTCCAGCCCGACCTCGCCGAACTCGTTGATGATCACCGCGCAGCGCGCGAATCCCGGCTGGTGGATCAAGCGCCGCAACAGGCTGGTCTTGCCACTGCCCAGGAAACCCGTCAGCAGGGTGATGGGGATGGTGCTCATTGCCCCGCGCTCAACCCGCTTCGCGCGCCGGCAGCGCCTTCAGGTATTCGGCGACCTCGGCGGTCGGGATGACGTCGGCATACTTGCAGTTCAGGTCGAACAGGCTCATCGCGTGGCTGGACTGGAAGCGGTCGAACGAGGCCTCCTCGGGAATGATGACCTTGAAGTTGTACGAGTAGGCGTCGACAGTGGTCGCGCGCAGGCAGCCGGACGTGGTGCAGCCGACCAGGATCAGCGTATCGACGTCGAAGAAGTTGAGGTGGCTCATGAAGATCGTGCCGAAGAAGCACGACGGCTTCTGCTTGACGATGCGGATGTCCTGCGGCAGCGGCGCCAGCTCCTCGACCGTGCGGGTGGCGTGGGTGTTGGCGAGCACGGTTTTCTCGCCGCCGCGATGGTTCTTGCCCACCTGCACGCCGCTGTCGAGCAGGTCGTTGCGGCGGCCGCTTTCGGTGTAGAAAACCGGCAGATTCTTCTCGCGCGCCAGTTCCAGCAGCGGCACGATGTGCTTGACCGCGTCCCATGCCTCGGCGCCGCAGTGCGTGCGGTACTGCTTCAGGCCTTCGAGGATGTCCTCGGGCTTGTCGCCGCAGAAGTTGTATTGCACGTCGATGATGAACAGCGCCGGCCGCTTGCCGAAGCCGCCCCGCTTGCCGTAGCCGGCCGCCTTGTATACCTCCTTGTCCCGCTCGGTGAGGAAAGCGTCCCAGATGCGCTTGGTTTCCGACATATTGATGCTCCAGTGAATAGTATGGGTATCGATCAGAGGCGACGCAGATAGCGCCCGCCCGGCGTCTGGCGGGCCTCGTCGACGATGCGGCCGTCGCGCGCCACGGTGCGGCCGCGCACCAGCGTGCGCACTGGCCAGCCTTTCAGGCGCATGCCTTCGTACGGCGAGTAATCGGCGTGCGATTCGAGTTCGCCCGGGTCCACGGTCTTCTCCAGATCCGGATCGACGATGACCAGGTCGGCGTCGTTGCCGACCGCGATGCGGCCCTTGCCCGGCATGCCGTAGATGCGCGCCGTGGCGCCGCTGGCCACCCGCATCAGCGTCTCGAGCGGCACCTGGCGCCGGTGGTAGCCCTCGTGCAGCAGGATGGGCAGGATCATGCCGGTGCCGGGAAAGCCGTTGCTGGCGGCCCAGATGTCCTTGTCCTTGGTGGCGCGCTTGCGCGGCACGTGGTCCGAGCCGATGGTGGTGATCGCGCCGTCGCACACGCCTTCCCACATCGCGTCGATGTCGGCGGCCGAGCGCACCGGCGGATTGACCTTGGCATAGGTGCCGGCCGGACTGCGGTCGTCCAGGAACAGATAGTGCGGGCAGGTTTCCACATAGATGGGCGCGACGCGCCCTTCGTGGCGATGGCGGCGCACTTCGCGCAGCGCCTCGCGGCTGCTCAGGTGCACGATATTGACCGGCGTGCCGGTCTTGTCCGCGAAGTAGCAGACACGATGCACATTCTCGGCCTCCAGGAAATCCGGGCTCTGCTCGTTCCAGGCGGCCAGGTCGTCGCGGCCGGCGGCGCGCAGCGGATCGCGCAGCCACGGGATCACCTCGACGTTCTCGCAATGCACGCCCAGCACCGCGCCGGGAATGGCGCGCGTGGCGTTCAGCGCGCCCCACAGCAGGCCGTCGTCGATATCGGTAAAGCCCTTGGACAACCCCGCCGCCCCCTTGTACATCATGTACAGCTTGTACGAGCTGACGCCGAAGCGGCGCGAGATCTCGTCGAGCGTGTCCACGTGCAGGCGGCTGGTGATGCCGAAGTGAAAGCCGAAATCGATGCAGCTCTGGCTTTCGGCGCGCTCGCGCACCGCGTCGAAACTCTCGCGGATATCGGCCGAGCGGTGGAACGAAATGACGCTGGTCGTACCGCCCAGGGCCGCGTTGCGCGACTCGGTCTCGAAATCGGTTTCGGGCGAGCCGAAGCCGAAGTGCACGTGCGGGTCGATGACGCCCGGCAAGGTCCACAGGCCCTGGCAGTCGATGGTCTCGCGCGCGGCGGGCATGTCCTGCCCGTGGCTGCCGATCACCGCGATCCGGCCGTCGGCGATGCCGATGCTCCCCGACACCAGGCCCTGCCCTTCCAGGAACACGAGGGTGTTGGCCAGTAGCGTATCCAGAGGTCGTGCCATGTTGGTTTTCCTTGATTCGTGGGATTACTGCAGATAATCGGCCAGCACGCTGGCCGGGATGCCGCCCTGGAGCAACAGTTCGCGCTCGGACTCGGTCAGCGCCTGCGGCATGACGCTGAATTCGACCCGCATGTCGTCGCGGCTGGCGGCCACCCGCACCGGCCGGCCCTGGCGTATGCCGTCGAGCACATCGAAGAACTCGAACGTCTCGCTGCCGTCCAGGCCCAGCTCGCGCCAGCCCTGGCCGCGCTCGAACTGGAACGGGATCACGCCCATGCCCACCAGGTTGGCGCGGTGGATGCGTTCGTACGATTTGGCCAGCACCGCACGCACGCCCAGCAGCGCCGTGCCCTTGGCGGCCCAGTCGCGGCTGCTGCCGGTGCCGTACTCCTCGCCGGCCAGCACGATGGTGGGCGTACCGGCGGCCATGTAGCGCCGGCTGGCGTCGTAGATGCTCAGCAGCTCGCCGGAAGGGAAATGGCGCGTGTAGCCGCCCTCGGTGCCCGGCACCAGCAGGTTGCGGATCCGGATGTTGCCGAAGGTCGCGCGCGTCATGACCTCGAAGTTGGAGCGGCGCGCCACATAGGTGTTGAAGTCCCGCTGCGCCACGCCCAGGCTCAGCAGGTACTGGCCCGCGGGCGCCTCGGCGGGAATCTCGCCGCTGGGCGAGATGTGGTCGGTGGTCAGCGAATCGCCATACAGGCCGAGCACGCGCGCCCCACCCAGGCGCTGGCCGAACTGCTGGGCCGGCGCCTTGAAGAACGGCGGCTCGACCAGGTAGCTGGAATCGTCCCAGTGCCAATGCTGCCCGGACACCTCGGCCAGCGCGCGCCACTGAGACGCGCCTTCGGGCTCCAGGCCCCAGACCTTGCGAAAACCTTGCGGCGACAAGGCGCGCGCCATGATCCCGTCCAGTTGCGCCTCGCTGGGCCACAACTCGTGCAGCCACACGGGCTGGCCCCGGAGGTCGGTGGCGATCGGCTCGCGCGAGAAATCAATGTCGATGCGCCCGGCCAGGGCATAGGCCACCACCAGCGGCGGCGAACCGATGTAGTTGGCGCGCGCCAGCTTGTGGATGCGCCCTTCGAAATTGCGGTTGCCCGACAGCACGGTGCACACCACCCACTGGTTGTCGGCGATATCCTGCGCGACCTCGGGCGCCAGCGGGCCGGACTTGCCGCCGCAGGTGGTACAGCCGTAGCCGATGACGCCGAAGCCCAGCGCCTCCAGGTCCTCCAGCAGGCCGGTGGCGGCCAGGTAGTCGGTGACCGTGCGCGAGCCCGGCGCGAGCGAACGCTTGACCCAGGCCGGCGGGGCTATGCCGCGCTGGCGCGCGGCGCGCGCCACCAGCGCGGCGGTCAGCATGACCGACGGATTGGACGTGTTGGTGCACGAGGTCAGGGCCGCCACCACGATGCTGCCGTGGCGCAACCCGGCGCTGCCGGGCGCACGGGCCAGCGCGGCGGCGTCCAGGCCGAAACCGCCCTCGGCCGCCGGGCGCGGCAGGCGCTGCCTGAAGTCTTCGGCCAGTTGGCCGATCGGCAGGCGGTCCTGCGGGCGGCGCGGGCCGCTCATGCACGGTTCGGCCTGCGTCAGGTCGATGCGCACGACCCGCGCGTAGCGCACCGCGGAAGCGGTCGGGTCGGCGCGCCACAGGCCGTTGGCCTGGCAATAGGCCCGCACCAGTTCGATGTGCTCGGCCGGCCGGCCGGTCAGACGCAGGTAATCCAGCGTCTGACCGTCGACCGGGAAGAAACCGCAGGTGGCGCCGTACTCGGGCGCCATGTTGGCGATGGTGGCGCGGTCGGCCACCGACAGGCCCGGCAGGGCCTCGCCGAAGAACTCCACCATGCAGCCGGTCACGCCTTCGGCGCGCAGTCGCTGCGTGACCAGCAGCGCGGCGTCGGTCGTGGTGACCGGACTGCGGAACGCGCCCTTGAGCTCGACGCCGACCACCTCGGGAATCGGGAATGTATAGGCCCGGCCCAGCAGGGCCGACTCGGCGTCGATGCCGCCCACGCCCCAGCCCAGCACGCCCAGCCCGTTGACCATGGGCGTATGCGAGTCGCCGCCGATCACGAAATCCGGACAGGCCCACTGCTGGCCGCCGTGTTCGCCGGTGCTGACCACCGACGCCAGCTTCTCGAGATTGACCTGGTGGATGATGCCGGTGCCCGGCGCGTACACGCGCAACCCGTCGAAGGCCTGCTGCGCCCACTTGAGGAAGCGGTAGCGCTCTTCGTTGCGCGCGAACTCGGCGTCCAGGTTGCGGCGCACGGCGTCTTCACGGCTCCAGGCATCGACCTGCAGCGAATGATCGACGATCAGATCGACCGGCACGCGGGTGTCGACCCGCGCCGGATCGCCGCCGCCGGCCCGCACCGCGTCGCGCAGCGCGGCCAGGTCCTGCAGCACCGGCAGGCCGCTGGAATCGGGCAGGATCACGCGCTCGACGTGCAGCGAGATCTGCTCGGAGATATGGGCCTGCCAATGGGCGACAGCCTCGATCTCGGCTTCCTGCACCGGACGGCCGCGCCCGCGATGGCGCAGCAGGTTCTCCAGCAGGATGCGGATCACGTACGGCAGCGAAGCCAGCTCGACCCCGCAGCGGGCGGCCGCGGCCGCCACATCGGCGTAATGGATCGGAGTGCCTTGGTGGAGAAACGACGCGTTCATGTAGCCCCTGTCTGTCATCTCGAAAGCATAGGCGTGGAGGCGACAAACTGTCAACAGTAAATTCCGAAAACACGGAAAACCAGCGAAACAGGCTATGCATCCGCCCAGAATAACGGGGAGCGCCCACCGCCACAGACAAAAGAGTTGACACTTTATCGAGCCGAGCCGGATAATGCACCCACTCTGCGCCCGTGCGCCGCCATTCGCCGTTCAAAGGAACCACCCACTCATGTCCTCCGCCGCCAAGAAATTTCGGGATCTGCTCAATTCGGCCGAATTCATCGTCTCGCCAGGCGTGTACGACGGCTACAGCCTGCGTCTGGTGCAGGCCGCCGGCTTCAAGACTGCCTGCACCAGCGGCGCGGCCCTGTCCAACGCCCTGCTCGGCATCGCCGACATCGGCGTGATGGGATTGATGGAAAACGTCAACCACTGCCGCATGCTTGCGCGCTCGGTCGACATCCCGCTGACGGCCGATGCCGATACCGGCTACGGCAATCCCGTGAACGTTTTCCATACGGTGCAGATGTTCGAGGAAGCCGGCGTGGCCGGCGTCAACCTGGAAGACCAGGTCAGCCCCAAGCGCTGCGGACACATGCCCGGCAAGGACGTGATCCCGCTCGAGGAAATGGTGAAGAAGATCGAGGCGGCCTGCCTGGCGCGACGCGACGACAACTTCGTCATCATCGCCCGCACCGACGCGCTGGCCGTCGAAGGCATCGAGGGCGCCGCGCGCCGCGCCCAGGCCTATGCCGCCGCGGGCGCCGACGTCATCTTTCCCGACGCGGTGCGCACCGCCGAGGATATCGGCCGCATCGTCGAGGCGGCGGGCGTGCCGGTCAGCGTGAACATGGGCTTCGGCGTGCGCCAGCGCCCCACCACGCCGCTCATTCCCCTGCCCGAACTCAAGCGGCTCGGCGTCAAGCGCATCAGCCTGCCGCGCATGCTGCCGGCCGCCGCCATCCATGGCATGCGCAGCGCGCTGGAAGAAATGAAGAACGTCATCGCCACCGGCACGCCGGCCCACCGCCCCGACCTGCTGGTCGGCATCGAGGACATCATGGAACTGATGGACTACGAAACCATGCGGGCGCTGGAAAAGAAGCTGACCACGCTCGATTGACGCCGCCCGGCGCGATCGCGCGCCCCTCGCGCAGCGCGCGATCGCGGCGCCATGCAGGCGTTTCAAAAATAGTGCATAATTGCGGCCCTGTCGCTTACGACACTATGTTTGACACATAGGGGGTATAGCTCAGCTGGGAGAGCGCTTGCATGGCATGCAAGAGGTCAGCGGTTCGATCCCGCTTACCTCCACCAGTAACGCGACGGTATGTGCAAGTCCTGTCCCCTTCGTCTAGAGGCCTAGGACATCACCCTTTCACGGTGAGTACAGGGGTTCGAATCCCCTAGGGGACGCCAGTTCGCCTGGCATGGTGTAGAAGTTACGCCGCTGCGGAGCGGTAGTTCAGTTGGTTAGAATACCGGCCTGTCACGCCGGGGGTCGCGGGTTCGAGCCCCGTCCGCTCCGCCAAGAGATTCCGGAAAGCCAGTTGCTCACGCAACTGGCTTTTTTCCTTCCCGGGTGCCTGTCCCCGCAGGGGGACTGGCACCCGCAAACTCTCGGGGTGCCTGCCCCGCAGGGGGACTGGCGCCCGCAAACTCTCGGGGTGCCTGCCCCGCAGGGGGACTGGCACCCGCAAACTCTCGGGGTGCCTGCCCCGCAGGGGGACTGGCACCCGCAAACTCTCGGGGTGCCTGCCCCGACGGGGGGGACTGGCACCCGCAAACTCTCGGGGTGCCTGCCCCGCAGGGGGACTGGCACCCGCAAACTCTCGGGGTGCCTGCCCCGACGGGGGGACTGGCACCCGCTGACTTCCCGGTGCCTGTCCCCGTGGGGACAGGCACCGAACCACCGTCACGCCTGCCACTTCCCCGGGTGCCTGTCCCCGCGGGGACAGGCACCGATCCGCCGCCAGACAAGCAAACGGCCGCCCGCGGCGGCCGTTCGTCATGGGCACACGCCGGCGCTCAGTGCGCCGGGCTTTCGCCGCACTGGACGTACAACGCGCCCAGGGCTTCGCGCAGATCGGGCGGACGCTGGAACAGGCGCGCGCCCAGCAGGCAACCCTGCACCGTGGCGAACAGCGCGCGCGCGGCCTTCTCCGGCGTACTGGCGTAGCGCAGCGTGCCTTCGCGCGCGCCGTCGGCCAGCACATTGGCCAGCCAGTTTTCCTCGACCGTGAAAAAAGCCTGCAGCGCGGCGCGCACGCGTTCCGGCAAGGTGTTGAGCTCGGCGGCCAGCATCCCGCCCAGGCAAAGCTGGTCGGCCTGGCAACTGTGCGACTCGACCATGGCGATATAGGCGTCCAGCCGCTCCTTGGCGGGCAGCGTGGGCGAGATGCCGCGCAGGGTTTCCAGCGCGGAGCCGGTGTAGTTCTCGACGGCTTCGTACAGCAGGTCGTCCTTGCACGGGAAGTAGTAGTGCACGCTGGACGTCTTGACGCCCACGTGATCGGCCAGGTCGCGATAGCTGAAGCCATTGCAGCCGCGCGTGCGGATCAGCTTCTGCGCATAGTCGAGAAGCTGGTCGCGGGTGGAGTTTGTGCTTGGCGTGTCCATGATCGAATTTTACCTATACGTAGGTTGGGGCGATAGCGGGTTAACCCAGAACGGGTTCACGCGGCAAGCGGCGAAGCGAACCCGCCGCCCTGGGGCGCGCGGGCTCGCGCGAGCCGGCATGGCTCAGCCCGCGACGGGCGGATAGGCCAGTTCGCCGGACTCGGTCAGGCCCTGGGCGCGCGCGGCGGCCAGTTCGTTGCGCACCTGCTCGCGCGACACGGCGCTGGCGGCGGCATAGGCGGTGACCGGATAGTCCTGCTCGCCGGCGGCCATCAGCCCCTGGGTGCGGGCGGCCTGCAGTTCGGCCTGCACCTGGGCGTGGCTGAGGGTGCCGGCGCTTTCGATGGCGGGCGGATAGTCCAGTTCGCCGGCCTGGGCGACGCCGAACACGGAAGCGGAAAGAATCAGGGCGGTAGCGATGCGGTTCATGGTGAGACTCCTGGATTCGTTACGTAAAATGATCTATGCGTAGATAGGTGTGAAGGCGAAATATCAGCCGGCGACGGGCGGATAGTCGAGCTCGCCGGAGGCGTCCAGACCCTGGGCCTTGGCGGCGCTCAGCTCCTGGCGGATCTGGCTGCGCGACACTTGGGCGGCGGCCTGCTCGACGACGGGCGGATAAGCCAGTTCGGCGCTGTTCATCTGGCCGGCGGCGCGGGCGGCCAGCAGTTCGTCCTGCACCTGGGCGTGGCTGAGGGTGCTGGCGCTTTCGATGGCTGGCGGATAGTCCAGCTCGCCGGCCTGGGCGGCGCCGAACACGGAAGCGGAAAGAATCAGGGCGGTAGCGATGCGGTTCATGGTCAATCTCCGATAGAGGATGCTGCGTTTAGCTATCTATGTGTAGATAGATAGGCCGATAAATAAAAAAGGCCGGTAAGCCTTGCTGCATCGATGCCGCATGAAACGGGATTGCTGCGTCGATGGATGAATATTACCTACTAGTAGATAGATGACGCAAGCCTTGTTTCGGGGTTTTTTTGTAACTTGATAAGACGCCACTTGGCGGCAACACCAGCCGCATCGGCCTCAGGCCGGCAATGATTTACACATGGAAACAATAATTCGGCGCCTCCGCCTGCGGGAAGATCGCATCGCGTTAACGTCGCTCGCGCCGCAAAATCTCCTTATTCCAGCCAATTTCAATCAATACGCTTTCATTTTCGTTTAAATGCGGGATATTGCCCAAATCGCCGATTCGTTCCTACGATCGGCCGCATTGCCCTGGCGTCCAGCCGCCCGTCCACTGCCCCTATGGAGCCCCGCCCCATGCATACGGCCTACATTCCCGTCCCCACTCCCGTCCGTCCGCCCAGCGCCGAGCGCTGGCCCCTGGCGGCGGTCGCCGAATTGTTCGAGCTGCCGTTCCTGGACCTGCTGCATCGTGCCCAGCAGGTGCACCGCCAGCACTTCGACGCCAACACGGTGCAGTTGTCCAGCCTGCTGTCGATCAAGACCGGCGGCTGCCCGGAGGATTGCGCGTACTGTCCGCAATCGGCCCACTACGATACCGGCGTGGACGCCGACAAGCTGATGCCGCTGGACGAGGTGGTGCGCGCGGCGCGCGCGGCCCAGGCCAACGGCGCGCAACGCTTCTGCATGGGCGCGGCCTGGCGCAGCCCCAAACCGCATCACCTGGAAGCGGTGGCCGAAATGATCGGCGCGGTCAAGGCGCTGGGGATGGAAACCTGCGTCACGCTGGGCATGCTGCGCGATGGCCAGGCCGGGCAGCTGAAGGCCGCCGGGCTGGATTACTACAACCACAACCTGGATACCGCGCCCGAGTTCTACGGCAAGATCATTTCGACGCGCACCTACCAGGACCGCCTGGATACGCTGCAACAGGTGCGCGAGGCCGGCATCAACGTGTGCTGCGGCGGCATCGTCGGCATGGGCGAATCGCGCCGCGACCGCGCCGGCCTGGTCGCCCAGCTGGCGAACATGGAGCCCTATCCGGAGTCGGTGCCCATCAACAACCTGGTGCAGGTCGAGGGCACGCCGCTGGCGGGCGCCGAGACGCTGGATCCGTTCGAGTTCATCCGCACCATCGCCGTGGCGCGCATCACCATGCCGCTGGCCAAGGTGCGCCTGTCGGCGGGCCGCGAGACCATGAGCGACAGCGAGCAGGCGCTGTGCTTCATGGCCGGCGCCAACTCGATCTTCTATGGCGATGTGCTGCTGACCACCGGCAACCCGCAGGTCGAGGCCGACCGGCGGCTGCTGCAACGCCTGGGCATGCGCGCCGAAGGCCTGCCCTGCGCGGCGGGGCAGGCATGAACCAGGGCCTGCTGTACCTGGCGGCCAGCGTCGCCTGCAGCGTCACCGTGGCGGTGCTCCTGAAGCTGGCGCGCCGCCACGCCATCGACGTGCGCCAGGCCATCGCGGTGAACTACGCCGTGGCGGCGGCCCTGTGCTGGCTGCTGCTGCGCCCCGATGCGCAGGCGCTGCGCCAGGCCATGCAGGGCGCGCCCGTGCTGGCGGCGCTGGCCGTGCTGCTGCCCACGGTGTTCGTCGCCATGGCGCGCTCGGTGCGCCACGCGGGCATCGTCAAGAGCGACGCGGCGCAGCGCCTGTCGCTGTTCATCCCGCTGCTGGCCGCCTTTGTGCTGTTCGGCGAAAGCCTGACGGCGCGCAAGCTGGCCGCGATCGCGCTGGCGTTCGCGGCGCTGGCCTGCCTGCTGCGCCGCCGCGCGCCCGCCGGCGCGGCGATGCAAGACGCGCCGGAGGATCGCCGCGCGGCATGGATGTGGCCGCTGGCTGTCTGGGCCGGCTATGGCGTGATCGATATCCTGTTCAAGCAGCTGGCGCGCAGCGGCACGGCGTTTTCGGCCGGCCTGCTGACGACCTTCGTGGCCGCGGGCCTGCTGACGCTGGCCTACCTGTGCATTCGGCGCACCCGCTGGCAAGCCCGCCACGCGCTGGCCGGCGTGGCGCTGGGCCTGGCCAACTTCGGCAATATCCTCACGTACGTGCGCGCCCATCAGAGCCTGCCGGACCACCCGGCCCTGGTGTTCGGCGCGATGAACATGGGGGTCATCACGGTGGGCACCCTGGTGGGCGCGCTGGCGTTTCGCGAACGCCTGAGCGCGCTCAACCTGGCCGGCCTGGCGTTGGCGCTGGCGGCCATCGCCGCCATGCTGCCGTGGTAGCTCCAATACTCGGGAGCCTGTCCCAACGGGGACAGGCTCCCGCTATCTTTTGGAGCCTGTCCCAGCGGGGACAGGCTCCCGCTACCTTTGCCGCGGCTGTTCGCTCCCCAGGCCGCGCGCCTCAGGTTCCGGTGCGCCGGGCTGCCGCGTCGTCTGGCGCGACCTGCTCGCCGGCCTGCGGCGCGCTCGTGCTTTCGCTGTCGGCGCTCGGCGCGGGCGGGCCGGCCGGCGCCGGCGGCTCGACCACGTCGGGGCCTGGATCGGCCATTTCCATCGTGATGTCCACGTCGGGATCGACGCGCGGATCGAGCGCGACGGCCGCGGGCGAACTTTGCAGGGTGTCGGGCATGGGCACGAAGTGCACCGGCGCCTCGTCCACCTGGTGCGCGCCGGTAACGCGCGCCGGCCGTACCTGCCAGACCAGGATCACCGCGCAGGCGGAAATGAACACGTAATACATGCCGGGGCCTCCCAGCGACATCATGACGCCGGCGATCAGCGGCCCCAGGCAGGCGCCCACGCCGTAGGTCATGAGCAGGATGGCGCTCAGGCCGACGCGGCGCTCGGGTTCGACGTGGTCGTTGGCGAAGGCGGCGCCCAGCGGATAAAGGGTGAACTGCAGCACGCCGAATACGCACGACAACGCCACCATCGCCCAGTACGGCAGCACGATCCAGCCCCACATCAGCACCGGCAGCAGCACCAGCACCGCCGCGTTGAACCGGATCAGCCCGGCGCGGTTGATGCGATCGGACAGCCAGCCCATCGGCCACTGCGACAGCAGCCCCGCCGTTACCGCGGCGGCCACGAAAATGGCCGACTGCGACGTGGACAGGCCGTGCTTGGCGGCGTAGACGGCCGCCAGCCCGTAGAACGCGCCGGACAGGTTGCCGGCCACGAACAGCACGGTCAGCGACAGCGGCACACGGCTGGCGAAAAAACGCAAGTCCAGCGGCGCGGGCAGCGGCGTGGGCGGGTGCGAGCGCGCGGTCACGGCGATCGGCACCAGGCACAGCACCAGGCACATGGCCACCAGGGTGAGCGGGCCGTCGTCCAGCGTGGCATAGGCGGTCAGGGCGAGTTGCCCCAGGACCGTGCCCAGGCCGGACACCACCATGTACACCGAGAAGACACGACCGCGCTGGTGGTTTTCGGTCTGTTCGTTGAGCCAGCTTTCGATCACCATGAACTCGGTGACCATCACGATGCCCGATATCAGGCGCAGCAGCAGCCACAGCGGCAGGTGGTCGACCAGCGCCTGCGCCAGGATCATGCTGGTGGCCACGGCGGCGCAGGCCACGAAGGCGCGGATATGGCCGACCCGGATGATCAGCCTGTGCCCCAGACGCGCGCCGCACACCAGCCCCAGGTAGTAGCCCGCGATCAGCGCGCCGATCCAGATCTCGTTGACGGACTGCGCGGTCAGCCGCAGCCCCATGTAGGTATTGAACAAGCCCGTGCCGATCAGCATCAGCAGGGTGGCGAAATAAAGCGACGAGAATGAGGAAATCGTGGTGAGCATGGGAACACGGATGTCCGCTTGCGGCAAAACGGGCCGCGGGCCTCGATGGCCCGCGGCATACAGCAACTGCGTAAGGCTCAGGCCTGGGCCAGCATGGTGGCGGCGTCGCTGACTTCGAACTTGCCAGGCGCCTCGATGTTGAGCTGCTTGACCACGCCGTCGTCGATCAGCGCCGAATAGCGCTGCGAGCGCACGCCCATGCCACGCTGCACCAGGTCGAGTTCCAGGCCCAGCGCGGTGGTCCACAGGGCCGAGCCGTCGGCCAGCATGCGCACCTTGCCGCCGGCCTGCTGCTCGCGGCCCCATGCGCCCATCACGAACGCGTCGTTGACCGCCACGCACCAGATTTCGTCGATGCCCTTGGCGCGCAGCGCGGCGGCCTGTTCGACATAGCCGGGCAGGTGCTTGGCCGAGCAGGTCGGCGTGAACGCGCCCGGCACGGCGAACAGGGCGATCTTCTTGCCCTTGACGAGGTCGGCGACCTGGAAGGCATTGGGCCCCAGCGTGCAGCCGGCGGTTTCGGTTTCGATGAATTCGGTCAACGTGCCGTCGGGCACGCGATCGCCGACTTTGATGGTCATGAGGCTCTCCGGTTTCTCGGGTGAGGTGCGCCCGGGCGGGCGCGGCAAAGCCCAATCATAGTTCCTGCGCGGTTTTCGCGCCGCCCGCCGCGCAGCGGAAAAAACCCCGCACAGTCTGAAACGACTCAAAACCGCCAACCGCCCAGGCGCGGCGCGGCTTTGGCCATAATGCAGGATTGCGGCACACGCGTGCCACGCCCGCGCCGCCCGGCGCGGCGCCATGTGGAGGCCTCTTCATGACCAGACATTTCCTGGCCGCCCTGCTGCTGGCGGCCGCAAGCGGCGCAGCCAGCGCCCAGGCCGGCGCCGACCCGGCCGGCCAGGCCATCTTCGACCAGATCGTGCTCACCTCGGGCGCGGCCAACGGCGCGGCGCGGACCTGCGGCGCCTCGCCCCCGGACCTGGCCCAGCATGCCGAAACCTGGCGGCTGAACCTGCGGCGCTACGCCGATGAGTACCACTACGCCTTCGACAGTTTCGACGAACGCTATGCGCGCGGCCAGCAGGAAGGCGCCGAAATGATGGCGGACATGCGCGCCTCGGGGGTGGACGGCTGCACCGGCGCGCTGGCCAGCTTCCAGCGCGAGCGCACCATGACCTACGACGAAATGAAACAGGCGATCGCCGAGGCGACCGACGGACTGCCTGAGGACCAGCCCGCGGACTGAACGCGGCGCTACGCCGCCAGGCCGTGCTGGCCGAACCAGTCCAGCATGCGCTGCCAGGCCTGTTCGGCCTCGGCCTTGCGGTAGCTGGGCCGGTAGTCGGCGTGAAACGCGTGCGGCGCCTCGGGGTAGACGTCGATACGCGAGTCGCGCGCGGCCTGTGGCCCCTTGGCCAGCGCCAGCCGCATCCGGTCCACGTCAGACAGCGGGATGCCGGCATCCTTGCCGCCGTAGGCGCCCAGCACCGGCGCCTTGAGATCGCCGATCGACTCCAGCACCGAGCGCGGCTTGAGCTCGCTGGCCTGCCCGGCCAGCTGGCCGTACCAGGCCGCGCCGGCCTTCAGCCCGGGATTGTGCGCCGCGTACAGCCACACGATGCGGCCGCCCCAGCAGAAACCCAGTATGCCCAGGCGGGACGGATTGCCGCCGTTGGCGGCCGCCCAGGCCGCCGCCGCGTCCAGGTCCGCCAGCACCTGGCGATCGCCGGCCTTGTCCACCACCTCGGCGCGCAGGCGGCCGATGTCGGTATAGCCGGTCGGGTCGCCATAGCGCGCGAACAGCTCCGGCGCGACCGCCTGGTAGCCCAGCCGGGCCAGGCGGCGGCAGACGTCCTGGATGTATTCGTGCACGCCGAATATCTCGGACACCACCAGCAAGGTCGGCAGGTCCTTCTTGCCGGCCGGCGCGGCGCGATAGGCCGGCATCTTGCCGTCGGGCGTGGGAATGTCGACCTTGCCGGCGGTCAGGCCGGCCGCGTCGGTATGGATGGCGCTCTGCGCGGCGGCCGCGCCGGCCGCCAGCGAAAAGCCGGCCGCCAGGCTGGTGACGACGAAGCCGCGCCGCGTCAGCGTCAAGGGCGGCAACAGGCTGTCGAAATGCGGATCTGCATCGGTCATGGGGAACCTCCGGTGCGTCACTTCAGGGAAAAGTCCACGCGCGTCGGCTTGCCGTCATCCTTGATGCCGTCGGCGTCGAGCTGGGGCGCTACGACGAAAATACGGTCGGCCGGCCCTGCGGCCTGCAGCTTTTCATAGACGGCCTGCGCGCGCGCGTCGGCCAGCTTGCGCAGGTCGTCGGCGCCCACGGGCGCGGCGCCGCGCAGCAGCGCCTCCATCTGCTCGGCCGGGATCGACTTGGCCATGCCGATGAAATTGCGCGGCTTGCCTTCGATCTTAGTATCGTCGTAGACCTCCTCCAAGTACTTCTCCCGTTCGGCCGGCGCGACCTCGACGCCGTCGGGCGCCGGCTTCTTGCCGCGCCCTGCGGTGTCGCGGGCCTTGGCCAGGCGGATCTGGCGCTCGACCCAGGCCTGGCGCAGGCCTTCCTCGTCGCTGGCGGGGTCGGCGCGGCCAGCCACGTCCAGCTTCAGCCCCGGACGGTCGTTCAGCGCCTTGGCCAGCGTCTCGATGCGGCTTTCGGCGTCGGGCGTGAGCGCCGCGCTGCCCGGGTCGAACTCGATGTACGAGAGCTCCTCGCCGCCGCCGAAGGCCGAGGCGAGCAGCGTGAAGGGCGAGGTCACGGCCTTGACCACCAGGTTGACCAGCACCCGCACGATGATGCCGCCGACCGAGAACTGCGGATCGTCCAGCGAGCCGGAGATCGGCAGGTTGATGTCGATGTTGCCGCGGCTGTCCTTGAGCAGCGCCACCGCCAGCAGCACCGGCAGCTTGACCGCGTCCGGGCTGTCGGTCTTGTCGCCGAAGGTCAGCTGGTTGAGCACGACGCGGTTGCTCGCCTGCAGCGCGCGGTCCTTGATCTGGTACTGCACATCCAGCGACAGCTTGCCGCGCTTGATCGGATAGCCCACGTACTTGGCCGAATACGTGGTGAAGCGCGGCAGGTCCACCCCCTTGGCCGAGGCCTTGAGGTCCAGCGACAGGAACTGCGCGAAGGGCTGCACCGTGCCGCTGATGGAGAACGGCGCGGACGTATAGACGCGGCCCGCCACGTTGACCTTGGCCGGCTTGGGCTGGCGCGAGGACACCGCCGACACCGAGCCTTCGATGCGCGACAGTTCGGCCGTGTAGTTGGGCTTGACGAAGCGGTCGGTGAACGTCATCTTGCCGCCCTTGAGCGTCACGCTGCCGATCGCGATGTCGGGCATCGGGCCCGGCTTGGCGGGCGCCGCGGCGCGGGCGCGGGTCTGGGTGTCCTGGGTGATGGAACCGCCGGCCTGGCCGGGCTCGGCCACCAGGTCCATGACGTTGAGCCGGCCCTCGGCGTTGAGCAGCACGCGCCCGTAGAAATCCTCCAGCGTGATGTCGCCCAGGTTGGCGGCAAAGGCATCGCCATTGACCGACACCTGCATGCCGGCCAGGCCCAGCCGCTTCCATTGCATGAAGTCGTCGCGATTGACGCGGTCGGCGAGGTCCAGGTCGTTGACGTCGACCGCCCCGCGCCAGGCCGCCTTCATGGGCGCCGCGCCGGCGGCCGCGGCGAACTCGGCGTCGCCGCGCGCGCTGAGATTGATGGCCCGCACCGTGGCGTTCAGGCTGGAGGCGATATAAGGCGCGAACGGCGCCAGGTCGAGGCGGGCCAGGTCCACGCTGGACTTCAGCGCCAGCGGCTGCGCCGTCAGGGCCCCCTGCATGGCGAGCGCGCCCTCGCCCTGCACGCCATCGACCTTCAGGGTGAAGGGCGACGGCTGGGCATCCGGCGCCAGCCGGTCGAAGCGGGCCTCGAACTGCTTCACGCTGACCGGCACCGCCGGCTTGACCGACTCGTCGCGCAGGCTCAGGTCCGACAGCCGCAGCGCCACGCCCTCGGCGACGACCTGCGTGCCGCCCTCGCGCTGCGCCAGGCGCACGCGCGCCTGCGCCCCCAGGCGACCGTCCTCGACCAGGATGGGCGCGCTGGCCCGCACCGCCGGCGCCAGGCGCGCCAGGGCCAGCCTGTCGAGCTCCACCTTGACGTCGAGGTTCAGCGGTTCCAGCGTCAAGGGCCCCTTGGCGCGCAGCCAGCTGCCATCGATGGTGCTGTCCATGGTCAGCCACAGGCCGATCGGACGGTCCGGCGGTTGCGGCAGCTCCAGGCCCTCGACCGTGGCGCCCACGCCGTTCATCACGTAGTCCAGCTTGGTGACCGCGTCGCGCAAGTGCAGCTCGGCATCCCTGACATTGATCGCATCCACCGCCACGTGCCACGCGTCGGGCGGGGCCGAGGCGGCACTGGCCTGCGGCGCGGCGGCCGCCTCGGCGGCCGGAGCCGGAGCCGGAGCCGGGGCCGGCGTCGCGGGCGCGGGCGTTGGCGCGGGCGCCGCCGCCGGCCTGGCCGGCGCGTCGCCGGCGCCCAGTTTCTGCAGCTTCTGCGCGATGTCCAGCCAGTTCAGGCGCTGGTCGGCGTAGCGCCGCGTCTGGATCTGGGGCGACCACAGCTCGACCTCGCCGATGTACAGGCTGCGCTGCATGGGTTCGAAGGCGATGCGGCGCACCGCCAGCGCGCCCCATTGCGCCAGCACATCGCCGGACGACTCGCGCACATCCAGTTGGCGCAGGCCCAGTTCGCCCACCACCTTGATGCGCGGCGCCGCGTCCCTGGGCTGCTCGAACAGGACCTGCAGGTTGGAGTCCAGCAGCGCGCGCTCCAGCTTGACCGGCAGCGGCAGCGGCCAGGCGTCGGCCCATTTCTCGAGCTCCAGCCCGGCGAACGAGACGTCCAGCGTCGAGCTCGGCACCGTATCGAACGGCCGCGCCACGCCGGTCAGGTCGAACGGGCTGCCATTGATGCGCATGTGCACGCGCGGCTGCACGTCGATGTCGGTGGCGTAGCCGAAAGTCGAGATGAACGGCACGCCCAGGGCGATCTCGTCGATGCGCTGCTGGCGCCCCGACACCTTGTCGTCCAGCGTGATCTCGCCGCCTTCGAGCACCATGTTGTTCAGCGAGAAGCGCGGCAGGCCCGGCCTGGGCTCGGGCTCGGGCGGCGCCTGCGCCGCCATGTCGGCGACTTTCTGCTGGATGTCGGAGAAGTTGAAGCGCGTGACGTCTTCGCGCACCAGCGCGATCCTGGGCTGGCGCACCACCAGCGAGTCGACCACCGGCGCGAACCAGAACAGCGACATCCAGGACGCGCTGACGTCCAGTTCGGCCACCTGCAGCAGCGGCGCGGCGCCCTCGGGCTGCGCCAGCGCCAGGTCATGGGCGCGCAGCGTGAGCGTGAAGGGATTGAAGCGGATCTTGCCCACGCTGACGTCGCGGCCCAGCATGGCGGAGACGTCCTGCGTCAGCGCGCCGCGCACGATGCGCGGCACCTGCCACGCCGCCAGGCCGGCCAGCAGCAGCACGACCAGCACGGTCGCCAGGAGGACTTTCACGGTACGGCGGGTGAGTCTCACTCCGGGCATTCGCACAGGCATTGGGCAACTCCCGACACGGATTGGGGGGATTATCGCGCCGCTATCGCGGCTCGTCTATGATAGGCATGCTTGGCCTCGAGGCATACCCCGAGGGCCGGGTACTTTCAATATTTGACGATCCACAGCGGCTGCGCCATGTCTACTACCCCCACCCTGAGCCACCTGGACGAATCGGGCCAGATCCGTATGGTCGATGTCGGCCACAAGACCGACACCGACCGGGTCGCCATCGCGCGCGGCAGCGTGCGCATGAACGCGACCGCCTACGGGCTGCTGACCCAGCCCGGCCAGGGCAAGGGCGAGGTGCTCAATACCGCGCGCGTGGCGGCCGTGCTGGCGGCCAAGCGCTGCGCCGAACTGATCCCGCTGTGCCACAGCCTGCCGCTGGCCTTCGTGGGCATCGATTTCGAGCTCGACGAAGCCGCGCACAGCGTGCATGTCCGCGCCACCTGCCGCACCCAGTACAAGACCGGCGTGGAAATGGAGGCCATGACGGCCTGCAGCGTCGCGGCGCTGACCATCTACGACATGTGCAAGGCCGCCGACAAGGGCATCGTCATCGAACAGATACGCCTGCAATACAAGGCTGGAGGAAAAAGCGGTGAGTGGCGCAACGATTAAGGTTCTGTATTTCGCGCGCGTGGCCGAACTCGTCGGCAAGCGCACCGAAGACTGGCCGCTGGCCGAAACCGTGACCGGCGCGCAGCTGCTGGCCGCGCTGGCGGCACGCTATCCGCAGCTGGAGCCGGCCGAGCGCCTGAAGCTGGCCGTCAACCAGACGCATGTCAAGGTGGGCGCGGCGGTGCGCCCGGGCGACGAGGTCGCGGTATTCGAACCGGTGACCGGGGGTTGAACATCATGGTTATCGTCCAGGAAGCCGATTTCGACGGCGCCGCCCTGCTGGCGGCGCTGCGCGAGCGGGTCGGCGGACAGGCCGGCGCAATCGTCACGTTCGTGGGCTACGTGCGCGACTTCGCGCCCGAGCGGGCCACCGAGACGCTGTATCTCGACCACTATCCCGGCATGTGCGAGCGCGAACTGGAAACCATCGCGGCCACCGCGCGCGAGCGCTGGGACCTGGCCGGCACGGTCATCGCCCACCGGGTGGGCGCCCTGCCGCGCGGCGCGCAGATCGTGTTCGTGGCGGCCGCCAGCGCGCATCGCGGCGACGCCTTTCGCGGCTGCGAATACATCATCGACGCCCTGAAGACCCGGGCGCCATTCTGGAAACGCGAAACCCTGGCGGCCGGCGACAGCTTCTGGGTGGAGCAGCGCCAATCCGACGCCGACCGCACCCAGTCCTGGGACGACCCGGGCACGCCCACCAAGGAGCATCCATGAACGACGCCAAGCAGGTTTCGCTGGCCTGCGCCATCCTCACCGTCAGCGACTCGCGCAGCGCCGGCGACGACACCTCGGGCAACATGCTGGCCGAGAGCCTGGCGCACGCCGGGCACATGTGCGTGCGGCGCGACCTGGTCAGGAAGGATCTCTACCAGATCCGCCGCGTCATCAGCGAATGGATCGCCGACCCAGAGGTCCAGGTCATCCTGGTGTCCGGCGGCACCGGCTTCACGCCGCGCGACTGCACCGCCCAGGCCATCGAACCCTTGTTCGACAAGACCATCGAGGGCTTCGGCGAACTGTTCCGCCAGCTCTCGTACGAGGAGATCGGCAGCTCGGCCGTGCAGTCCAGCGCGCTGGCCGGCACCGCAAACAATACCGTCATCTTCTGCATGCCAGGCTCCAACCATGCCTGCAAGCTGGGCTGGAACCGCATCATCCGCGAACAGCTCGACGACGCTCACAAACCCTGCAACTTCGCCATGCACTACCGCGCCAAGCCGGCCGCGGACTGACCCAACATGCTTGAATTCGACCAAGCCCAGCAATTGCTGGCGCAGGCCGGCGAACCCGTGGCCGGCATCGAACACGTGGCGCTCGAACAGGCCGACGGCCGCGTGCTGGCCAGCGACCTGGCCGCCACCGTCGACCTGCCCCCGGCCGACAACAGCGCCATGGACGGCTACGCCATCCGCCTGGCCGACTACCGGGCCGGCGCGCGCATGCCGATCCAGCAGCGCGCCTACGCGGGCGACATGCCGCAGGCGCTCGTGCCCGGCCAGGCCACCCGCCTGTTCACCGGCAGCCTCATTCCCGCCGGCGCCGACACCGTCGTCATGCAGGAAGACGCGCGCGAAGCCGACGGCCAGGTGGAGATCACCCAGGCGCCCGCGCTCGGCCAATGGATACGCAAGCGCGGCGACGGCACCACCGCCGGCCGGCCGCTGCTGGCCGCCGGCACCCTGCTGCATGCCGGCCACGTCGGCCTGCTGGGAACCCAGGGCCTGGCCAGCATCCCGGTGCGTGCCAGGCTGCGCATCGGCGTGCTGACCACGGGCGACGAACTGGTCGCGCCCGGGCAGCCGCGCGCCGCGCAGCAGATCTACAACTCCAACGGCCCGATGCTGGCGGCGCTGGTGCGCGGCATGGGCGCGCAGGTCTCGCACGTGCTGCATGCGCGCGACGACGAAGACGCGCTGCGCGCGGCGCTGCGCACCCTGCTGTCCGACAGCGACCTGGTGCTCAGCTCGGGCGGGGTCTCGGTCGGCGAGCGCGACCTGGTCAAGCCGGTGCTGGAATCGCTGGGCGGCGAACTGGGGTTGTGGAAAGTGCGCATGAAGCCGGGCAAGCCGGTCGCGCTGGCGCACATCGACGGCAAGCCGGTCGTGTGCCTGCCGGGCAACCCGGTCTCAAGCTATGCGGTGTTCGCGCTGCTGGTGTCGCCGCTGGTGCGGCGCATGCAAGGCCGCGTGGAACTCTATCCGGCCGTCAGCCGCCTGCCGCTGCGCACCGAACGGCCGCGCCAGGACAGCCGCGAGGAGTTCCTGCGCGTGCAATGGCGCGCCACCGACGACGGCGCCGGCGAACTGCAGCCCTTCGGCAACCAGGACTCGGCCATCATCACCTCCGTGCCCTGGTCCACCGGCCTGGCCCGCCTGCCCGCCGGCGTCCCCGTCAACGACGGCGAGCGCGTCGGATACTACGACCTGAGACACTGGCTAACCTGACCCCCGGGTGCCTGTCCCCGCATGGGGACTGGCACCCGCAAACCTGCCCCCGAGTGCCTGTCCCCGCACGCAGTCCTTCGGAGCCAGTCCCCGCAGGGACAGGCTCCGAGGCACGCCGCAGATGCCAGTCCCCGCAGGGACAGGCTCCGAGGCACGCCGCAGGTGCCAGTCCCCACGGGGACAGGCACCGCGTTCATCCGCCGATATAGCTCATCTCGATGCGGTCGGCCGCGCCGCCGCCCTGGCCGCGCCGTTCGGAATAGTTGTCGTCGCGCCGGCCCCAGATGCCGGTCAGGATGCGCGCCAGGGCGTCGTCGTCGGCGCCTTCGCGCAGCGGCGCGCGCAGGTCGTGGCCATGCGAGGCGAACAGGCACAGGAACAGCCGGCCCTCGGGCGACAGGCGCGCCCGCGTACAGCCCGAACAGAAGGCATGCGTCACGCTGGAGATGACGCCGATTTCGCCGCCGCCATCGTCGTAGCGCCAGCGTTCGGCCACCCGGCCCATGACCGGCGTATCCAGCGGCGCCAGCGGATGGTGCTCGGCGATGCGCGCCAGGACTTCGTCGCTGGGCACGACTTCGGACAGGTTCCACCCGTTGGTGCTGCCCACGTCCATGTATTCGATGAAGCGCAGGACATGCCCGCTGCCGCGAAAGCGCCGCGCCATGGGCAGGATCTCGGCGTCGTTCAGGCCGCGCCGCACCACCATGTTGACCTTGACCGGCGCCAGCCCCGCGTCGGCGGCGGCGTCGATGCCGCGCATCACGTCGTCGGGACTGAAGTTGCTGTCGCTCATGCGCGCGAACAGCGCCGGATCCAGCGCGTCCAGGCTGACGGTGACGCGCGACAGGCCGGCCTGCTTCAGCGCCGCCGCCTTGCGCGCCAGCAGGCTGCCATTGGTGGTCAGCGTGAGGTCCAGCGGGCGGCCAGCGGGCGTACGCAGTTCGGCCAGCATGCCGACCAGGGTTTCGATGTTCTTGCGCAGCAGCGGTTCGCCGCCGGTCAGGCGGATCTTCTCGACGCCCAGGCGGGCGAACTGCGCGGCCAGCCGGGTGATCTCCTCGAACGACAGCAGCGCCGAGTGCGGCATGAACGCATAGCTGCTGTCGAACACTTCGCGCGGCATGCAGTACGTGCAGCGGAAGTTGCAGCGGTCGGTCACGGAAATGCGCAGGTCGCGCAGCGGCCGGGCGCGGGCGTCCCGCGCGGGCTCGCCGGCCGGCGGCAGGTCCGCGCTCGGCGCCGCCAGGTCGGCCTGGCGGCGATCGGTCAGGAAGATGACTTTGCTCATAGATAGTCGATCATAGCGCGGCACGCGGCCGGAAATCGCGGGAGAACGCCTGCTCCAGGGTCTGGATGGCGCCGGTATCGCTGGCATCGTAGCCGGGCAGCTGGCCGACGAACCCGCGGTATTCGGGGCTGCGCATGCCTTCGAGCAGCGCGCGCATGGCCGCGCTCTCCAGCGCGGTCTTGCGGATGGCGAAGAAATAGCGCTCGCGCACCAGCGGGATGAAGTCCAGCCCGAAGCGCCGCGCCGCGGTCTCGACCCCGATGCCGGTGTCGGCCATGCCGCTGGCGATATGGGCGGCGACCGCCATGTGGGTGAATTCGTTGTTCTGGTAGCCCTGCACGGCCGCCGGCTCGACCCCGGCGCGCTGCAGCATGAGATTGACCAGATAGTACGTGCTGGAGCCTGCCTGGCGGTTGACGAAGCGCACGTCCGCGCGCGCCAGGTCCGCCACCCCGCCGATGCCCTTGGGGTTGCCCGCCACCACGAACAGCCCGGTATTGCGCACGGCCAGGTGGATCAGCAGGTGTTCGTCGGGGTCCAGCCATTGGGCATAGAGCCGCAGGATGGGCGTCTCGAACTCGCCCTGGGGCACCTGGAAACCGGCCAGGTCGCAATCGTTGCCGCGCAGCGAGGCCAGCGCCTCGGCGGCCGTGCGGTAGCGCAGCTCCACGCCGGGCAGGCGCGTGCCCAGGTGCTGCATCAGCGCCTCGACCGCGAAGCCGTGGCTGGCGTGCAGGCGCAGGTGCGGCCTGCTTTCGGGCAGCAGGCGTTCCAGCTCTTCCTGCAGCTCGGAGGCCAGGCTCTCCAGCGTGGGCATCAGGCGCGCGTCGATGCGCCGGTTGGCCCACAGCAGGCGCTGGGCGAACGGCGAGAGCGCCGTGCCCAGGCGCCGGCGCGTGACCAGCAGCGGCGTGCCGAACAGCGCCTCGAAACGGCGCAGCACGCCCCAGGCGTGGCGGTATGACAGCCCGCAGGTCTTGCAGGCGCCGGCAATGTTGCCGCTGGCGTCTATGGCCGCCAGCAGCGCCAGCATGTCCTGCAGGGGCTGGCCGGCGGCGCCCTCGCCGCCTTCCAGCACCCACTGCGGCCGCAGGCCGATGCGGAATTTATATGTCATTTATTTCTTATTGAATCCAACAAGATAGACGACTAGAGTAGCGGAAAAGGCCTTTGCGCGCGAATCAAATATGTACTGAATAACATATATTCGCCCATATGAACGACCCGGGCGCGCGCCTGCCGCCGCCCCGCATCCGGAGACATTGCCATGCCTGCCCACCCGGCGAAGACCGATCTCGCCTCCAGCGCCGGCGCCCGCGGCGGCGCCCTGGCCCTGGAGAGCGCCGAGCATTCGGCCAGCCCCGCCATCGCCACGACTGCGCGCCTGCTGGCCGCCATGAAGGACCAGCCCGGCGCCTTGCTGCCCGTGCTGCACGCGGTGCAGGACGAGCTGGGCTGCATTCCGCCCGAGGCGGTCCAGACCATCGCCGAGACGCTCAGCCTGTCGCGCGCCGAGGTACACGGCGTGATCACTTTCTATCCCCATTTCCGCAGCGAGCCGGCGGGCCGCCATGTGCTGGAAATCTGCCGGGCCGAGTCCTGTCAGGCCATGGGCGGCGAGGCGCTGGCCGCCCATGCGCGCCAGCGGCTGGGCTGCGACTTCCACGCCACCGCCGCCGACGGCAGCTGTACGTTGGAGCCGGTGTATTGCCTGGGCCTGTGCGCCCAGTCGCCGGCCGTGATGATCGACGGCCAGCCGCACGCCCGCGTCACCCCCGCCAAGCTGGACCGCCTGCTGGCCCGCACCATCGAGGCCACGCCATGAACGCGCCGCTGACCACCCCCGTCACCATCTATGTGCCGCGCGATGCCGCGGCGCTGGCCATGGACGCCGACGCCGTGGCGCAGGCCATCGCGCAACAGGCCGCGGCGCGGGATCTGCCGGTGCGCATCGTGCGCAATGGCTCGCGCGGCATGCTGTGGCTGGAGCCGCTGGTCGAAGTGGCCACGCCGGCCGGCCGCATCGCCTACGGCCCGGTGCAGCCCGAAGACGTGGCCACGCTGTTCGACGCCGGCTGGCTGGAAGGCGGCGCGCATCCGCTGCGGCTGGGCCTGACCGACGAGATCCCGTACCTCAAGCACCAGGAGCGCCTGACCTTCGCCCGCGTCGGCGTGATCGACCCGCTGTCGCTGCAGGACTATGCCGCGCACGGCGGACTGGCCGGGCTGAACCGGGCGCTGGCCATGAGCGCCGAGCAGATCGTCGACGAAGTCAGCGCCTCGGGCCTGCGCGGGCGCGGCGGCGCGGCGTTCCCGACCGGCATCAAGTGGAAGACCGTGCTGACCACGCCGGCGCCGCGCAAGTACATCGTCTGCAACGCCGACGAGGGCGACTCGGGCACTTTCGCCGACCGCCTGCTGATGGAAGGCGACCCCTACTCGCTGATCGAAGGCATGACCATCGCCGGCCTGGCGGTGGGCGCCACGTACGGCTATATCTACGTGCGCTCGGAGTATCCGCACGCCATCGCCACGCTGCGGCAGGCCATCGCGCGCGCCCGCGAAGTCGGTTGGCTGGGCGACGACATCCACGGCAGCGGGCAGCGCTTCGACCTGGAAGTCCGCGAGGGCGCCGGCGCCTATATCTGCGGCGAGGAGACCTCGCTGCTGGAAAGCCTGGAAGGCAAGCGCGGCGTGGTGCGCGCCAAGCCGCCGCTGCCGGCCATCGCCGGCCTGTTCGGCCAGCCCACGGTGATCAACAACGTGATTTCGCTGGCCACGGTGCCCACCATCATGGCGCGCGGCGCGGCCTACTACCGCGACTTCGGCGTGGGCCGCTCGCACGGCACGCTGCCGTTCCAGCTGGCCGGCAACCTCAAGCACGGCGGCCTGGTCGAGAAGGCCTTCGGCCTGACCCTGCGCGACCTGCTGTACGGCTTCGGCGGCGGCAGCGCCAGCGGCCGGCCGCTGCGCGCGGTACAGGTGGGCGGCCCGCTGGGCGCCTACCTGCCCGAATCGCAATGGGACGTGCCGCTGGACTACGAGGCCTACGTGCAGATCTCGGCCATGGTCGGCCATGGCGGCCTGGTGGCCTTCGACGACACGGTCGACATGGCGCGCATGGCCCGCTACGCGATGGAGTTCTGCGCCATCGAATCGTGCGGCAAATGCACGCCCTGCCGCATCGGCTCGACCCGCGGCGTCGAGACCATCGACAAGATCATCGCCGGCGGCCCGCAGCGCGAACAGCGCGTGCACCTGCTGCGCGACCTGTGCGACACCATGCTGGCAGGCTCGCTGTGCGCGCTGGGCGGCATGGCCCCCTATCCGGTGCTGTCGGCCCTGAACCACTTCCCCGAAGACTTCGGGCTCGCCCCGCAACCCGCCGCGCAGCCGGCCTGAACGCCTACGAGACCGCCATGCTCGAAACCGTCATCAAGCGCGACCGCGACCTGGGCACGCCCGCGCGCGAATCCGCCCAACTCGTCACCCTGACCATCGATGGCCAGCCGGTCAGCGTGCCGGCCGGCACCTCGGTGATGCGCGCGGCCGCCGAGGCCGGCATCAATATCCCGAAACTGTGCGCCACCGACAGCCTGGAGCCGTTCGGCTCGTGCCGCCTGTGCCTGGTGCAGATCGAAGGCCGGCGCGGCTATCCCGCGTCGTGCACCACGCCGGTCGAGGCCGGCATGGTCGTGCAGACCGAGAACGCCAGGCTGCGCGACCTGCGCCGCGGCGTCATGGAGCTTTACATCTCCGACCACCCGCTCGACTGCCTGACCTGCCCGGCCAACGGCGATTGCGAGCTGCAGGACATGGCCGGCGTGGTGGGGCTGCGCGAAGTGCGCTACGGCTACGACGGCGAGAACCACCTGGCCGAGGCCAAGGACGAATCGAACCCGTACTTCACGTACGACCCGTCCAAATGCATCGTCTGCAACCGCTGCGTGCGCGCCTGCGAGGAAACCCAGGGCACGTTCGCGCTGACCATCTCCGGCAAGGGCTTCGCCTCGCGCGTGTCGCCCGGGCAGGACCAGCCGTTCATGGACAGCGAATGCGTGTCGTGCGGCGCCTGCGTGCAGGCCTGTCCGACCTCGACGCTGCAGGAGAAGTCCATCATCATGCTCGGCCAGGCCGAGCACTCGGTCATCACCACCTGCGCCTACTGCGGGGTGGGCTGCGGCTTCAAGGCCGAGATGAAGGGCGAGGAAGTGGTCCGCATGGTGCCGTGGAAGGACGGCCAGGCCAACCGCGGCCACTCGTGCGTCAAGGGCCGCTTCGCGTGGGGCTACACCACCCACAAGGAGCGTGTGCTCAAGCCCATGATCCGCCAGCGCATCACCGACCCGTGGCGCGAAGTCTCGTGGGACGAGGCGATCGGCTACGCCGCTTCCGAATTCCGCCGCATCCAGGCCGCCCACGGCCGCGACGCCATCGGCGGCATTACCTCGTCGCGCTGCACCAACGAGGAAACCTGGCTGGTCCAGAAGCTGGTGCGCGCCGCGTTCGGCACCAACAACGTCGACACCTGCGCGCGCGTGTGCCACTCGCCCACCGGCTACGGACTGAAGCAGACGCTGGGCGAATCGGCCGGCACGCAGACCTTCGACTCGGTCATGCATACCGACGTGGTCATCGTGATGGGCGCCAACCCCAGCAGCGCGCACCCGGTGTTCGCCTCGCGGCTCAAGCGCCGCCTGCGCGAAGGCGCCCGCCTGATCGTGATCGACCCGCGCCGCATCGAGCTGGTCAGCGCGCCGCACGTGAAGGCCGACTTCCACCTGCAGGTGCGCCCCGGCACCAACGTGGCGCTGCTGACCGCGATGGCGCACGTCATCGTCACCGAAGGCCTGGTCGCCGAATCCTTCGTGGCCGAGCGCTGCGAGGCGCCGTCGTTCGACATGTGGCGCGAATTCGTGGCGCGCGCCGAGAACTCGCCCGAGGCCATGCAGGAGGTCACCGGCGTGCCCGCCCAGCTGGTGCGCGGCGCCGCGCGCCTGTACGCCACCGGCGGCAACGGCTCGATCTACTACGGCCTGGGCGTGACCGAGCACAGCCAGGGCTCGACCACCGTGATGGCAATCGCCAACCTCGCCATGGCCACCGGCAACATCGGCCGCGAAGGCGTGGGGGTCAACCCGCTGCGCGGCCAGAACAACGTGCAGGGTTCGTGCGACATGGGCTCGTTCCCGCACGAGCTGCCCGGCTATCGCCACATCTCCGACGACGCCGTGCGCGGCGAATTCGAACGCGACTGGGGCGTGACGCTGCAGCCCGAACCGGGCCTGCGCATTCCCAACATGTTCGAGGCGGCGCTGGGCGGCAGCTTCCTGGGCCTGTACTGCCAGGGCGAGGACATCGTGCAGTCCGACCCCAACACGCAGCACGTGGCCGCGGCGCTGTCGGCGATGGAATGCATCGTGGTGCAGGACCTGTTCCTGAACGAAACCGCCAAGTACGCGCACGTCTTCCTCCCGGGGTCGTCGTTCCTGGAAAAGGACGGCACCTTCACCAACGCCGAACGGCGCATTTCGCGCGTGCGCAAGGTCATGCGGCCGCGCAACGGCATGGCCGACTGGGAAATCACCATGGCGCTTTCCAACGCCCTCGGCTACCCCATGCACTACGCGCATCCGGGCGAAATCATGGACGAGATCGCCCGCCTCACGCCTACCTTCGCCGGCGTGACCTACGAGAAGCTGGACCGCCTGGGCAGCATCCAGTGGCCCTGCAACGAGGACGCGCCCGAGGGCACGCCCACCATGCACATCGACGAGTTCGTGCGCGGCCGCGGGCGCTTCATGCTGACCAAGTACGTCGCCACGGACGAACGCAGCACGCGCCGCTATCCGCTGCTGCTGACCACCGGGCGCATCCTGTCGCAGTACAACGTGGGCGCCCAGACCCGCCGCACGCCCAACGTCATGTGGCATGGCGAGGACGTGCTGGAGATCCATCCGCACGACGCCCAGGAGCGCGGCCTGGCCGATGGCGACTGGGTCGGCATCCAGAGCCGGGCCGGCGAGACCGTGCTGCGGGCCACCCTGACCGACCGGGTACAGCCAGGCGTGGTATATACGACGTTCCACTTCCCCGAATCGGGCGCCAACGTCGTCACCACCGACAACTCCGACTGGGCCACCAACTGCCCCGAATACAAGGTCACCGCCGTGCAGGTGACCCGCGTGTCGCAACCGTCGGAATGGCAACGGCAATGGTCGCGCTTTGCGGACATCCAGCAGAAGCTGCTGCATGAACGCAGCCGCGAGACCGAACCGGCGCTCGCCAACAAATAGCCCCGGAGCGCCGCCATGGACCGTCTGCACACCTCTTCGGCCGATTGGCCCGACCACCTCGCCACGCAGGTGGTGCGGGTGCGCGGCGGCGCGCTGCAGGCGGCCGGGCAAAGCGACCACGTGGCCGAGGAAACGCCGGTGGCGCTGGAGTTCAACGGCATCAGCCACGCCACCATGCTGGTGACGCCGACCCACCTGGACGATTTCGCCCTGGGGTTTGCCTTGACCGAGGGCATCGTCGGCGGCATGGCCGACGTGCGCGGGGTCGAGCTGGAAACCCGCTGCGACGGCATCGTGGTGCAGGTGGAGATCGCCACCTCGTGCGAAGTGCGTCTGAAAGAGCGCCGCCGCGCCATGGCCGGGCGCACCGGCTGCGGCCTGTGCGGCGTGGAGACCCTGCCCGAAGTCGTGCGCGACGTGGCGCCGGTCGCCGACAGCGCCGCCGTGCCGGTGGCAAACGTGCTGCGCGCCATGCAGTCGCTGCGCTCGCGCCAGACGCTGCACGACGCCACCGGCGCCACCCATGCCGCCGGCTGGGCCGACGCCAGCGGCGAAGTCGTGCTGGCGCGCGAGGACGTGGGGCGCCACAACGCGCTGGACAAGCTGATCGGCGCCCTGGCGCGCCAGGGCATCGCCCCCCTGCCCGGCATGGCGGTGGTCTCCAGCCGGGCCAGCTTCGAAATGGTGCAGAAAACCGCCTCGGCCGGCATTCCGATCCTGGCGGCCGTCTCGGCGCCCACCGCGCTGGCCATCCGCCTGGCCCGCCAGGCCAACGTCACCCTGCTGGGCTTCGTGCGCAACAGCGACGCCACCATCTATTCCCATCCGCAGCGCATCGCTGCCTGAACGTATACGCTATGGAAATCGGCAACCTGATCCGCATGGCCAATCGCATTGGCGATTTCTTCGACGCCTACCCCGACCGCGCCGAAGCGCAGGCCGGTATCGCCACCCACATCCAGAAATTCTGGGAACCGCGCATGCGCATCCAGCTGCTGGCCTTCGTGGCCCGGCACCCCGACGGCGACGACGGGCAGGCGCGCCTGAACGGCATCGTGCTGAACGCCGTCCGCGACGCCCAGGCCCGGCTGACGCCCAAGGCGTGAGATCCCGCGGTGCCTGTTCCCATGGGGACAGGCACCTGCCACGATCCCGCGGTGCCTGTCCCCACGGGGACAGGCACCGCCTTGAAGCTGCTACAGTGCCGGTTTCCGCCACTTGCCGCCTGCCTGCCGCCGTTTCGCCCATGAATGAACTCCCCACCGTGCAATGGGCCGAGAACGGCGCTACCCGTCACGCCCTGTGGCGCTCGGAAAGCGGCGCGCCGGCGCCGCGCCGCATCGTGGCGGCCGACGACACGCTGAAGGCCGACGCCGCCTGGCGCCTGGCCTGCGAAGGAACGGCCATCCTGTGGCGCGGCGACTTCCACAATGCGCGCCAGCTGCTGCAGGCCATGGGCCGGCGCTTCGACAAGCGGCCCGCCAAGCCCGCCGCCAGCCCCCTGGACGCGTTCAACCAGCATCGCATGCGGCAGGGCCAGCGCGCCCGCACGCTGGGCATGCTGCTGGTGCCGGTCGAACCCGGCCATCACGTGGCCCTGCGGCGCGCGCCGGACGTCGGGCAGGCCTGCCTGGACGCCTACGGCCCGGCCGCCGCCCCCTATCTGGTGTCGCTGCGCGAGCTGCTGGGCCTGATCGGCGCGGCGCAGTGGCAGCACAAAGGCGTGCCCATCGCGGCGCTGGACGCGCGCATCCACCCCCGCTATGGCGTGTTTTCCCCGGTGCGCGGCGAATATGTCGACCTGGTGGCGAACACGCCGCTGCCGGCCGGCGCCACGGCCTTCGACATCGGCACCGGCACGGGCGTGCTGGCAGCCGTGCTGGCGCGGCGCGGCCTGGACGTGACGGCCACCGACCTGGATCCCCGCGCCCTGGCCTGCGCCGCCGACAACCTGCGACGGCTGGGCCTGGACGAGCGTGTCCGGCTGCTCCGGGCGGATCTGTTTCCGCCCAGCCGCGCCGACCTGGTGGTGTGCAACCCGCCCTGGCTGCCGGCGCGGCCCTCGGCGCCGGTGGAGTACGCCATCTACGACCCCGACAGCCGCATGCTGACGGGCTGGCTGGCCGGACTGGCGGGCCACCTGAACCCGGGCGGCGAAGGCTGGCTGATCCTGTCCGACCTGGCCGAACACCTGGGCCTGCGCAGCCGGGACTGGCTGCTGGCGCGGATCGAGCAGGCCGGCCTGCGGGTGGCGGGTCGCGTCGATACGCGTCCGGTCCATCCACGCGCCAGCGACCCCGCCGACCCGCTGCACGCGGCGCGCGCGGCCGAAGTCACCTCGCTGTGGCGGCTGGCGGCCCGCTAAGCCTGCCCGGCGCCGCTCAGAGCGCCACGAAACCGACCAGCGCCCCCGCGGCCAGCAGCCACAGCGGATGCACGCGCGTCAACGTGGCCACGGCCGCCACGCCGGCCACGATGGCGGCGGTCAGCCAGCCATGCACCGACGCATGCGAGATGAGCGCGGCGCTGGCGGCCATCAGGCCCACGGTCATGGGAAAAATGCCGGCCTGGACCACGCCGCGCCAGGGCTGGTCCTTGAAGCGCTCCCACAGCCCCAGCGCCACCGCGGCCACCACCGACGACGGGCCGAACTTGGCCAGCGTGGTCACCAGCACGCCTTGCCAGCCCGCCACGTGCCAGCCCACCAGCGTCACCACCATCAGGTTGGGACCGGGCGCGGCCTGGCCGAGGGCGAACAGCGCGCTGAAATCGGCCGCCGTCATCCAGTGGTGCACATCGACCACCTGGCGCTGCATTTCCGGCAGGATGGTATTGCCGCCGCCGAACGCCAGCAACGACAGCTGCGCGAAGATCCCCGCCAGCGCAAGCAGGATGTCCGTCATCGGCGCAGCCTCCAGGTCAGCGCGATGCTCAGCGGCGTGAGCACCAGCATGGTGGGCAACAGCGGCAGGCGCAGCAGGGCGATCGCCACGAAGCAGGCCGCGGCGATGGCGATGCCGGCCCACTTGCCGCGCAGCGGCCGGGCGATCTTGAGCGCCATCGACACCAGCAGGCCGGCGGCGGCCGCCGCCAGGCCCGTGAACAGATGCTGGACGCGCGGGTCCTGCTCGTAGCGCTGGTACACCATGCCCAGCAGTATCACGATGATGGACGGCGCCAGGATCAGGCCCATCAGGGCGGCGAAGGCGCCGCGCGGGCCGCGGAATTTCATGCCCACCGCCACCGACATATTGATGATGTTGCCGCCCGGCAGGAACTGGCACAGGCCCAGCAGATCGGTGAACTCGTCGGGCGAGAGCCAGCGGCGGCGCTCGACCATCATGCTGCGCGCCAGCGGCAGGGCGCCGCCGAAGGCGGTCACCCCGAGCCAGAAGAAACCGTTGAACAGGGCGCCGCACGAGGGCGGCGTGGCAAGGGAGGAGGCGTCGGAGTCGGTCGGCACGGCAGTCATGGAAAGGCATCCGGCGCCGCGGCGCCGGACCGGAAAGAGAGGATGGCCAGCGGCCCGAAAGCCTACTCCCGGCCGCCCCGATACGCAAATCGTTTGATCCCGCGCAGACGCCTGGCGCGCCGGGTGGGCTACAGTATTCCTGTCAGTCCCGGACAACCCGCCCATTCAGGAGGCCCGCATGAAGCAAGTCCTGGTTCCCGTCGATGGCTCGGAACACGCCCTGGCGGCGGTACGCGCCGTGCTGGACGCCAAGCTGTATCCGTCGCTCGAGCGCGTGCACCTGGCCACGGCCCAGGTGCCGCTGTATCCACAAGGCGTGCACATGGGCCTGTCGCAGACCGAGATCGACGCCTATTACCGCGAGGAAAGCGAATTCGCCCTGAGCGGCGCGCAGAAGCTGCTGGAGGCGGCCGGCGTACCCTACGAAACGCACAGCGAGCTGGGGCAGGTGGCCGAAAGCCTGGTCGACCTGGCCAAGCGCCTGGACGTGGACGAAATCGTCATGGGCTCGCGCGGGCTGGGCTCGATCTCGTCGGTCATGCTGGGCTCGATCGCGACCAAGGTGCTGCACCTGGCCGAGACGCCCGTCACGCTGGTCAAGTAGCCGCCGCGCCTGCCGTAGAATGGCGCGGCCTTTTTCACCGCCGCAGCCATGAAACGCCCCACCCCGCGCGCCGGGTCCGCCCTGCTTCCCGTTGTCCTGCTCCTGGTCGCCATGGCGTCGCTGCAAGGCGGCGCCTCGCTGGCCAAGACGCTGTTCCCTGCGGTGGGAGCCCAGGGCACGGCCGCCCTGCGCCTGGGTTTTTCCGCGCTGATCCTGCTGCCGCTGCTGCGGCCCTGGCGGTTGCGCCTGGACGCGGCCGGCTGGCGCGTGGTGATCCTGTACGGCCTGGCGCTGGGCGGCATGAACCTGCTGTTCTACCTGTCGCTGCGCACCATTCCGCTGGGCATCGCGGTGGCGCTGGAATTCACCGGGCCGCTGGCGGTGGCCGTGCTGACCTCGCGGCGCTGGCACGACTTTGCCTGGATCGGCCTGGCCGCCGGCGGCCTGTTGCTGCTGATCCCCCATGACGCGGCCGCCGGGCCGCTGGACCCGGCCGGCGTGGCCTATGCGCTGGCGGCCGGCGCCTGCTGGGCGCTGTACATCGTGTTCGGCCAGCGCGCCGGCCTGCGCCACGGCACCCGCACGGTGGCGCTGGCGGCCACCGTCGCCGCAGCCGCGGTCCTGCCTTTCGGACTGGCCCACGCCGGCGCGGCGCTGTTCTCGCCGGCCATCATTCCGCTGGGCCTGGCGGTGGCCATTCTTTCCAGCGCGCTGCCCTATGCGCTGGAAATGCAGGTGCTCACGCGCATGCCGGCGCGCACGTTCGGCACCCTGCTCAGCCTGGAGCCGGTCTTCGGCGCCCTGTCGGGCCTGCTCTTTCTCGGCGAGACGCTCGGCGCCACCCAGTGGCTGGCGGTGGCCGCCATCGTCGCGGCCTCGGCCGGCATCACCGCCACCGGCCGACGGCGCGGCTGAGGCGGCAGGGCTGCCCGGCCCATGGCCGGCACGCCGCCTGCGCGCATCGCGGTTACCATGTCCGATGGCGCCCCCCCCATAGCCCCTCGCCTGGCTGCCCCGCGCCAGCGGCGGCCGCAAGGATCCTCGACGTGACCTCCGATACCGCCGCCGTCCCCGACAGTTCCGCCATCGCCTACCTGTACGCCCAGTTGCAGCGCTGGGTGCGCACCACGCCGATCCTGGAGAGAAGCGACTTCGACCCGGTAGCCGGCACGGCCGTCTGCTTCAAGTTCGAGCTGCTGCAGACCAGCGGCACCTTCAAGGCGCGCGGCGCCTTCTCCCACCTGCTGGCGCTCGACGATGCGCAGCGCCAGGCCGGCGTGACCTGCGTCTCGGCCGGCAACCACGCCGTGGCCGTCGCCTACGCGGCCATGCGGCTGGGCATGCCGGCCAAGGTGGTCATGATCAAGACCGCCAGCCCGGCGCGCGTGGCGCTGTGCCGCCAGTACGGCGCCGAGGTCGTCCTGGCCGAGGACGGCCCGCGGGCCTTCGAGACGGTGCGCCGCATCGAAAGCGACGAAGGCCGCTACTTCGTGCATCCGTTCGATGGCTACCGCACGGTGCTGGGCACCGCCACGCTGGGCCACGAATGGCTGCAGCAGGCCGGCGAACTCGATGCGGTCATCGTGCCCATCGGCGGCGGCGGGCTGATCTCCGGCATAGCCACCGCGATCAAGCTGGCCGCGCCGCAATGCCAGGTCATCGGCGTCGAGCCCGAAGGCGCCGACGCCATGCACCGCAGCTTCGCCGCCGGCGGCCCGATCAGAATGGGCCCCATGCACAGCATCGCCGACAGCCTGATGGCGCCGCACACCGAGCAGTACACCTACGACCTGTGCCGGCGCCATGTCGACCGGCTGGTCAAGGTGGACGACGATGCGCTGCGCGCGGCCATGCGGCTGCTGTTCGAACAGCTCAAGCTGGCCACCGAGCCGGCCTGCGCGGCCGCCACGGCCGCGCTGGTGGGGCCCTTGCGAGAAGAACTGGCCGGCCAGCGCGTGGGGGTGCTGCTGTGCGGCACCAACACCGACCCGGCTACCTTCGCGCGCCACCTGGGCCCGGACTGAGCCCGCCCCCCTCAGGCGCCCGAGAGCAGGTCGCGCTCGTTGAGCAGGGCGTAGACGATTTCGGGATTGCGCTCGAAGCCGCGCCGGATGGCGGCCGGAATGGCCGCGCGGGTCTTGCGGCACAGGCCCGGCTGGGCGTCCAGCTCGATGGCGATGCCGCGCACGGTGCGCACGCCGCGCGCGCTGGGCACGATGCGCACCACCAGCCCCAGCAGGGCGTACATGCGCCCCTGCATGGCGCGCAGGTCATCCAGGCTGGCGAGGTTCTCGAGCCGGGACGTCAGCCGTCTTTCTTCCTCGCGGGTCAGCTTGAGGATGCGCAGGTCGCCCTGCGGGTCGGCCTGCAGGCGTTCGCGTTCGCACACGCAGGCGCCTGGCGGACAGGATTGGCGAAGGATGGGCGGGGCATTCATGGAAGCGCGTCGGAACCGGGGCGCAAACCGCCCCATGCGCAGGATTCTACCGGCGATCGCGCCGGCGGCCCCGGCGTGCTGGTTTACCCTGATGCCGTCCGGCCTGCAGCTAGTCGCGCGTTTCCAGCAGCCGGTTGACGCGCAGCGCCAGCAGCGTGCAGGCCACGCCCGACAGCAGGTAGACGCTGACGGCCACCAGGCCGAAGCGCGCCGACAGCCCCAGCGCCACCAGCGGCGCGAACGCGGCGCCCAGCAGCCAGGCCATGTCGGCCGTGAGCGCGGCGCCGGTATAGCGGAAACGGCGGATGAAGTTGGCCGTCACCGTGCCCGAGGCCTGCCCGTACGACAGCCCGAGCAGCGCGAAACCGATCAGGATGAAGGCATCCTGCGCCAGCGGCCCGCCGCCCAGCAGCCAGGGCGCGAACAGCGCGAACACGCCGATCAGCAGCGCCATCAGGCCCAGTGTGGTGCGCCGGCCGATGCGGTCGGCCAGCCAGCCAGAGGCCAGGGTGCACAAGATGGCCAGCGCCGCGCCGGCGATCTGCACCACCAGCACATCGCTGCTCATCTGGCTGGCGCCGGCCGCGATCCACGACAGCGGAAACACGGTCACCAGGTGGAACAGCGCATAGCTGGCCAACGCCGCGAACGCGCCGATCAGCATGTTGTAGCCTTGCTCGCGCAACATCTCGGTGGTGCGGATCGGCTCCAGTTCGCCCTCTTCCATCAACTGGGTGTATTCCTCGGTCACGACCAGCCGCAGGCGCGCGAACAGCGCGACCACGTTGATGGCGAAGGCGACGAAAAAGGGATAGCGCCAGCCCCAGTCGAGGAAATCCTCGCGGCTGAGCGTCGAGATGAGGAACAGGAACAGGGCGCTGGCGATCATGAAGCCGATGGGCGCGCCCAGCTGGCCCAGCATGGCGTACCAGCCGCGCCGCCCCGCCGGCGCGTTCAGCGCCAGCAGCGATGGCAGGCCATCCCACGAGCCGCCCAGCGCCAGGCCCTGCAGGCAGCGAAACAGGCTGAGCAACAGGATCGCATACATGCCGATGGCGTCGTAGCCGGGCAGGAAGGCCATGCCGCAGGTCGCCGTGCCCAGCAGGAACAGGGCCGCGGTCAGCTTGGCGCCGCGCCCCCAGCGCCGCTGCACCGCCATCGACAGCGCGGTGCCGAACGGACGCGCGATGAACGCGAAGGAAAAAATCACGAACGCCCACAGCATGCCGTCGAGTTCGCTCTCGAACGGAAAGAACACGCTGGGAAACACCAGCACGCAGGCGATGCCGAAGACGAAGAAATCGAAGTATTCGGAGGCCCTGCCGATGACCACGCCGACCGCGATCTCGCCGGGCGCCACGTGCGAGTGGCTGGCGCCGCCCGAGGCGCCCGGTTGGGACGTTGCGGGGGCATAGCCGGGGTGCTGCGTGGTGGTCGCCATGTGATTGCTCGCTGGTCCGGAGGTTGAATTCGGAGGTCTGAATTCGCCTTTCTGCGTTCGTGCAATTCACCGCATGCGAAGCCGGGCAACGCCGCGCCGGGCCGCGCCATGACCCGCGCCGCCTGGGCGAAAAAACACCGCCACCGCACACTTTTACTCTTTTTACCCTAGATTTTTCGCGTCTTCCAGCGTAGCGTTCAGATTCATTTCCCACGGTTACGTTTCGGGGTAGGGCTATGCCGTTATTCCAAAGACTCCGCGGATTGACCATGCTGGGCGTGCTGCCCCTGCTTGCGGGGTGCAATGCGGTGCTGCTTTCGCCGTCGGGCGACATAGCGCTGCAACAACGCAATCTCATCATCATCTCGACCGGCCTGATGCTGCTGATCATCGTGCCGGTGATCGCCCTGACCCTGCTGTTCGCCTGGCGCTACCGGGCCGGCAACACCGCGGCGCGCTACGAGCCGGACTGGAACCACTCGACCGTGCTGGAGCTGCTGATCTGGTCGGCGCCGCTGCTGATCATCATCGCCCTGGGCGCGCTGACCTGGGTCAGCACCCACCAGCTCGACCCGTACCGTCCGCTGGCGCGCATCGCCGATGGCCGCGACGTGCCGCCGGGCACCAGGCCGCTGGTGGTGCAGGTGGCCGCGCTGGACTGGAAATGGCTGTTCGTCTATCCCGAGCAGGGCATCGCCACCGTCAATGAAATGGCGGCGCCGGTGGACCGCCCCATCAAGTTCCAGATCACCTCCTCCTCGGTGATGAATTCGTTCTTCGTGCCGGCGCTGGCCGGCCAGATCTATGCCATGCCCGGCATGCAGACCACGCTGCACGCGGTCATCAACCACCCCGGCGAATACGAGGGCCTGTCCGCCAACTACAGCGGCGGCGGCTTCTCCGGCATGCGCTTTCGTTTCCATGGCCTGGACCAGGCCGGCTTCGACCAGTGGATCGCGCGGGTCAGGCAGGCCGGCGGCGCGCTCGACGGCAACGCCTACCTGGCGCTGGCGCAGCCGAGCGAGCGCGAGCCGGTGCGCCACTACGCCAGCGTGGCGCCCGACCTGTTCGCGCGCATCGTCGGGCGCTGCGTCGAACCGGGCCGCGCCTGCATGGACCACGGCAAGCCGTCTCCCGCCAAGGCGCTGGCGACCCAACTGGCCGGGCAGGTATGCCGCGGCGAGCAGGACCTGGTGCTGTAGCGCGCACGCCTCCGGCGCGCGCGGGCTTTCATTCATGGCTCACGCGGAAATCGACATGACTGATCAACCGGACCAAACGCTGCTCCTCGGCCGCCTGAGCTGGGAGGCCATTCCGTATCACGAGCCCATCCTGCTGGTGACGTTCATCGTCGTGGCCATCGGCGGCGTCGCGCTGCTGGGCGCCATCACCTACATGCGAGCCTGGGGCTACCTGTGGCGCGAATGGTTCACCAGCATCGACCACAAGAAGATCGGCATCATGTACGTGGTGCTGGGAATCGTGATGCTGCTGCGCGGCTTCGCCGACGCCATCATGATGCGGCTGCAGCAGGCCATCGCCTTCGGCGACAACCTGGGCTACCTGCCGCCGCACCACTACGACCAGATCTTCACCGCCCACGGCGTGATCATGATTTTCTTCGTCGCCATGCCGCTGGTGACCGGCCTGATGAACTACATCGTGCCGCTGCAGATCGGCGCGCGCGACGTGGCCTTTCCGTTTCTCAACAATTTCAGCTTCTGGATGACCGCCACCGGCGCGGTGCTGGTGATGATGTCGCTGTTCGTGGGCGAATTCGCGCGCACCGGCTGGCTGGCCTATCCGCCGCTGTCGGGCATCCTGCACAGTCCGGACGTAGGGGTCGACTACTACATCTGGGCCTTGCAGATCGCCGGGGTGGGCACCTTGCTTTCCGGCGTCAACCTGCTGGTGACCATCGTCAAGATGCGCGCGCCGGGCATGAGGCTGATGCGCATGCCGATTTTCACCTGGACGGCGCTGTGCACCAACATCCTGATCGTGGCGGCCTTCCCGGTGCTGACGGCGGTGCTGGCGCTGTTGTCGATGGACCGCTACGTCGGCACCAACTTCTTCACCGCGGACGGCGGCGGCAACGCCATGATGTACGTGAACCTGGTGTGGATCTGGGGCCATCCCGAGGTGTACATCCTGATCCTGCCGGCGTTCGGCATCTTCTCCGAAGTGGTGGCCACGTACTGCCGCAAGCGCCTGTTCGGCTACGCCTCGATGGTGTACGCCACGGTGGTCATCACCGTGCTGTCGTATCTGGTCTGGCTGCACCACTTCTTCACCATGGGCTCGGGCGCGAGCGTCAACTCGTTCTTCGGGATCACCACGATGATCATTTCGATCCCGACCGGCGCCAAGATATTCAACTGGCTGTTCACCATGTACCGCGGCCGCATCCACTTCGAAGTGCCCATGCTGTGGACCCTGGGCTTCATGGTGACCTTCGTCATCGGCGGCATGACCGGCGTGCTGCTGGCGGTGCCGCCGGCCGACTTCGCGCTGCACAACAGCCTGTTCCTGATCGCGCACTTCCACAACGTCATCATCGGCGGCGTGCTGTTCGGCCTGATGGCCGGCATCACCTACTGGTTTCCCAAGGCGTTCGGCTACCGGCTCGACCCGTTCTGGGGCAAGTGCTCGTTCTGGTTCTGGCTGGTGGGCTTCTACCTGGCCTTCATGCCGCTGTACGTGCTGGGGCTGATGGGCGTGACGCGCCGGGTCAACCATTTCGAGGACGCCTCGCTGCAGATCTGGTTCCAGGCCGCGGCGCTGGGCGCGCTGCTGATCGCCCTGGGCATCGCCAGCTTCCTGGTACAGCTGGTGGTCAGCTATCGCCGCCGCGAAGCGCTGCGCGACGATACCGGCGACCCCTGGGACGGCCGCACGCTGGAGTGGTCCACCTCGTCGCCGCCGCCGGCCTACAACTTCGCGTTCACGCCGCGCGTGCACGACCTGGACGCCTGGTGGCAGATGAAGCAATGCGGCTACGTCCGCCCGCAGCAAGGCTTCGTGCCCATCCACATGCCCAGCAACACCTGGGCCGGCATCGTGCTGGCCGGGCTCAGCGGCGTGCTGGGCTTCGCCCTGATCTGGCACATGTGGCCGCTGGCCGTGCTGGCGTTCGCCGCGCTGATCGGCGTCACCATCGCCCATACCTTCAACTACCAGCGGGACCACTACGTGCCGGCCGAGGAAGTCGTCCGCTGCGAAGCCGCCCGCACCGCGCTCCTGTCCCGCCATGTCTGAGCCCACCGCCACCACCCTGCCCCCGCCCGCGCCGGATCCGGAACGCCTGTTCTACGTCCCGGGCGAGCACCACCCGAAGAACGGCACCCTGCTGGGCTTCTGGGTCTACCTGATGAGCGACTGCCTGGTGTTCGCGTGCCTGTTCGCCACCTACGGCGTGGTGGGCCGCAACTACGACGGCGGGCCGACCGGCGCGGACCTGTTCGACCTGCCGCTGGTGGCGGTCAATACCTCGCTGCTGCTGCTGTCGTCCATCACCTACGGCTTCGCCATGCTGGAGATGCGCCGGCGGCGCCTGGGCGCCACCCAGGCCTGGCTGGCCGTCACCGGGCTGCTGGGCGCCGGCTTCCTGGGCCTGGAGCTGTACGAGTTCGCCCACCTGATCCACCAGGGCGCAGGCCCGCAGCGCAGCGCCTTCCTGTCTGCGTTCTTCACCCTGGTCGGCACGCATGGCCTGCACGTCACCTTCGGCATCGTCTGGCTGGCGACGCTGATGGTGCAGGTCGCCCGGCACGGCCTGATCCCCGAGAACCGGCGCCGCCTGATGTGCCTGTCGATGTTCTGGCACTTCCTGGACCTGATCTGGGTCGGCGTGTTCACCTTCGTCTACCTGATGGGAGTCCTGCCATGAGCGAGCGCAGCGAGCACACGCCCAATCTGTCTCCCCCGCACGGCGCAGGCCATCACCACGAGGACGACGACGGCCCGCACGGCACGCTGGCGAGCTACCTGACCGGTTTCGTGCTGGCCGCGATCCTCACGGCGATCCCATTCTGGCTGGTCATGGACGGCGTGTTCGCCAGCTCGCGCACCACCGCGCTGGTTATACTGGCGTTCGCAGTGGTGCAGATCGTCGTGCACCTGGTTTATTTCTTGCACATGGACGCCAAGTCGGAAAGCGGCTGGAACATGCTGGCGCTGATCTTCACGCTGGTGCTGGTCGTGATTACGCTCAGTGGCTCGATCTGGATCATGTATCACCTCAATACCAACATGATGCCCATGTCCGTGCATGACGTACGGAACATGCCTTGACACATCCCAAGCAGCAAGACGCGGCCGGCGGCCGCTCGCAAGCCCCGGCGCGCCGACCGCGCGGCGCGGCGACCCTGATCATCCTGGCCTTGCTGGCGGCCGCGCTATTCGCCGGAACCTGCGCGCTGGGCGTATGGCAGGTGCACCGCCTGGCCTGGAAGCGCAACCTTATCGCGCAGGTCGAGACGCGCGCGCACGCGCCGGCCACGCCCGCCCCGGCGCCGGCCGACTGGCCCGGCCTGAGCAACGCCAATGCCGAGTACCGGCGCGTCGCCGCCAGCGGCACCTGGCACTACGCCGGCCAGACCCTCGTGCAGGCGGCCACCGAACTGGGCAGCGGCTATTGGGTCATGACGCCGCTGCGCCTGGACGGCGGCGGCACGGTGCTGGTCAACCGCGGCTTCGTGCTGCCCGAATGGCGCCGCCAGCAATCGGCCGGCGACGCCGCGCGGCCGGACGCGCCGGCGCGGGTCGAGGGGCTGCTGCGCATGGGCGAGCCGGCCGGCGGGTTCCTGCGCGAGAACAAGCCCGCCGCGGACCTCTGGTACTCGCGCGACCTGCCCGCCATCGCCGCGCGGCGCGGCCTGGGCGAGGTGGCGCCCTATTTCATCGACGCCGACGCCGCCGCCGGCGCGCCGCGCAACCCCGCGCAGGCGCCGGTGGGAGGGCTGACGGTGCTCAGTTTCCCCAACAACCACCTGGGCTATGCCATCACCTGGTTCGGCCTGGCCGCCATGGTGCTCGCGGGCGCGGGCATCGTCGCGCGCCACGAGCTGCGCGCGCGACGGCGCGGGTGAACGCGGCGCCCGCCGTTTGCGCCCGGGCGCCGCGCCTGCTCAAATAGCCTGCTCGGACATCCCCAGGAGACGCCCATGAGTACGGAAAAAACAGCCATCGTCACCGCCGGCGGCAGCGGCATGGGCGCCGCGGCGGCGCGCCGGCTGGCCGCCGACGGTTTCCGGGTCGCCATCCTCTCTTCGTCGGGCAAGGGCGAGGCCCTGGCCGCCGAGCTGGGCGGCCTGGGCATGACCGGCTCCAACCTGGAGCCGGCCGACCTGCGGGCGCTGGTCGACGCCACCCTGCAGCGCTGGGGCCGCATCGACGCGGTCGTCAACAGCGCCGGCCACGGCCCCAAGGGCGCGCTGCTGGAAATCGACGACGCCGGCTGGCACGAAGGCATGGACTACTACCTGCTGAACGTGGTGCGCATCGCGCGGCTGGTCACGCCCATCATGCGCGAGCAAGGCGGCGGCAGCATCGTCAATATTTCCACCTACGCCACCTTCGAACCCGAGGCCGCGTTCCCGACCTCGGGCGTGCTGCGCGCCGGGCTGGCCGCCTTCGCCAAGCTGTATGCCGACCAGTACGCCGCCGACAACGTGCGCATGAACAACGTGCTGCCCGGCTTCATCGACAGCCTGCCCGAGAAGGAAGACCGCCGCGCGCGCATTCCGATGGGCCGCTATGGCCGCGCCGAGGAAGTGGCCGACCTGATCGCCTTCCTGGCTTCGCCGCAGTCCGGCTACATCACGGGCCAGAACATCCGCATCGATGGCGGCATCACGCGCTCGGTCTGAGCGCGGCCGCCCTTTTCCCTCCGATCCGACCATGAGCACGCTCTACACCCTGACCCGCGGCGACGCGCCGCTGGTCGTCAACATCCCCCACGTCGGCACCTGGGTGCCGGCCGAACTGCGTCCGCTGATGCAGGCCGAGGCGCTGGGCGTGCCCGACACCGACTGGCACGTCGACCGCCTGTACGATTTCGTGCGCGCGCACGGCGTCACGCTGATGGCGGCCACCCACTCGCGCTACGTGATCGACCTGAACCGCGACCCCGACGGCGGCGTGCTGTATCCGGGCGCCTCCAACACCGAGCTGTGCCCCACCACGCGCTTTGACGGCGGCCCGGTCTGGAAGGACGAGGCCGGCGGCCATCCGCTGCTCGACGTGGCGGCGCGCCGCCGCCGGTACTTCGACCCCTACCATGCCCAGCTGGCCGCCGAACTGGCGCGCGTGCATGCGCGCCACGGCTATGCGGTGCTGCTGGACGGGCACTCCATCATTTCGCACTGCGCGCGTTTTTTCGACGGCAAGCTGCCCGACCTGAACCTGGGCACCGCCGACGGCGCCAGCTGCCCGCCCGGCCTGCAGGACGCGGCCGCGCAAGCCTTGCAGGCCGACGGCTTCACCACGGCGGTCAATGGACGCTTCAAGGGCGGCTGGATCACCCGCCACTACGGGCGGCCGGCCGAGGGCTATCACGCCCTGCAGCTGGAAATGGCGCTGTCGGCCTACATGACCGAACAAGCCCCGTTCCATTGGCAGCCGGAGCGCGCCGAACCGCTGCGCCAGGTGCTGGAAACGCTGGTCGCGGCGCTGCTGGCCTGGCGCGCCTGAGGGCGGCGGCGCGCGCCGCCCGCCTAGCCCAGCTCGCGATAGACTTCCTGCGCCACCTTCAGCAGCGCGTCGCGCTCCAGTTCGCCCGACAGGGCATAGCCGAACTTGCCCTCGACCCAGTAGAACACCCGCACCGGACCGTCCTGCGTAAAGCGGAAAGCGGTCTGGTCGCCCTGCGCCTCGCGGGTCACGTACAGGGTCAGGCGCTGGCCGCCGGGCCCGCCGTACATGAATTGCGCCACCGGCCCCTGCCCCCCCGGCAGCAGGCGCCCACCCATCAGGTGGTAGCCGGCCGCCGCCAGGTTGGGCGCGTGCACGGCCGCGCCCAGGCGGCGCGTCAGCCAGGTCACCAGGGCCTGCTCCTGCTCGGCGCCCATCTCGACCGGCCGGCGCACGTCGGCCGCATAGACCGCGTGCGCGACCGCGGCGCGGCGCGCGAACACCATGCCTTCGGCCGCCGCCTGGCGCTGCGCCACGGCCTGGCGCGCGTCGAGCTCGCCGCGCACCAGCCAGGCGGCGCTGGCGCTGGTCACCGCGATCGCCAGCCCGGCCGCCAGCATTCCCCAGCGATAGCGCGCCGGCGGCGGCGCCAGCGGCAGGCGCAAGGGCAAGGGCTCTTCCAGCACCGGGTCGAGCAAGGCGCGCAGGCCGGCATTCTGTCGCCGCCAGCCCTCCACCCGCGCATGCGCCTCGGGGTGGGCCGCCAGGAAAGCCGCGACCTCCGCCCGGCGCGCGTCGCTCAGCTGGCCGTCCGCATAGGCGTGCAGGTCGGCCTCGCCGATCGGCGCGCCGGGAACATCGAGAACGTGGAACGGGTGCTCGCTCATGTGGCTCTGATCCGCTGGACGTGGCTGGCCGCAGGCGCCTCGGCCCGCGCCTGCAGCAACGCGGCCAGGCGCTCGCGGGCGCGCGACAGGCGGGACATGACGGTGCCTATCGGCACCTCCAGCACCTGCGCGGCCTCGCGGTAGGTGAACTCCTCGACGGCGACCAGCAGCAGCACGGCGCGCAGGTCCGCCGGCAGCCGTTGCAGGTGCCGGTCCAGGTCGCGCACTTCGAGCCGGTCGGCCTGGGTCGCGCGCACCGGCAGCTCCGGGATCTCGGTCTCGGCCCCGTAGTCGGGCTGGCGCTTCTGCGCCCGCAGGCTGTCGATGAATTGATTGTGCATGATGCCGAACATCCAGGCGCGCAGCTCCCCGCGCCGCTGCCAGCGCGAAAACCGGCTCCAGGCACGCTCCAGCGTGTCCTGGACCAGGTCGTCGGCCCGGTCGCGTTCGCCCGTCAGCCCGCGCGCGTAGCGGCGCAGGCTGGGGATGCAGGCCACGATCAGGGCCTCGTCGTCGGGGCGCATGCGCCGTCAGCCGCGCCGTGGCCCGGCTACCGCGCCCGATGCGCGCAGCCTCACGGCTTGATCACGTGCCAGACGTTGTTCTTGTTGTCGCCCGTCTTGTCGCCCGGCTTGGCGTCGGCGGCAAACAGATAGACCGGCTTGCCCTTGTAGGCCCACTGGCTGGACCCATCGTCGCGCTTGACGATGCTCCAGTCGCCCTGGGCCTTGGCATCGCCGGCGGCCGTCAGGGGCGGCCAGTTCTTGGCGCATTGGTCATTGCAGACGCTCTTGCCGCCCGCGTCCTTGTCGAACGTATACAGCGTCATGCCCTTGGCGTCGACCAGCATCCCGCCCTTTTCCATGGCGGGCGCCTGGGCCAGGGCGGCCCCGGCATAGAGGGAGGAAACCAGCAACAGTGCGGCGGTATGGCGGATGCTCATGGCGAATCTCCTGGTGAGGTGGGTACATCACCACTACAGACGATAACGCATGGCCGATTATTCCCGCCGGCCGGCGCCGGCCCCCGTCCGGGCAGGAATGCCCGGCGGGAAGCTCAGCGGAACACGTCGACCAGCACGTCCGCCACCACCGCGGTGGCCAGCGCCACCAGGATCAGGTCCGAACCGGCCACGCGCCATTCGTAGCCGGGATAGGCCGGCAGGCGCGCCAGCATGGACCGCGGCACGGCCTTCTTCGCGATCCCGGGCGGCAGCGGCTTGCCGCGCGCCAGGTTCTTGCGGATGCCCGGCGGCAGCGAGCCGTATCCGGTAACCCCGTACTCGACCGCGTAGCCGCGCGCCGTGGAAATCGTGATGCCGGCGTGGCGCAGTTCGATGCTGACGCCGCCGTCGCCGGAGCCCTTGCCGCTGTTGCTCTTGCCGTTGTTGCCGTTGTTGCCGTTGTTGCCCTGGCCGCTGTTGCCCTTGCCTTCGGGCGGCGCCGCCCAGGCCGGGGCGGCCAGCGCGAGGGACAGCGCGCACACCAGTGCGGCGCAAACCGACGATCTCTTCATCATGACCTCTAGCAGGTGATGGATGGTGGGACTTGCGTAAGAGCCCGGCAGCCAGCGCGCGCCTGTCTCGGCGAGAGAAAGGCGCGCCGCAGGTCAGTCGCGGAAATTCTCGAATTGCAGCGGCAGGTCGACGTCGGTCTTGCGCAGCAACGCGATGACGGCCTGCAGGTCGTCGCGCTTCTTGCCGGTGATGCGCAGTTTCTCGCCGTTGATCTGGCTCTCGACCTTGATCTTGCTGCCCTTGATGGCGGCGATCAATTTCTTGGCGATGGCCTGCTCGATACCCTGCTTGATGGTCACTTTCTGCCGGGCGCCGCCCAGGTTTTCGAGCGGGTCGGCCACGTCCATGCAACGCACGTCTATACTGCGTGCAGACAGACGGCCGCGCAGGATATCCAGCATCTGCTTGAGCTGGAACGCACTGGGCGCGACCTGGGTAACCACGTAGCCCTCCAGTTCGAAGCTGGCATTGGTGCCCTTGAAATCGAAACGGGTGGACAGTTCGCGGTTGGCCTGGTCGACGGCGTTGGTCAATTCGTGTTTGTCGACCTCGGAAACAACATCGAAGCTGGGCATGGCGCGGGTCCTGTAAAAAAGACGGATACATGATCGGCGGCCCGGCCACGGGTGGCCGGCGCCAATGCCCGGCATTGTGGCATGAAACCCCCGCGGCCTGCTTTCCCCGCCTCACGACAAGGAACCCGTAATGCTCTATGCCAGCCTGAAATTCCTGCACCTGCTGTCCATCATCCTCTGGGTGGGCGGCATGGCGTTCGCGCACTGTTTCCTGCGGCCCGCCGTGGCGGCGCTGGAGCCGCCAGCGCGCCTGCGCCTGATGCACGACGTGCTGGGTCGGTTCCTGCGCGCCACCCAGTACGCGGTGCTGATCGTCCTGGCCACCGGCGCCGTCATGATGGCGCAGGCGATGGGCGCCGGCCTGGGCCGTCCGCCCGTCGGCTGGCACGTCATGGCCGGCCTGGGTTTGCTCATGGCGCTGGTGTTCGTCCATGTGCGCTACGTGCTGTTTCGCCGGCTGGCCGGCGCCGTGGCCGCGCAGGACTGGCCGGCCGGCGGCGCCGCCATGGCGCGGATACGGGGCTGGGTGGCCTTCAACCTGGCATTGGCCGTCGTGATCCTGGCCGTGCTGATGCTGGCCTGAGACCGTTCAATCGCCCGGCGGCGGCGCGGCGGTCGGGTCCATGTAGACCAGTTCCCAGATATGGCCGTCGAGGTCCTGGAAACCGTGCTGGTACATGAACCCATGGTCCTTGGCCTCGTTGTAGGTCTTGCCGCCGGCCGCCACGGCGCGCCGCACCATGCGATCGACCTCGGCCCGGCTGTCCATCGACAGGCACAGCAGCACTTCCGTCTGCGTGTGCGCGTCGCATACCGCCTTGGGCGTGAAGGTCTGGAAAAACGACTCGACCAGCAACATCACGTAGATGTTGTCGTCCACGATCATGCAGGTGGCGTTCTCGTCGGTGAACTGCGGATTGAACGCATAGCCCAGCTGCTTGAAGAACGCGACGGACCGCGGCAGGTCCGCGACCGGCAGATTGACATAGATTTCGGTCGCCATGGTTTTCCTTGGTCGAACATGAAGGCATGCGCCGCGCGGGCTGCATGGCGGCACCCGCTACAGCTTACGACGACAAGGCGCGCCCGGCACCCCCGGGATTGCACGCAGATGACGATTCATGTCAGCGGCGCGGCAAGGCGCCGGCCGGGTTGACGGCCTTGCCGTCGCGGCGCAGTTCGAAATACAGGTTGACCTGGCTGCTGTCGGTGTCGCCCATCTCGGCGATCCGCTGGCCCTGCGACACGCGCTGGCCCTGCTTGACCAGCAGCTTGCGGTTGTGCGCGTAGATGGTCAGGAAGCTGCCGTCGTGGCGCACGATGACCAGGTTGCCGTAGCCGCGCAAGCCATTGCTGGCGTAGGCGACCGTGCCGCCGGCGGCCGCCACCACCGGCGTGCCGGCGCTGTTGGCGATGGTGATGCCCAGGACGCTGGAACCGTTGAAGTGGCGCGTGACCGTGCCGTCGGCCGGCCACACCAGGGTAATGCCGCGTATCGGCGCGGCCGGCTTGGCCGGCGCCTGGCCGGCGCTCTTGCCGGCGGCGCGCGGCGGCGGGCTGGCGCTGCCGCCGCTGCCCGGCGGCTTGACGCGCAGCAGTTGCCCCTTCTCGATACGGTTGGCGTTGGCCAGCTTGTTCCAGCGCACCAGGTCGCTGACGCTCTGGCCGTGCTTGCGGGCGATGCTGTGCAGCGTATCGCCGCTTTGCACGCGGTAGAAAGCGCCGCCGCTGCCGCCCGAGGTCGATCCGCAGGCGGCCAGCAGCGCCAGCGCCAGCGCCGCCAGCAGCGCGCGCAGCGGGCGCCACAGCCGCCTGCCGGCCGCTGGGGGCTCGGATGGCTGGCGGAAACACGCGATTCGGGGCACTGAAAGAGGCGGCAAAACGGGGTCGGCGATGGGCGGCGCGCGGCGCGCGATGCCCAAGGGTACCAAGAAATTGCCCGATGCTGCGCTGCGCAAGCCGCGCGGCTTGCGTATCCTAGCGGTTTCACGCCACAGGACCGCCTCGCCCATGCCCGCCACGCCACGCCCGCCCGCCCCTTGCACGCCGCCCTCGCAAGCCAGGGCCGGCGGCGTGGGCGAGGTCTTCGGCGCCTTCCTGCGCCTGGGCCTGACCTCGTTTGGCGGCCCGGTGGCCCATCTGGGCTATTTCCGCCACGAGTTCGTGCAGCGACGCCGCTGGCTCGATGACGCCGCCTACGCCGAGCTGGTGGCACTGTGCCAGTTCCTGCCCGGTCCGGCCAGCAGCCAGACCGGCATGGCGCTGGGGCTGGCGCGCGCCGGCTGGGCCGGCATGGCGGCCGCCTGGATCGCCTTCACCCTGCCGTCGGCGCTGTTCATGCTGGCGTTCGCGCTGGGCCTGGGCCGCCTCGACGGCCTGGCCGCCTCCGGCGCCCTGCATGGGCTGAAACTGGCCGCCGTCGCCGTGGTGGCGCAGGCCGTCTGGAGCATGGGCCGCAGCCTGTGCCCCGACCGCGCGCGCCAGGCGCTGGCCCTGGGCGCGGCCATCGCGGCGCTGCTGCTGCCCGCGGCCTGGATGCAGGTCGGCATCATGCTGGCCTGCGGGCTGGCCGGCTGGCGGCTGCTGCCCGCCCTGCCCGCTCCGGCCGGCGCGGCGCTGGCCACGGGCGTGGGCCGGCGCACCGGCCTGTGCGCCCTGCTGCTGTTTGCCGTACTGCTGGCGGGCCTGCCCTTGTGGGCGGCGGCCAGCGGCTCGTCCGCCTGGCAGCTGGCCGATGGTTTCTATCGCGCCGGCGCGCTGGTATTCGGCGGCGGGCACGTCGTGCTGCCCTTGCTGCAGGCCGCGGTGGTGCCCGGCGGCGAGGTGTCGCAGGCCGCGTTCCTGGCCGGCTATGGCGCCGCCCAGGCCGTGCCCGGTCCGCTGTTCAGTTTTGCCGCCTTCCTGGGCGCGCTGCTGCCCGCCCCGCTGGGCGGCTGGCCCGGCGCGCTGGCCTGCACGGTGCTGATTTTCCTGCCCGGCGCGCTCTTGCTCGTGGGTGCGCTGCCGTTCTGGAACGTCCTGCGCGGCCGACCGGCGGTGCGCGCGGCGCTGGCCGGCGTCAACGCCGGCGTGGTCGGCATCCTGCTGGCGGCCCTGTACGATCCGGTCTGGACCGGCGCGGTGGCCAGCCGGCCGGATTTCGCCATCGCCGCCGGCGCCTTCGGCCTGCTGGCCTGGGGCCGGCTGCCGCCGCTGGCCATCGTCGCGCTGTGCGCCGCCGCCGGTGCGCTGGCCGGCTGAGCTCAGCGCAGCTTGCGGCCCACGCGCCGCCAGCCGATCACCACGCCCGCCCCGCTCAGCAACAGCCCGCCCAGGCTCAGCACGATCAGCACCGCGTCCCAGGCCGGACGGCGCTGCAGCAGCGGCAGCCAATCCCAGCTGTGCAGGAAGGCGAACAGCCAGCGGCTGACGCGGCGCCGCCGGTCCAGGCTGCCCAGTATCTCGCCGCTGCGCGGATCGACGTGCAGCCAGGTGCCGGGCGGATCGTCGTAGACGACGCGCCATACCGGCAGCGGCTTTTCCACGTGGCCCAGCATGGTGTGCGGCGCGCGCGCGTAGTAGTAACTGTCGTAGCCGTCGAGCACCTCGATGCGCGGCGGCGCCTGGCCCGGCAACAGCCGTCCGAGCGCCGCGCTCAGCGTGGCCGGCGCCAGCGCCTGCGGGGCCGCGCCGTCGGCCGTGCGCAGCGCCGGCGCGCCCGCCGCGCCATATACCCGCAGCAGCGTCTGGCCGGCCACGCGGGTCCACACCAGTTCGCGCGCCGGCATGGCCGCGGCGGGCTCGGCCGGCAGGTTGCCGGCCTGCAGCGGACCGCCGCGATACGCCGCACGGTCCAGCTGCGTGGCGCGCGCGCCGAACACCTGCCATGGATTCATCGACATCAGGCCGCTGAATATCCAGGTCAGCGTGGTCGCGGCGAACAGCAGCCCGGCGATGTGATGCCAGCGCATGAAGCGCTCGCGGTAAGGCGAACGGCTGCCGCTGGCGTAAGGGCGCGCGAAACGCCAGCGCCACAGGCCCACCACCGTGCCGCTGACGGTCAGCGCCACGCCCAGCACCGACAGCCACACCACGATGTCGTGCCAATACGCGCCGCGCAGCGGATACAGCCAGTGCAGCCAGGCGCCCACGTAGTTCCAGCCGCGCTCCAGGCGCGGCGCGTCGCGCACCACCTCGCCGGTCGACGACGACACATACAGGCGGGTGCGGGCCGGATCGTCCATCTCGAACACATAGAGCGGACGATGCGCATCCAGCGTGCGCGTGTGGGTGTGGGCGTCCTCGTCGACCATGCCGCCCTCGCGGGCCGCATGGCGATCGCCGAAGTACGCCAGCGCGCTGGCTCTGGCCTGCGCCGGCGTGGCCCGCCCCGCCAATTGCCCGCTGGCCGCGTCCACCTGCAGCGCGCGGCCGCCCGCCGCCGGCACGACCGCGTAGAACGGCTGCCCGGCCCGGCTGGCGGCCAGGCGAATCTCGGCGGCCTGCTCCAGGCCCGCGGCGCGCAAGGCCTGCGCCGGGCCCAGCCGCACCTGCGCGGCATCGAGCCGCGGCAGGTGCGCCAGGCGCTCGGCCGGCGTCAGCTTGGGATAGCCGACATACATCATCACCACGCCGGATGCGAACCAGAGCACGAACAGCAGGCACAGGCCCACGCCCATCCAGCGGTGCAGCAAATACAGCCAGCGCTTCGCGCGCGAGACCAGGGTCGTCATCGCCGGCCTCCTCAGAAGCGCGCCTGCAGCGCGAGTTCGACGCTGCGCGGCGCGCCCAGGTAGTACATGGGCGCGCCGGTGACGCTGGCGGCGTAGACCTTGTCGGTCAGGTTGCGCACCCGCGCCGTCACGCTGAAATGGCGGTCGATGCGATGCGACAGCGCCGCGTCGAACACGGTATAGGCCGGCGCCCACACCGTGTTGGCCGCGTCGGCATAGGTCTTGCCCACGTGGCGCGCCGCCAGGCTGGCCCGCCAATCGGGCGCGAAGGCGTAGTCCAGCCACACGTTGGCCAGCCGGCGCGGCGTGTTGACCGGCACCTTGCCATTGCGCGAGACAGCCACCCCGCCGACGTTCTGCGAGAAATCGTCATAGCGGGGATCGACCAGCGCCAGATTGGCCTGCAGCGACAAGGCGCGGGTCAACTGCAATCCGCCCGCAAGCTCCAGGCCGCGGGCCGACTGGCTGCCCACCGGCAGGCTGCTGCCGGGGTTGAGCGGATCGGGCGTGGCGAGGTTCTTGCGCTTGATCTCGTAGACCGCCACCGTCGCCGTACCGCGGCCGTCCCAGAACGCGAACTTGCCGCCGGCCTCGACCTGCGTGCCGGTGGTCAGCTTGTCGTTGTTCAGCACATCGGCGAAGGTCGCGGTAGACAGCACGCCGGAAGGCGGATCGGCGGCGGTGGCGTATTGCGCGTACAGGGTCGCGCCGGGGCTGACTTCCCAGTTGACGGCGACGCGGCCGGTGGTCGGGTTGTAGCGGCGCGAGGCATGCCCGGGCGACGCCGCGCTGGCCGCGCGCCGGTTGGTCAGGTCCAGGTCGATGATGTCGTGCCGCAAGGCCGTCACCAGCGCGACCCCGCCGCCCACTTCGGTGCGGTTTTCCAGCATGAAGGCCAGCGTGCGCACCTTGTTGTCGCGGTCCGGCACGTGGCCGCGCCGCATGCCCGGAATGTCGTAGAACTCGCCCGGGTCGAACTCGTACGGGTCGACGCTGTCGACTTGCCCGGCCACGCTGGTGGGGTAGCGCGTCTGGCGGTTGACGCTGTAGTCGGCGCCGAACGACCAGTCGCTGCGCAGGCCGCCCAGGCTGCCGTGGTACAGGGCTTCGATGCGGTTGCCCAGCAGGCGCTGCTCGTGGCGCTGCAGCAGCGCGCCGGAGCGCAGCACCTGGCTGTTGCCCAGGTTGTAGCGATAGGTTTCGAGGTTCTGGAAATCGCGGTCGGCGCGGTAGTAGTACAGCGTATTGCGGAAACTCAGGCGGTCGCTGGCCTGCCACTCGGTCAGCGAACGCAGCCACCACACCGATTGCTCGTACTGGCCATCGTCGACGTTGTAGTTCTTGAAGCGCGTCCCGCCACGGATGTGCCCTTCGCCGCGCACCACGCCATCGCCGTCGGTGGTCAGCGGCGTGCCCCAATACGGCCGGTGCACCGTCTCATGCTGGTACTCCAGCGCCAGCGTATGGGTCACGCGCTCGCCCAGGTCCGACAGCAGCGAGGCCGCCACCTGCTCGGCGTGCGAGCGGTTGCCGTCGACCCAGCCGTCGCTCGCGTTGGCGTTGGCGTCGATGCGCAGGTACTGGCCGCGCCCGCCCGGCTCGCCGGCCAATTGCCGGTTCAGGCCCACCGATGCCTGGCGCGCGCCGTACGAACCCAGGCGCAGCTGGCCATCGTAGAACGTGTCGCGCTGCGCCACCTTGGTCACGTAGTTGATGGCGCCGCCCACCGCGCCCGCGCCGAACAGGAAGCTGGACGGCCCGCCGATGGCTTCGACGCGGTCGTAGATCCAGCTGTCGATCGGACGCGCGGCGACCACGTCGTACTGCACCGAAATGCCGTTGAACAACTGGCTGACCTGCGAACCCGAGAAACCGCGGTAGCTCACCGAACCGGCCGAGCCGGGCGGCGAGGCATTGTCCACGCCGACGATGCCGCGGGCGATTTCCTGCGTGTCGAGCGCGCCACGCGCCTCGATCTGCTCGCGGTTGATGACGGTCACCGAGGCGGGCGTCTCGCGCAGGGTCAGGCCCAGGCGGCTGCCGGTGCTGTCGACCGCGTCGAGATCCAGCGGGCCGTTGGCCTCGGGCGCGCCATGCACGACCACCGGCGCGAGCTGGACGGGAAGCGATTGCTCCTGCGCGCGCGCGGGCGCGGCCAGCGCCAGTCCGGCCAGGCCCAGGGTGGCGTAGTAAAGGGAAGTCTGTTTCATGATCACACGTTGTGGCGCCGCGCCGGCGGCCGGCGGGCATGTCGATGACGGGCAGCGCGCGGCGCGCCGCCGGCCTGGCCGCAAGGCGGACGGGCACGGCTGGCCGTGGGCGCTGGTCTCGGAGCGTGTGAGCGCGGCGCAAGCCGCGAAAAGCCTGCCGCGCTCAGGCGGCGGCGGGCGGGGCGCGCGGCTGCGCGCCGGTCCAGGCATGCTGCGACGCCCGGGCAACGTAATAGAGGGGAGGATAGGAAATCGCGCGCGCCGGCAGCGGCTGCACGCGCGGCATCACCGGCAACAGGGCCAGGTCGCCCTGCGCATGACGGCAGAACGGGCAATGTTCCAGGTGGCCCAGTCCATCGTGATGCGCGCCGTGGCCGTCCTGCTCATCGGCCTGGCCCGCGTCGGCCAGCAGCAGCGGCAACTTCACGGTCGCCGTCCCCTGCTCGGTGCAATAGTCGACCGACAGCGCCTGCGGCGCATGCCGTTGCGGCGCCAGCTGCATCAGCAGCGGCGCGCAGGCGGCCCACAGGATCGCCAGCAAGGCGATCCATGCGAGCGGCCTGGCAAGCAGGCGACGAGAGCGCGAGCCGGTCTGGATCATGGTCCAGGATTATAAACAGCGGTTTCCCACACTCGCGCACAATCTTCTGACAATCGCGTCATCTTGCCCGCCGCGCGCTTGCCTTGCAGAATTTCGCGCCATGACAACAAACCCGCCCTGCGCCGATACGCGATGGTTGTCCGCCTTTCACGCGCAGATGCTGCGTTTCGCCAGCGTGCAGCTGGGCAACGCGCAGACCGCCCAGGACGTCGTGCAGGAAAGCCTGGCGGCTGCGCTGGCCGAACGCGGCGCGCCTTGCGACAGCGCCGGCTACAAGCGCTGGGTGTTCGGCATACTCAAGCACAAGATCGTCGACCAGATCCGGCGCCAGTCGCGCCTGGTGGCGCTGGCCGACCTGGCCGGCGGCGACGACGAGGCCGGCGTGCTGGACGCCTGCTTCGGCGCCGATGGCGAATGGCACCCGTACACCCGCCCGGCCGCCTGGGCCGCGCCTGACGAGTCCATGGCCAGCAAGCAGTTCTGGCACGTATTCGACACCTGCCTGGCGCGCCTGCCCGCCCACAGCGCGCGGGTGTTCATGATGCGCGAGTACCTGGGCTTCGAAAGCAGCGAGATCTGCCAGCGCCTGGCCATGACGGTCAGCGCGCTGCACGTCACGCTGCATCGCGCCCGGCTGCGCCTGCGCAGCTGTCTGGAGATGCGCTGGTTCGCCCGCGAGGCGAGGTCCGATGATCACATGTAGGCAAGCCACCCGACTGGCCTCCGATGCCCTGGAGCGCCGCCTGACGGCCGGCGAGCGCCTTGCCCTGCGCCTGCATCTGCCGCTGTGTCCGGGCTGCCGCGCCTTCCGCCGCCAGTTGGCGGCATTGCGCCGCATGGCGCAGCGCTACCCCGGGGACGACGAGTCCGGCGATCCGCCGGCTTGCCCGTGACTGACATGCCCGGCCGCGGCCTGTAAGAAAAGCACCGGCTCGCGCGACTAGCCGATACGGTCCGCGCACACTGCGCGTGCGCGCCATCCCGGCGCGCCACCGTACGCCGTGTTCTTCACTTTACGGAGCTCATTCATGAAGAAATCCACCACCGCCATGCTCACCCTGGCCCTGAGCAGCGCAGCCGTCCTGGCGGCCGCCCCGGCCGCCCACGCCGACGACATGGAGAAATGCTACGGCGTGGCGCTCAAGGGCAAGAACGACTGCAAGGCCGGCGCCGGCACCACTTGCGCGGGCACCTCGAAGATCGACTACCAAGGCAATGCATGGAAGCAGGTTCCGAAAGGCACGTGCGAACAAACCAAGTCGCCCACCTCCCCCACCGGCTTCGGCCAGCGGCAGGCATTCAAGGAAGTCAAGACCGGGTCTTGAGCCTCCCGGCCATGCCCACGCGCGCGTCTCGTCCGGCGCCAGGCCTGCCCGCCCAGGCAGGCCTGGGCTTCAAGCCCGAGCACTATGCCGCCCTGCTCGAACAGCCGCCCGACCTCGGATTCTTCGAGATCCACGCCGAGAACTACATGGTGCCCGGCGGGCCCGCGCACGCGCAGCTGGCGTGGCTGCGCGAGCGCTACGCCATCTCGGTGCACGGGGTCGGGCTGTCGCTGGGCGGGCACGATCCGCTCGATGCGCGCCTGCTGGCGGGGCACCGCCAGCTGCAGCGCCGCTACGCGCCCGACAGCATCTCCGAGCACCTGGCCTGGTCGCGCCACGATGGCCGCTTTTTCAACGACCTGCTGCCCATCGTGTACGACGACGCGGCGCTGCGCCGCGTCTGCGCCCACATCGACCAGTTCCAGCAATGCCTGGGCCAGCCCATCCTGCTCGAGAACCCCGCCACCTACGTGCGCTTCGAGGCCTCGCACATCGACGAGGCGCAGTTCCTGTGCGAACTGGTCGCGCGCACCGGCTGCGGGCTGCTGCTGGACGTCAACAACGTGTACGTCAGCGCGCTCAACCACGGCTTCGACGCGCGCGCCTACCTGGCGCGCCTGCCGCTGGCGGCGGTGGGCGAGATCCATCTCGCCGGCCACGCCCGGCAGCGCGATGCCCATGGCCGTACCGTGCTGATAGACAGCCATGACGCACCCGTGGACGAAGCGGTCTGGGATCTGTACGAATACGCCCTGGCCCTGACCGGACCGGTGGCCACGCTGCTCGAGCGCGACGGCAACATTCCGCCGCTGGCCGGACTGCTGGCCGAAACCGGCCGCGTCGCCGCCTGCCTGGCGCGCGGCCTGGCCCTGGCGGCCTGATCCCGGCGGCGCGCATGCATCCCCAGGCCGCCTTCGCCCGCGCCCTGCTGGACCCGCTGGCGCCCTGCCCGCCCGGGCTGCGCCGCGCCGGCGGCGCCGACCCGGCGCAACGCTACGCCATCTACCGCAACAATGTCGTGGCCTCGCTGATTCAGGCGCTGGCCGACACCTTCCCGGTTTGCCGGGCACTGGTCGGGCCGGACTTCTTCCATGCCATGGCGCACGCCTATGTGGCGCGGCGGCTGCCGCGCAGCCCCGTGCTGGCCCGCTACGGCGGCGCGTTCGCCGCCTTCGTGGCCGCCCATGCGCCGGCCGCCGGCGTGCCCTACCTGGCCGACATGGCGCGGCTGGAATACCTGCGCGTGCGGGCCTACTACGCCGCGGACGCCGTCGCGCTGGACGCGGCCGCGGCCGGCGCGCGCATCGCCGCCCTGAGCGAGCCCGCCGCCGCGCGGCTGCGCCTGCATCCGGCCGCGCGCGCGCTGGCCTCGCCCTACGCCATCCATGCGCTGTGGGCGGCGCACCAGGGCGCGCTCGGCATCGCCGAGGTCGACCCGTATGCCGCGCAAGGCGCGCTGGTGCTGCGCGACCCCGCCGGCGCGGTGCTCGCGATCCCGCTGGCGGCCAGCGCCGCCGCCTTCGTGCGCGCCCTGCGCGCCGGCCTGCCGCTGGGCGCCGCGCACGGCCAGGCCGCCGATCCCGGCCTGGCGCTGGACCGTCTCCTGGCGCTGCTGATCCGTCACGGCGCCATCATCTCCATCGAGGAATAAGCCATGTCCCGTTTCGCCTGCCGCCTGCACGCCCATGCCATCCGCTGCTTCGAGCGGATCCCGCACTGCCTGATCGCCCTGCTGGGACGCTGCTCGATCGCCGCCACCTTCTGGCTGTCGGGCCAGACCAAGGTCGAAGGATTCGCCGTCAACGTACTGGCCGGCGAATTCGACCTCGGCTGGCCCATGCTGAGCCAATCGGCCGTCAGCCTGTTTCGCGAGGAATACCAGGTGCCGCTGCTGTCTCCCGGGCTGGCCGCCCTGCTGGCGGCCGGCGCCGAGCACCTCCTGCCCGTCCTGCTGATCCTGGGGCTGGCCACCCGATGGTCGGCGCTCGGCCTGCTGCTGATGACCCTGACCATACAGATATTCGTCTATCCGGATGCCTACGCCACGCATGGCGTATGGGCCACGGTGCTGCTGTACCTGGTCGCGCGCGGCCCCGGCAGCATCTCGCTGGACGCCTGGCTGGCGCGCCGCTGCGCGCGGCGCCAGGCCTGACGCCGCCGGAGCCTGTGGCGGCCGGGCCTGCTCAGGCCGTGCCGACATGGGCGCCGGCGCCGGCCCTGGGCGAGTACGCCAGCGACACCAGCAGGCCCAGCACCAGCCCGGCCGCCGCCAGGTAGAAAGCATGCTGCGCGCCCGTGGCCAGGCCTGCGCGCAGCGCATCGCCGTGCAGCCCGCCGATGCCGCGGTTGGCGTAGGCCACCAGCACGGCAATGCCGATGGCATTACCCACGTTCAACGTCGTCGACGCCATGCCCGAGGCAATGCCTTGCTCGTGGTGAGCCACGCCCGAGGCCGCGACGATCCACATGGCGGTCCAGACGATGCCCTGCCCGATGCCCGAGACGACCAAGCCGGGCAGGATGAGCGCATAGGATGCGCCGACGAAAGCGGCGCTCGCCAGCGCCAGCGTACCGGCGATGCCGGTCACGAAACCCGCGACCAGCGTATTGCGCGTGGACAGCCGGTTGGCCAGCCGGGCCCCGAGCTGCGTGCCGAGGAAAATCGCCAGCGACGGCACGATGAAGGCCAGTCCGGTCTGCAAGGCGCTGTAGCCCTGCACGTTCTGGAACAGCAGCGTCAGGAAGTACGGCAACGCACCGAACGTGCCCATGAATATGAACGTGAGGATCATGCCCACCACCAGGCTGCCGTTGCCGAACAGCCGCATCGGCATCAAGGGGTCGCGGCTGCGCGACTCGATCACCGCGAAGGCCAGCAGGAGCACGGCGGCCAGTGCGAGCGACGCGAATATCGGCGTGGCCAGCCAGCCGTCCTCCGGTCCCTGAACCAGGGCATAGACCAGCAGCGTGGCCCCCGCCGTCGCCGTCAGCGCGCCCGGCATATCGAAGCCGCGCCGCGCCGCGCGCGGGGCATCCTTGGGGATCACCAGGAACGCCGCCACGATGGCGATGCCCGCCAGCAGGACGTTGACGAAGAACACCGACGGCCAGCCATAGGCGCTGGTCAGCACGCCGCCGGCCAGCGAACCCAGCGTCAGGCCGCTGGCGCCGGCGCCGCCCCAGATCGCCAGCGCGCGGTTGCGCGACGGGCCTTCCTCGAACAGGCGGTTGATCAACGACAGCGTGGACGGAAACAGCAGCGCGGCGCCGATGCCCTGCACCGCGCGCGCGATCACGATGACCGCCGGGCTCCAGGCCAGCCCGCCGACCAGCGACGACAACGCGTACAGCCACAGCGCGCCGATGAACATGCGCCGCTGGCCCAGCAGGTCGACGGCGCGCCCGCCCAGCAGCAGGAAGCCGCCGCAGAACACCGTATAGGCGCTCACCACCCATTGCAGGGTCTGCTCGGAAAAGCCCAGGCCCGCGCCGATCTCCGGCAAGGCCACGAACACGATGTTGATATCCAGGGAGTAGATGAGCTGGGCGAAGGCGAGCAGCGCCAGGCTCCAGCCCAGCGAACGATGGGCGCCCGCGGCGGAAAGGGAAGGCATGGACGATTCTCCAGATAGAGTTCGATAGTACGAAAACATACGTACTATAATAGTACGAGGACAATCGAACAATAAAAATCCGCAAAACCGATGAACCGCGTTGGTTTGTAGATACGCGTACCATGGAATAGACTGCCGGCATGCTTCCCAACCACCCTGACCGCGGGCAAATCCGCCTGGAAAACGTACTGAACGCGCTCGGCAACCCGCTGCGCCTGACCGTGGTGCGCGCGCTGGCGGCCGGCGGGGAATGCTCGTGCAGCGCCGTGCTGCAGGGCATCCCCAAATCCACGCTGACCCATCACTGGCGCGTGCTGCGCGACAGCGGGGTCATCTGGCAGCGGCCCAATGGACGGGAGAACCTGTTGTCGCTGCGCCGCGATGACCTGGATGCGCGCTTTCCCGGCCTGCTCGACACGCTGCTGGGCGCCGTGCGCAACGACGCGCTGACCGAGGAAACCACGGCGAGGAACCTGGCGCAGCGCTGAGCCGGCGGCCCCGCTGCCCGCCCCCGCAAACGACAACCCCCCGGCAAGCCAGGGGGTTGGTCGGCGAAACAAGGCCGGCGCCATGGCGCCGGCCTTTTGCATCGATGTCCGGATCAGCCCGGCATGGGATGCATCATGTTGGCGTTCATGTTGTGCAGCACCCACACCGATCCGCCCACGATGATGGCGATGATCAGGATGGTGAACACGAACGTCGTGACGTTGTCGCGCTGCTTCTTCGAGCCGCCCATGTGCAGGAAGAACACCAGTTGCACCAGCAGCTGGGCCACGCACAGGACGACCACGCCGGCCAGCGCGATGCCGCGCGGCACGGTGCCCGCCATCACGAGGCCGAACGAACCGAAGGTCAGGACCAGCGAGATCGCGAAACCGATCAGATAGGACTTCAGGCTGCCATGATCGGCGTGGCCGTGGTCCTCGGAGGTAACCGCGTGCGACATCAGAGGGCTCCCATCAGGTAAACGAAGGTGAAAACGCAGATCCAGACGATGTCCAGGAAGTGCCAGAACAGGCTCAGGCAGGACAGGCGACGCGTGGTGATCGGGTCGATGCCATAGCGGCTGAGCATGTGGATCATCACCAGGATCCAGATCAGGCCGAACGTGACGTGCAGGCCGTGCGTGCCGATCAGCGTGAAGAACGCCGACAGGTAGGCGCTGGTCTGCGGACCGGCGCCGATGCTGAGCAGGTGATGGAACTCGTACACCTCCATGACGATGAACCCCGCCCCGAACAGGAACGTGACCCACAGCCAGGCGATGACCTTGCCCTTGTTGCCTGCGTGCAGGTTGAGCATGACCATGCCGAAGGTGAAGCTGCTGACCAGCAGCAGCATGGTCTCGCCCAGGACGAACGAGAGGTCGAACAGGTCCTTGCCGCCAGGCCCGCCAGCGGTGGCGCTGGAGAGCACGGCGAAAGTCGCGAACAGTACCGAGAAGATCAGCAAGTCGCTCATCAGGTAGATCCAGAAACCGAGGACGGTCTTGGATCCATCGTCGTGGTGACCGTGATGGTCACCGGCGTGAGGATGGGTAGCTACGGCGTTGGTCATGGTTCAGGCAGCCTTCTGCTGCAACTTTCCGAAGTAAGCGTTTTCGATCTCTTCAACTTCCTTGGCGGGCACGTAGTAATCGACGTCGCGGTCATACGAGCGCACGACGAAGGAAACGATCATGCCCAGGAAGCCGACGATGGCCAGCCACCACATGTGCCAGATCAGGCCGAAGGACATCGCCAGGCCGAAGGCGCCGATATAGATGCCCGCGGCGGTGTTGCGCGGCATGTGCACGTCTTCGTACTTGGCCGGACGCTGGTAGGCGCGGCCGTTTTCCTTGTCTTCCCAGAACTGGTCGAGCGAGTCGATGTGCGGCACGTGGGCGAAGTTGTAGAACGGCGGCGGCGAGGAAGTGGACCACTCCAGCGTGCGGCCGCCCCACGGGTCGCCCGTGACGTCCATGTTTTCCTTGCGGTCGCGGATGCTGACGAACACCTGCTGCAGCAGGAAGAAGATGCCCAGCATGATCAGGGTCGCGCCGACCAGCGCCACCAGCAGGTAGGGCTGCCACTCGGGGTTGTCGTAGGTGTTCAGGCGACGGGTCATGCCCTTGAAGCCCAGCATGTACATCGGCGTGAAGGTAAGGAAGAAGCCGACGAACCAGAACCAGAACGAGTACTTGCCCAGGCGCTCGTTCAGCTTGAAGCCGAAGGCCTTGGGGAACCAGTACACCATGCCGGCGATGCATCCGAACACCACGCCACCGATGATGGTGTTGTGGAAGTGCGCGACCAGGAACAGGCTGTTGTGCAGCACGAACGACACGGCGGGGATGGCCATCAGCACGCCGGTCATGCCGCCGATGACGAAGATGACCATGAAACCGATGGTCCACAGCATGGGCAGCGAGAACTCCACCCGGCCGCGGTACATGGTGAACAGCCAGTTGAACACCTTCGCGCCCGTGGGGATGGAGATGATCATCGTCATGATGCCGAAGAACGCGTTGACGTTGGCGCCCGCGCCCATGGTGAAGAAGTGGTGCAGCCAGACCAGGAACGAGAGCACGCCGATCGAGGCGGTCGCGTAGACCATGGACTTGTAGCCGAACAGGGTCTTCTTCGAATAGGTGGCGACGATTTCCGAGAACACGCCGAAACACGGCAGGACCAGGATGTACACCTCCGGGTGGCCCCAGATCCAGATCAGGTTGACATACATCATCACGTTGCCGCCGAGGTCATTCGTGAAGAAGTGCATGTCCAGGTAGCGGTCCAGCGTCAGCAGGGCCAGCGTGGCGGCCAGCACCGGGAAGGCGGCCACGATCAGGATGTTGGTGACCAGCGCCGTCCAGGTGAACACCGGCATCTTCATCAGCGCCATGCCGGGCGCGCGCATCTTCATGATGGTGACGATGAAGTTGATGCCGCTCAGTGTCGTGCCCAGCCCTGATAGCTGCAGGGCCCAGAGGTAGTAGTCGACCCCTACCCCCGGACTGTAGTCCAGCCCCGAAAGCGGCGGATACGCCAGCCAGCCGGTCGCGGCGAATTCGCCCACGAACAGCGACAGCATCAGCAGGACCACGCCGACCATGAACAGCCAGAAGCTGAGCGAGTTCAGGAACGGGTAGGCCACGTCGCGCGCGCCGATCTGCAGCGGCACGACGATGTTCATCAGGCCCGTGATGAAAGGCATCGCCATGAAGAAGATCATGATGACGCCGTGGGCCGTGAAGATCTGGTCGTAGTGGTGCGGCGGCAGGAAGCCGGCCGAGTCGGCCGAGGCCACGGCCTGCTGCGTGCGCATCATGATGGCGTCGGCGAAACCGCGCAGCAGCATCACCAGGGCCACGATGATGTACATGATGCCGATCTTCTTGTGATCGACCGAGGTAAACCATTCGGTCCACAGGTATTTCCACTTACCGAAGTAAGTGATCGCCCCCAGCAGGGTGGCGCCCCCCAGGATGACGACGACCATCGTGCCCATGATGATGGGATCATGGAACGGAATGGCCTCTAGAGAGAGTTTCCCGAACATCAATTACTCCGCGGTAGCGATCAGATTCTTGGTCGCGGGCGTGCAGTTGAACGGGTCAACGCCGGCCAGCTTACTCATCTGGTTATGCATAATGAAATCGAACATGCCCGTGGGCGTGGTCGAGTACAGGGTCACCGGCGTGCGCTCGCTCGGCTTGGCCAGATCGGCGTAGGCCTGGGGCGTCAGCGGGTTGTCGGTGGCGCGGATCTTGGCGATCCAGTCCTCGAAGCCCTGGTCCGTCGTGGCGATGGCCTTGAAGCGCATGCCCGAGAAGCCGGCGCCGCTGTAGTTGGCCGACAGGCCGTCGTAGGTGCCGGCTTCGCGCGCGATCAGGTGCAGCTTGGTCTCCATGCCGGCCATCGAGTAGATCTGGCTGCCCAGCTGGGGGATGAAGAACGAGTTCATCACCGACGCGGAGGTGATGCGGAACTGCACCGGCGCGTCGACCGGAAAGACGATCTCGTTGACCGTGGCGATGTCGTAGTCCGGGTAGATGAACAGCCACTTCCAGTCCAGCGACACCACGTCGATGTTGACCGGCTTGACGTCCGATTCGATCGGGCGGTAGGGGTCGAGCGCGTGCGAGGACTTCCAGGTCAGCACGGCCAGGATGGCCACGATGATGCAGGGCACCGTCCAGACCACCGCCTCGATGGCGTTCGAATGCGACCACTTGGGCGCGTATTCCCGCTGCGCGTGCACGCTGCCCTCGCGATATTTCCAGACGAAGTACAGCGTCATCAGGATGACCGGCACCACGACGATCAGCATCAGCCCGAGGGCGGTGAGAATGAGCGTCTTTTCCTGGGCGCCGATGTCTCCCTTGGGAGACAGGACTTCCAGGGTGCAGCCGCCAAGCAGGAGGACCGCGCCGACGCCGAGCGTGCGCGCGATGGTCGCAAGGTGGGGGTGTTTCACGTACAGCCTTCTACGATGTGGGAAAGAGGTGCTGCGCAGCAGCAAACCTTCCTATGTTAGGCAGTACGTGAAGGTGTGGGATGCGACAGAAAGTCGCACAGTCGGGGGCCGGACGCACCATTGCAGTGCACAAACCGTACGACTGGCCCTGCCGCGGCGGCGCGCGGCCGGCTGCGCCAAGTGCGACAAAATGTCGCACCACTTGATTTCAATCAAGCTGCGCTTCGCGCTCCGGGCCGGGCTTCTTGGCCAGCTTGCGCTGCAGCGAGCGGCGATGCATGCCCAACAGGCGCGCGGCCGCCGATACATTGCCGCCGGTTTCGGACAGCGCCTGCTGGATGTGCTCCCATTCTAGGCGGTGCAACGGCGTCATGGTGGATTCAATCGTAACGTTGTCTGCCTTCAGCAGGCCCAGCGTGCGCAGGATCATGGGCGCGGTGGCGGGCTTGGGCAGGTAATCGTCGGCGCCGCGCTTGATGGCCTCGACCGCCGTGGCCACGCTGGCGTAGCCGGTCACCAGCAGGATGCGCATGTCGGCCCGCAGCGCGCGCAGCGGACGGATCAGCGTCAGGCCGGAGTCTTCCTCGCCCAGCCGCAGGTCCACCAGCGCGAAGGAAGGCCGGATGTCCTCGGCCACGCGCAGCGCCTCGGCAATGCTGGCGGCGGTGCGGGTTTCGAGGCCCTGGCGCGCCAGGCTGCGCTGCAGGGTGCGCAGGTACAGCTCGTCGTCGTCGATCAGGAGTCCCGGTTCGGATAGATTCATGGCTTCGCGGATGCCCGGCCCAGGCCGAGCGGTAAAGTAAAACGGATGCGCGCCCCGCCGCCTTCGGCCGCGGTCATGGTCATGGCGCCGCCCAGCTGCTCGACGGTGGCGTGCGACAGCGCCAGCCCCACGCCCAGCCCGCCGGGCTTGCCGCTGTTGAACAGGCTGGTGGCCGGCAGCAGCGTGTGGCTGGGGTCGAAACCCGCGCCATGGTCGCTGACCTCGCCGGTCAGGACGCCGTCGCGATAGTCCAGCCGCAGGTCCACGCGCGGCTCGCCGGCCGCCTCGCCCGCGTCGGCGGCGTTGTTCAGCAACGCCTGCAGCAGGTGCGCGATGGCGGGATCGACCCGCAGGCTGGCGGGCAGCGAACCGGTGCGGTGCAGGTCCACCGTGGGCCGCACCAGCCGCCACTGCCCCACCACGCGCACCAGGTCGACCTCGGTTGGGACCGCGAGATTGCGGATACGTTCCCGGCACAGGGTCAATAATTGCTGCAGCGTGTCGACATCGTTGCGCAGGTCCACCGTGCTGGCCTGGGCGGCGATCTCGTCGGCCAGCAGCGTCATGGTCGCCAGCGGCGTGTTCAGTTCGTGCGCCATGGCCGCGGCGTGGGTGGCCAGCGCCACGATCCCTTCGTTGCGGGTAAAGCGTTCGCGCAGCGCGGCCAGCTCGCGCTCGCGCGCGCGCATGTCGGCCGCCAGGCGGGTCGAGAAATACAGCACCACGCCTATCGAGATCACGAAGTTGAACGCCAGCCCGCCCAGCAGCAGCGTGTAGGTGTCCTCGTGGCGCAGCGGCTGGCCGAAAATCGCCGCCAGCGTGTAGCCCGCCAGGCTGGCCAGCCCGGTGGCCAGGGCCCAGTTGCTGGGCAGCGCCAGCGCCGCCAGCGCGGTCAGGATCAGGAACATCAGGCCGAACGGGTTGGTGATCCCGCCGCTCCAGCCCACCATCCACGCCAGCACGCCGATGTCCACCAGCAGGTGCGCGAACGCCGTGACATAGGACACGTCCGAGAGGCGCCGCAGCCGCCAGCTGGCATAGAGATTGAACGCCACCAGGACCAGGACGCCCAGCCACAGCGGCCGCAGCGGCAGGTCCAGCTCCAGCACGCTGCTGACCGCCACGATGGTGACCGCCTGGCCGGCAATGGCCAGCCAGCGCAGACTGCACAGCGTGCGCAGGAATGAAAGGGCGGAACTACCGGACATATCAAGACTACGGAGGGAACGCGGATCGCGGCGATCCGCGGAGGCGGTTTCCCGGGCGGCGGCAGGCATGGCCCGGGATGGGCGCGCAGGCCTGCAAGGCGGCGCGTCGTGGGCGTCCCGGCGGGGACGGCGCCTATTGTAGTGTGATCCGCGCGGCCCCGCCGGCGCGCCGGCCACCATGCGTCCCTGTTACCGGCGTCAGTCCGGCTTGCGGGCGATCACGGTGGGGAACAGCCGCGCCCGGTCGTCCTCGAAGCGCAGGTCGGTGAAGCCCGCTTCCTCGAGCTGGCCGCGCGTCTGGGCGTGGGTGCGCAGGGCGTTCCAGCCCGGCTGGATGAGGCGCGTGAACACCAGCTGCTGCAGTTGCAGGTCGTGCGGATCGATCGCCTGCATGTCCCACGGAGAATCGGGCGACAGCGCCGGCGGTGGGGTCAGGAAGCTGGTGACCAGCACGCCGCCCGGCTTGAGGGCCTGCCAGAAGCGCCGGTAGAGCTCGGTGACCCGCGCGTCGTCGGGCTCGTAGATGTTCAGGCCGTTGCTGGCCAGCAGGTCGAAACCCTCGCGCGTGTCCAGCTCCCAGGCGTCCTGGCGATGCAGGGCGAGCTGCCCGGCCAGCGGATGCCCGGCCGCCAGGCGCGCCGCGCCGTCCAGGGCCTCGGGATCGCAGTCGATGCCGACCAGCCGCACGCCGGGGCACGCGCCGTAGTCCAGCGCCAGCAATTCGCTCATCCAGCCGCACGGCACCGACGCCACCACGCAACCCGGGCGGAGGTGCCGCTGCAGCGCCCGCCGGAAATGGCCATGGCGTTCGCGCGTGGCCAGCACGGCCGGCAGGCGCTCGTAGAACATGCGCTCGAGCGGGGCGAGCTCGCCGCCGCCGGGCTGGTGGGTGACCAGGCGATGGGTCCATTCGGCGTTCAGGCCGCGGTACAGCAGCAGGAAGCGCCCCAGCTCGGACTCGGCCAGGCCGTGCAGCAGTTCGATCTGGCGCGCCACGTCGAAACCGGGCACGCTGCCTTGCAGGAGGATGCGCTGGCGGGCCTGGCGCACCATGCCGGCCAGATCGGCCGACGCCGCGCGATGCGAGATGATGGGAGATGGGGACATGGCTGGCCGGACAAAAAAAACCGGCGGATGAACGCCGGCAGAGGTTGCTACGAAGGCAAGCCAGAATAACTCGCAGATGTCCGCGCCGGCGTCAGATATTTTCGCGATATTGTGTAGGAAGAACCCGAGCACGACACCCGTGGCCAGCCGAGGCGGTGGATGCCGGCGATCGGCGGGTGTCAGTCCCCGTGCGGGGACGGACACCCGGGCTTCGAGATGGCCCCTCAGCCCATGCGGCCGAACGCGCCGCGGTTGAAGTCGTCGATGGCCTGCACGATCTCGGCCTGGGTGTTCATGACGAACGGCCCATGGCCGACCACCGGCTCGTCGATGGGCTCGCCGCTCAACACCAGCAGCACCGCATCGTTGTTGGCCTCGACCTGCACGCCCGCGCCGCCGCGCTCGAGCACGGCCATCTGGGCGTCGCGCAGCACTTCCGCGCCATTGACCAGCACCGTGCCGCGCAGCACCACCAGCGCCGCGTTGTGGCCGTCCGGCACCGGCAGCACGGCCTGCTTGCCCGCCGCCAGGCGCACGTCCCACACATTGACCGGCGTGAAGGTGCGCGCGGGCCCCGCGCCGGCCGCGCCGAACGCCCCGGCGATGACGCGCACCGTGCCGGCCTCGCCGTCGAGCGGCAGGCGCGGGATGTCGCTGTCCAGGATGCTCTGGTAGGTCGGCGCGGTCATCTTGTCGCGAGCCGGCAGGTTGACCCACAGCTGCACCATTTCGAGCGGACCGCCACGGCGCGCGAAGGCCTCGGAGTGGAACTCCTCGTGCAGGATGCCGGCGCCGGCCGTCATCCATTGCACGTCGCCCGGACCGATCACCCCGCCCTTGCCGGTCGAATCGCGGTGCGCGACTTCGCCTTCGTACACGATGGTGACAGTCTCGAAGCCACGGTGCGGATGCTCGCCCACGCCGCGCTGGCGCGCGGTGGCGTCGAACTGCGCCGGACCGGCATAGTCCAGCAGCAGGAACGGGCTGAGCTCACGGCCCAGGTTGTGGTACGAGAACAGCGAACGGACAGGGAAACCGTCGCCCACCCAGTGGGGACGCGGAGCGCTGTGCGTGCCGATGACTTGCTTCATGGTTTCCTCCTTGCGGGCGCCTCGCGGCGCAGGGATGCATGTAAGCAAGATAAGGCCGGCGGCCCGGTTCCGGTAGAGGGGGAATCGCACCCTCAGCGTCCCACCCATGGAACGGTCACGCGCCCCGCGCGACCGCCAGCGCGCCCACCTCCAGCAGGCGCACCGCGATCAGCCCACCCTCGCCGCCCAGCGGCGTGGCGTGGATGGCGCCGGCCGCCGCGCGCCACACCACGCCGGTCCCGGCGCGCAGCAGCGCCTGGCCGGCGTCGCATCGCACGCGCCAATCGCCCCGGGCGGCGTACAGCACGCCGGCTTGCGCCGGCGCGAGCACCGCCTGGCCGTGCAGCGCGCGCGTGTCGGCGCGCCAGCGGCCGCGCTGCGTCATGACATTGAAGTCGCGCGACGGTCCGCCCAGCAAGGTCGCGTCGATGGCGTGTTCGCCGGCGAAGGCGAACGGCCGCAGCGCCGCGTCGAGCAGATGGTCGAGCGCACCGTCGGCCGAGCGCATGCGCACGCCATCGCCTTCGAGCAGGGTGATGCTGCGGTCGATGCCCGGATAGGCCGAGAACGGACCGTCCGCACCGATGTCGGCAACGCTGACGCGCCACTCGAAACCGTCCGCGCCGGCGGCCTGGGGGTGGCGCGCCACTTCGCGCGTGGCGCCGCCGCCGTTGCGCCATGGGCTGACGGGCAATTGCGCCAATTCGAAATGCTGGAACATGATGAGGGACTCGCGAGCCGCGCGGCCCGCCCTGTGCAGGAAGTAGGATTGCGGCCGGCGGCATGCCGGCCTCGCCACGGGACATATATACACCGGCGCGGCGTCAGCCGCGCAGCGCCGCCGCGCCCGCGCGCAGGCTGTCGCACAGGCTGCGCGCCGCCGGCCCCAGCGGCTCGTCGGCGCGGTGGCTGAGATAGGCGCGCATCTGCACCGCGCCGTCCGGGCCGAGTTCGGCCAGCGGCAGGCGCACCAGGGTGCCGGCCCGCAGGTCGGCCCGCACCAGCCAGGCGGGCAGGCTGCCCCAGCCCACGCCGGCGCGCAGCAGCGCCAGCTTGGTGACCATGTCGCCCACCCGCCACGTGCGCGGCGACAGCACGCCGTAATCGCGCCCGCGGGTGGCGGCGGACAAGTCCTCGACCACCACCTGCAGATGGTCGGCCAGCTCCGTGCCGGCCTCGCCGCGCGCCAGCGGATGGCCCGGCGCGGCCACCGCCCAGGTGGTGACCGGCGCCAGGAAGCGGCGCCGGATCTGGTCGTCGGGCCGCTCCAGCACCGCGACCGCCAGCGTGCAGCGGCGCGCCTTGAGCGCCTGCGCCGGCCCGCCCAGCGAGGCATATTCGACCCGCACCCCCACGCTGGGATAGCGCGCGTGCATGGCCTTGAGCGCATGCGCCACCGCATCGGGCGGAAACAGCGTATCGACCGCCAGCGACAGGCCCAGTTCGACCCCTTCGCCCAGTTCATGCGCATGGGCGCGCAGGGCGTCGACCTTGGCCAGGATGATGCGCACGTCGGCCAGCAGCGCCTGGCCTGCGGGCGTCAGGACCGGCTTGTAGACCGAACGGTCGAACAAGGTGACGCGCAGCTGCGCCTCCAGGTTGGCGATGGCGTGGCTGACGGCCGATTGCACCCGATGCAGCCGCGCCGCCCCGGCGCGAAAGCTGCCGGCCTGCGCCACGGCGGCGAAGGTGCGCATCTGGTCGAGCGTGAGGTTGTCCAGCATGATCGAAAGCATAGATCAACCTGGACGAAAATATCTAATTTCATGGAACATGAAAGGCTGGCACAGTAGCGCCATGCCCGCCCACAGGAACCGCGCCATGTCCCGCCCGCTCGCCCCCGCCCTGCCCGCCGTCGGCGCCGCCCCCGCCCGCCACGGGCGCGTGGTCGCGCTGGTGGTCGGGGCGGGCATTGTCTCGGCCATGCAGGTCGGCAAGGTGCCCGCCGCCCTGCCCGAGCTGCGCGCCGCGCTGGAGGCCAGCCTGGCCCAGGCGTCCTGGCTGCTGTCCGCGTTCGCCGCCATCGGCGCCGCGCTGGGCGCGGGCATCGGCATGGCGGTCGATACCTGGGGCGCGCGGCGCATGGCGGTGGCCGGCATGCTGGTGCAGGGCGTCGCGTCGCTGCTGGGCGCGATGGCCGGCGCGATCGGCTGGCTGCTGGCGCTGCGCGTGGCCGAGGGCATAGGTTTTCTGGCCGTCGTGGTATCGGCGCCGTCGCTCATCGTGGCCGCGACCGGCACGGCGCCGGCGCGCGCGCGGGCGCTGGCGGCCTGGAGCACCTTCATGCCGCTGGGCGTGGCCGCCGCCATGCTGAGCGCCCCCGCGCTGGGATACCTGGGCTGGTCCGGCATGTGGCGCCTCTATGGCCTGGCGCTGCTTGCCTACGCCTGCTGGCTGGCCTGGGGCACGCGCGGCCTGCCAGGCATGGCCGCGGCGCGCCGCACCACCCTGGCCGGACTGCGCGCCACCGTCGCCGCGCCCGGGCCACGGCTGTACGCGACGCTGTTCGGGCTGTACACGGCGGCCTATTTTTCCATCTTCGGCTTCCTGCCCTCCATCCTGGCCGAACGCCTGCATGTCGCGCCCTGGGCCGCCGGGCCGCTGGCCGCGCTGGTGGTCGCGGCCTGCGTGGCCGGCAACCTGGGCGGCGGCGCGCTGCTGGCGCGCGGCGTGCGCCGCACCCGCCTGATGGCGGCCGGCTTCGTCCTGCTGGCGTTGGGCACGGCCGCGACCATGGCGCCCGGGGTGCCGGGCGCGGCCGCCTACCTGGCCTGCCTGGCCGCCTCGGCGCTGTGCGGGCTGGTGCCCACCGCCCTGCTGGCGGGCGCGCCGCAGCATGCCCCCCGGCCCGAGCTGGCCGGCGCCACCATGGGCATCATCATGCAGGGCAACAACACCGGCCTGCTCGTCGGTCCGGCGGTGGCCGGCGCGATTGCCGGCACCTGGGGCTGGCCATGGGTGGCCGCCTGGGTCGGCCTGCTGGCGCTGGCCGCCCTGGGCCTGCTCGCGCGGCTCGCCCGCACGCCGCGCGAGCAGGCACCCTAGGCGCGCCGCGCGCCGTCCGCGGCGGCCCAGCGGGCAAGCACCCCCGCAAGCGTGCTGTCCGGCGACTCGGACGGCGGCCGGGGCGCGGCCGGCGGCGTGCGGCCGAAGCGCGGGGCGGGCGCCGGCTGCACGACGCCGTCGACCTCGACGAACGTGCCGCGCGCCTTCAGGTGCGCATGCGCCGGCGCCTCCTCGAACGACAGGACCGGCGCGAAGCAGACATCCGATCCCTCGAGCAAGGCGCACCATGCGTCGCGGGTGCGGGTGCGAAAGCGGCTGGCGATGGCCATCTTGGCGCGCGGCCAATCGGCGCGTTCGTCGCGCGCGCCGACATCCTCGGCGCGCAGTTCCAGTTTCTCCAGCAATTGCGCGTAGAAGCGCGCCTCGATGGGGCCGACCGAGATCCACGCGCCGTCGGCGCATTCGTAGACGTCGTAGAAAGGCGCGCCGCCATCCAGGATGTTGGTGCCGCGCGCGTCCTGCCACAGCCCCGCCGCGCACAGGCCGTAGAACACCGTGGCCAGCGACGCCGCGCCGTCGACGATGGCCGCGTCGATGACCTGGCCCAGGCCCGAGCGGCCGCGCTCCAGCAAGGCGGCCAGCACGCCCAGCGCCAGGTACAGGGCGCCGCCGGCCATGTCGCCGGCCAGGGCCAGCGGTATCGACGGCGGCTGGCCGGCGCGCCCGATGGCGTGGATGATGCCGGTCAGCGCGACGTAGTTCAGGTCGTGTCCGGCCGCCTGCGCCAGCGGCCCCGATTGTCCCCAGCCGGTCATGCGGCCGTACACCAGGCGCGGGTTGCGCGCCTGGCATGCCTGCGGCCCCAGGCCCAGCCGCTCGGCCACGCCCGGCCGGAACCCTTCGACCAGCACATCGGCGCGCGCGACCAGGTCCAGCACCTGCTCGACGGTGGCGGGCTGCTTCAGATCGGCGGCGACCAGGCAGCGGTTGCGCATCAGGAGGTTGTAGCGGGCGGGCCGCGCCACGCCCAGTTCGACCGGCTCGGCGCGCTCGATGCGCACGACATCGGCGCCCAGGTCGGCCAGCAACATGCAGGCCATGGGCGCCGGCCCGATACCGGCCAGCTCCACGACGCGCGTTCCCTGCAATGGACCCATGTCCCGCTCCCAAGAAAAAGTGCCAAAATCGGCCGCGCCATGCCGGCCGCCCCGCCCAACCCTGCACATGCCCGGGTTGGCCTATATTCGTGCCATTCCTTCCGCTTCGCCGCCAGGCCCGTACCCATGGATCTTCGTCAGTTGCAGCAATTCGTCGTGCTTTCGGAAACCCTCAACTTCCATCGAGCCGCCGAGCGCCTGCACATGGCCCAGCCGCCCCTGTCGACCGCCATCCGCAAGCTGGAGGACGAACTGGGCATCGTGCTGTTCGACCGCAAGCCGCGCAGCCTGTCCCTGACGGTGGCGGGCGCGGCCATGCTCAAGCACGCCCGGCGCACCTTGAGCAACGTCGACGAACTGCAGCGCTGCGCCCGGGAATACGTCAGCGGCGACCAGGGGCGCATCGTCGTGGGCTTCTCCAACACCGCCAGCAATTCGGTGCTGCCGCGCATCCTGCACAGCTTCCAGGCGCGCTACCCGCGCGTCGAACTGGTGCTGCACGAATCGACCACCCATGAGCTGGTGGGCGAGCTGGCGGCCCACACCGTGGACGTGGCGCTGCTGCGCACGCCGCTGTTCGACGCCTGCGACGCCGAGCTGATCGACCTGGAGCAGGACCATTTCATCCTGGCGGTGCCGGCCGGCCATCCGCTGGCGCAGCAGAGTTCGGCGCGGTTGGCCGACCTGGATGGCCAGCGCTTCATCGCGTTCTCGCGCGAGAAGGTGCCGGCCATGCACGCCATCATCAGCCTGGCCTTCGACGAGGCCGGCGTCACCCCCAAGGTGGTGCAGCAGATCGTCCAGGTGCCGACCGCGATCGCGCTGGCCGAAAGCGGCATCGGCATGGCCCTGGTGCCGTCGGCGGCCGCCCGCTATCTGCGCACCGGCGCCCGCTTGCTGCCGGTGGCGGACCTGCCCGCGTCGCTGCGCATCGGCATTGCGCTGGGCTACGACGCGCAGACGGCCTCGGCGGCGACGCTGCGCTTCGTCGAGAACACCCGCGCCGTCCATGCCGCCGCGCCGTCGCCCGCCGCCTGAGCGCCGGCCGCCTCAGGCCGGCATCACGCCGGCATCGCGCGCGGCCGCGCCCCAGCGCGCGATCTCCTCGCCCAGGAAGGCCGAGAACGCCGCCGGGGTCGAGGCATGCAGCTCCACCGCCTGCTCGGCGAACTGGCGCGCCAGTTCGGGTTCCTGCGCCACCAGGTTGATCTCCGCGTTCAGGCGCGCCACCACGGCGGGCGGCGTCGACGCCGGCACGAACACGCCATGCCAGGTGGTCGCCGCGAATTTCGGAATCACGGTTTCGGCCAGGGTCGGCACCTCCGGCAGCACCGCGGCGCGTTGCGGACTGGTGACCGCGATCGCGCGCGCCCGCCCTTCCCTGATGGCGGGCAGCGCCGTGCTGAGGGCGTCGAGCATGAAATGCACCCGCCCGCCGATCAGGTCCACCATGGCCGGCGCCGTGCCCTTGTACGGGACGTGCGTCGCCTGCGTGCCGGTTTCCTGCAGCATCAGTTCGACCGCGAGGTGGGTGATGTTGCCCACGCCGCCCGAGCCGTAGCTCAGCTGGCCCGGATTGTCCTTGAGGTACCGCACGAATTGCGCGGGCGTGGCGACGCTGGCCGGCAAGGCCGGGCCGGCGATGATGATGGCGGGAATCGAGGCCGGCATCGCCACGGCGGCCAGGTCGCGCGCGGGGTCGTAGCCCATCTTGCTGTACAGGGCCGGCGCGATCGCGATGCCCGACGAGTGGTAGAGCGCGGTATAGCCGTCCGCGGCGGACCTGGCGACGAACTCGCTGGCGATGTTGCCGCCGGCGCCGGGCTTGTTCTCGACGATGAACTGCTGGCCCAGCCGTTCGGCAAGGCGGGCGGCGATGCGGCGCGCCACGACATCGGTCGGCCCGCTGGCGGCATAGGGCAGGATCAGGCGGATGGGCCGGTCGGGCCAGGCGCCGGTGTTCCCGCGCGCGAACGGAAAGGCGGTCATGCCGGCCATTCCCGCCATCGCGGCAAGCATGCGGCGACGATTGCTGTTCATGCGTGTCTCCCTGGTCTGTTGTCGTTATGGAATCTGGCGGGTGCGCATCATGCGCAACGGCGTATAGACGAGAACCGGCACTCCGTGCTGGTTCACCACGGTATTGCGGGTGCGCACCAGGCCGCGGCCGGGCCTGGACGTCATGCGCCGCTGCACGACCTCGCACTGCACATGCAGGGTATCGCCGACGAACGTCGGGCCCTTGATGTCCAGTTCGGCGTTCAGGAAGGCGATCCCCGCGGCCTGGAAGGAAGGCGCGACCAGCCCTTCGGCGAACACGTAGACCAGCCCGCCGGGCACCACGCGCCCGGCGATGCCCATGTGCGCGCGGTCGGCCGGTTCGCCGTTGCTGAACAGCTCCTCGGTGAGCCAGGTCAGGTTGACGAAGCCGACCAGGTCGGTTTCGGTGACGGTGCGCTTGCGGGTGCCGAAGCGCGCGCCCGGCTCCAGGTCTTCCCAGTAGATGCGCACTTCGGTATCGAGCAGGGTCATGGCGGCGGGCTCCTCAATAGGACTTGGGCAGTCCGAGCACTTTCTCGGCGACGAAATTCAAGATCATCTGCGGGCTGATGGGCGCGATGCGCGGAATCAGGGCCTCGCGCAGGTAGCGCTCGACGTGGTACTCCTTCGCATAGCCGTAGCCCCCATGCGTCATCACCGCGGCCGTGCATGCCTTGAAGCCCGCTTCGGCCGCCAGGTACTTGGCGGCGCTGGCCTCGGTGCCGCAGGGTTCGCCGCGGTCGAACCGGGCCGCCGCGTGGAAGGTCATCAGGCTGGCCGCTTCCAGCTCCATCCAGCTTTCGGCCAGGGGATGCTGCACGCCCTGGTTCTGGCCGATGGGGCGATCGAACACGACCCGTTCCCGGGCGTACCGGGCGGCGCGCGCCAGGGCGCAGCGCCCCAGCCCCACCGCCTCGGCCGCGACCAGGACGCGCTCGGCATTCATGCCATGCAGGATGTAATGGAAGCCCTTGCCCTCCTCGCCGACCAGGTCGTCGGCCGGGATTTCCAGGCCATCGATGAACAGCTGGTTGCAGTCGACCGCCTTGCGGCCCATCTTGGGAATCTCGCGCACCTCGATGCGGGCGCGGTCGAAGTCCGTGTAGAACAGGCTGAGCCCGTCGGTCTTCCTGCCGACCTGCTCCAGCGGCGTGGTGCGCGCCAGCAGCAGGATCTTCTCGGCGATGCTGGCGGTGGAAATGAAGGTCTTGGCGCCATGCACGACATAGCGCGCGCCCTTGCGCAGCGCCATGGTCTTGAGCTGCGTGGTGTTCAGGCCGGTATTGGGTTCGGTCACCGCGAAACAGGTGCGCTCCTCGCCGCGGATCAGGGGCGGCAGCACGCGCTGCTTCTGCGCCTCGGTGCCGAACTTCACCACCGGGTTGAGCCCGAAGATGTTCATGTGCAGGGCCGACGCGCCGCTCATGCCCGCGCCCGATTCGGCCACCGCCTGCATCATCACCGCGGCCTCGGTAATGCCCAGCCCCGAGCCGCCATAGGCCTGGGGAATGCAGATCCCCAGCCAGCCGGCCGCGGCGATGGCGCGGTGGAAATCGTCCGGGAAGCCGCCGTCCTGATCCTTGCGATACCAGTAATCGGCGTCGAAGGGACGGCACGCCTGCAGGATGGCGTCGCGGATTTCATGATGTTCGGGCGACAGCGTGGAGTCCATGAACGGACGCTCTCCTGATGGGTTCGGATGGCGGCATCACCGCGGTGAACCTATGCTAGGGAGTCCGTGCGCAAAGCGGAAATACCGATTGCGTCTCGTGCAATACACGCCATCTATCGCGGCGCGCGGGCGCGGGCTTGTGCCGCCACGCGCGACGGCGCTAAGCTGCGGGCTTGCAACCACATTTATGAGATTGACGAATCATGGATGCAGACCACGCCGATACCCGCCTGGCCGCCGTCGCCGCCGCGATCGCGGATCCCGCGCGCGCGCGCATGCTGTGCAGCCTGCTCGATGGCTGCGCGCGAACCGCGACCGAGCTGGCCGCGCTGGCCGACATCGGCGCCTCCAGCGCCAGCGCGCACTTCGCCCGCCTGCGCGCGCAGGGCCTGGTCGAACTGGCCGTGCAGGGCAAGCACCGCTACTACCGGCTGGCCGACGCCGACGTGGCGCAGGCGCTGGAAGCGCTGCTGGTGGTGGCCGGCGTGCCGCGCGCGCCGTTCAAGCCCAGCACACCCGGACCGCTGTGCCATGCCCGCACCTGCTACGACCACATGGCCGGCACGGTGGCGGTGCGCCTGCACGACGCCATGCTGGCGCAGCGCTGGCTGCGGCCCGATGGACGCGATTACCGGGTCACCCCGACCGGCGCGGCGGCGCTGACCAGCCTGGGGCTGGACCTGGGCGCCATCGGCCGCCAGCGGCGCCGCCACGCCTATCCATGCCTGGACTGGAGCGCGCGCCGCCCGCACCTGGGCGGCGCGCTGGGCGCGGCGCTGCTGCAGTGTTGCCTGCAGCATGGCTGGGTAGCGCAGCAGCTGGATTCGCGCGCCTTGCGCGTCACCGCGCAAGGCGAACGCCGCTTCGACGCCTGGTGCCGGCCGCGCGGCCGGCTGGCCGACGCGGCCTAAAGGGGCACGCGCCCCGCAGGATCAGGCGGCCGAACCCTTGTTGGCGAACAGGTTGCGGATGATGCCGACGATCAGCGTCAGCACCGCCCCGCCTATACCCCCGCCCACCACGTCGCCGACGATGGCGCCGACGTTCATGCCGCTGGCCGCGCCGCCGGTCATGGCCGCGATGGCCGGCCCCAGCCAGCTGCCGCCGGCCAGGCCGCCTATGGCGCCCGCGATGGTGTTGCCGGTCGTGCCGAGATTGAGCGAATGCGCCGCCTTGGCCAGGCCATTGCCGCCGGCCGCTCCGGCCACGAGCTGGATGATGAGATTGATGATGGTGGCTGAATCCATGATGCCCTCCGCAAGGATAGATACATCGGTTGAACTCACGCTGCGTGACGCCGGCCATGTCCCCGGCCGGCACTGCCGCCACGGGGACATGATGTGCCCAAAACCCGCGCCCGTCCTGGTTTTGCCGCCAAAAACCGCCGAAAGGTGGTGAAAAGGAGACAAACCCCCTTCCCGGCGCGCCTGTCCCCGCAGGGGGAAATCCTGACCCCTCCGGTGCCTGTCCCCCCTGCGGGGACAGGCACCCGCCGCACCCGCCGCACCCGCAAACTCCCGGCATCTCGGTGCCTGTCCCCGCAGGGGGGACCGGCACCTCACCTCCCTCACCGGATGAACAGGCGATACGAGGGATTGGCCGTCTCGTCCCGGAACGGATAGCCGATGCGCGCCAGCGCCTGCGGCACCAGATGGCGCTCGTCGGCCGGCACCTGCAGGCCGGCCACCACGCGGCCATCGGCCGAGCCGTGGTTGCGGTAGTGGAACATGGTGATGTTCCAGCGGCCGCCCAGCTTGCTCAGAAAGTCGAACAGCGCGCCGGGACGCTCGGGAAACTCGAAGCGGAACACCTGCTCGTCGTCGATCTGGTTGGCGCGCCCGCCGACCATGTGGCGCACATGCAGCTTGGCCAGTTCGTCGTCGCTGAGGTCCCGCACCGCGAAGCCCTGGCCGCGCAGCCCGGCCAGCAGCGCGTCGCGCCGGTCGTGCTCGGGATGGGTCCGCACGCCGACGAAGATCTGCGCCTCGTCGCCGGGATGGTAGCGATAGTTGAACTCGGTGATCTGGCGCGGCCCCAATGCCGCGCAGAAGGCCTTGAAGCTGCCCGGCCGCTCGGGGATGGTGACCGCGATCAGGGCTTCGCGCTGTTCGCCCAGCGCGGCGCGCTCGGCCACGTGCCGCAGGCGGTCGAAGTTGATGTTGGCGCCCGAATCGATCGCCACCAGGGTGCGCCCGGCCGCCTCGCCGCGCTCGGCGTACTTGCGCAGGCCCGCCACCGCCAGCGCGCCGGCCGGCTCGGTGATGGAACGGGTGTCGTCGTAGATGTCCTTGATGGCGGCGCAGATTTCATCGTTGGTGACGCAGATCACCTCGTCGACATGATCGCGGCAGATCTCGAAGTTGTGATGGCCGATCTGCGCCACCGCCACGCCGTCGGCGAATGCGCCCACGTGGTCGAGCACCACGCGCCGGCCGGCCGCCAGCGCGGCCTGCAGGCAGTTCGAATCCACCGGCTCGACGCCGATGATGCGGATCTCCGGGCGCACATGCTTGACGTAGGCGGCCACGCCCGCGATCAGGCTGCCGCCGCCGACCGGCACGAAAATGGCGTCCAGGCGGCCCGGGTGCTGGCGCAGGATCTCCATGCCCACCGTGCCCTGGCCGGCGATCACGTCGGGGTCGTCGTACGGCGGGATGAACACGCGGCCCTCGCGTTCGGCCAGTTCCTGCGCATGCGCCAGCGCCGCCGGAAAGGCGTCGCCGTGCAGCACCACCTGCGCGCCGTGCGCCAGCACGCCGTCGATCTTCAGCTCGGGCGCGGTGCGCGGCATGACGATGAGCGCCGGAATGCCCAGACGCGCGGCGGCCAGGGCCAGCCCTTGCGCGTGGTTGCCGGCCGAGGCGGCGATGACGCCGCGGCCGCGCTCGTCCGGACTCAATTGCGCAACGCGGTTGTAGGCGCCGCGGATCTTGAACGAGAACACCGGCTGCAGGTCCTCGCGCTTGAGCAGCACGCGGCAGTCCAGCTGGCGCGACAGGCGCGGCGCCGCCTGCAGCGGCGTCTCCAGCGCGACGTCGTAGACCGGCGCGGAAAGCGTCTTGCGGGCGTAGCGGGCAAGCAGGTCGGCGTCCGCCGGCGGCGCGGTGCGCGGCTCGGCGGTCGTCGGGACGGTGGCGGTATCGGACATGAAGGCTCCTGGTTTCGGATACGCCCAGGAGACAGAAAAGGAAAACCCGCCTCGAGGGCGGGTTTTCTGGGAATTCGTAGGCTAACCCGCCACTGCTGGAATGGCGGTAATAATGCTCTGGCCGGGGGAAGTCGCACGCGGATCCATAAGCACCAACGTTATTCCCTTTTGGCGGCGCCGTCAAACGGCGCCCGGCTTGCCGCCCGCGCCGCGGGTGCGCGCCCAGCGCTGCAGGACGCCGTCCAGCGCATTGGCGAAGGCGCGCCGGTCGGCCTGCCCGAAGGCGGCCGGCCCACCGATATCGACGCCGCCGGCGCGCAGTTCTTCCATCATGTCGCGCATGGCCAGGCGCTCGCCGATGCTGCCGGCGTCGAACACCTCGCCGCGCCAGCTCATGGCCGCCACGCCCTTGCCCACCACCTCGGCGGCCAGCGGAATGTCGGCGGTGACCACCAGATCGCCGGGCACGGCGCTGGCCACGATGTGCGCATCGGCCACGTCGAAGCCGCGCGGCACCTGCACCGCGCGCATCCACGGCGAGGCCGGCACGCGCAGCAGCTGGTTGGCGACCAGCGTCACCGGCACCTGCCAGCGTTGCGCGGCGCGCCACAGGATGTCTTTCACTTCTGCCGGACAGGCGTCGGCATCGACCCAGATGTTCATGCGGGCATTATGGGCCATGGCGCGGCGATTGGGGCGACCCCGTTTCGGCCCGGCGCGCCGATGCGCTCTAATACGCCCATGGAACACACCCACGACCCCGCGCAGCGCCTGACCGAGCTGGAGATCAAGGCCGGCTTCGCGGAAGACCTGCTCGAACAACTCAACCAGATCGTGGCGCGCCAGCAGCGCCAGATCGACGCGCTGGCGCGCGAAGTGGCCGAGCTGCGCCAGCAGATGCCGGCCGGCGGCGCCGGCGCGCCGCGCAGCCTGCGCGACGAACTGCCGCCGCACTACTAGCCGGCCCGCGCCGCTAGATCGCCCGGCCCACCAGCAGCGCGTCGACCGGCCCGATGCTTTCGAAGTCGCGGTTGGCGTAAGACATCTTGTGCAGCACGTAGCGCATGGCGTTCAGGCGCGCGCGCTTCTTGCAGTCCGAACGCACCACGATCCACGGCGAATCGGCCGTGTCGGTATGGGCGAACATGTCTTCCTTGGCCTGCGTGTAGGCGTCCCACTTGTCCAGCGAGGCCATGTCCACCGGGCTCAGCTTCCACTGCTTGAGCGGATGCACCTGGCGCTCCTTGAAGCGGCGATGCTGCTCCTGCTGGCTGACCGAGAACCAGAACTTGATCAGGTGCGTGCCGCTGCGGATCAGGTGGCGCTCGAACTCGGGCACCTGGTGCATGAAGGCCTCGTACTCGTCCTGCGAGCAAAAACCCATGACGCGCTCGACGCCGGCGCGGTTGTACCAGGAACGGTCAAACAGCACGATCTCGCCGGCCGTCGGCAGGTGCTGGACGTAGCGCTGGAAGTACCACTGGCCGCGTTCGGAATCGGACGGTTTTTCCAGCGCCACCACGCGCGCGCCGCGCGGGTTGAGGTGTTCCATGAAGCGCTTGATGGTGCCGCCCTTGCCGGCCGCGTCGCGCCCTTCGAACAGGATCACCACGCGCTGGCGCGTTTCGCGCACCCAGGCCTGCAGCTTCAGCAGCTCGACCTGCAGGCGGTACTTCTGCTTTTCGTAGGCGCGGCGCGACATGCGGTTGCGGTACGGATAGCCGCCCTCGCGCCAGTCGGTGGCCAGCTCGTCGTCGGGGTGGCTCGGATCGCGCGCGCGCCACGGCGCCTGCCCACCGGTCAGCAGCAATTCGCGCAGCTGGGCGGTTTCGTCGGGCGACAGGCCGTCGAGCATGGTCTTGACCGTGTCGCGCACGCGCGCCGGTTCGACCTTGGAGGTATTGCGCAGCACTTCCAGCAGGCTGGCGGCCTGGTCGACGGCGGCGGCCTCGATGGCGGCCTGCACGGTCTGGCGCTCGGCCTGCTCGGCCGTCTGGACGGGCATTTCGCCGCGCCGCCTCGAGCGGGCGGGCGGTCCGGTGCGCGGCGAGACCACGCGCTGGGGTTTGCTGGAGGTGGACTTTTTCATTGCAGGGACAGTATCAGACAACGCGGACTTCGGCATGGCGCCTACGAACCATCGCGGTCGGCGGCGCGCAGGATATCGTACAGTTTGTCCTTCAGGCGCAGCTTTTCCTTCTTCAGGTTCTCGATGTTGCCGCTGGAGGCGGGAACGATCCCGGCCTCCATGTTCTGGATTTCCTGGTCGAGCTCGTTATGGCGCTGGAACAGCGCCGTGAAATGCGGGTCCTCCGCCTTGAGTCGGGTAATGACATGGCGATACTCTGGAAACATGGCTTCCTCCTGGCAGGGCCGGAAAAAATCGCGCGGCGGGCCGGCGGCCGGCCGCGCCCGCTGCATCGCCGATCACATCGCAAGCCCATGGCCTTGTCAACCGGCCGCCCGGCGGGCCCGGCGCGGGCCATCGGCAGCCCGCGAACCGCGCCGCCGGCGCTTTCGGCGGCCTGCCGCGGCGCCGCCCGGCGGCGCCGTCGCGGCCGCGGCGCTACGCTGGCGAACCAGCCTGTCCGCAAGGAGTCTCCATGATCCGTTCCCGCCTGCTTCCCGCCGCCGCACTGGCGCTCCTGAGCGGCTGCGCCAGCCAGCTGCCGCCCGCCGACGGCACCGCGATGGCCGACGCCATCTGGTTCGGCGGCCCCATCGTCACCATCGATGCGCACACGCCGTCGGCGCGCGCCGTCGCGGTCAAGGACGGCCGCATCATGGCGGTGGGCCGCGAGCACGCCGTCCTGCGCTACCGCGGCCCGGACACCCGCATGCACGACCTGCGCGGCGCCACGCTGCTGCCGGGGTTCGTCGACGCCCACAGCCATGTCAGCACCGTCGGCATGCAGGCCCTCAGCGCCAATCTGCTGCCGCCGCCGGACGGGCCCAACGCCGGCATCGCCGACCTGCAGAACACCTTGCGCGAATTCCGCCGCAACTCCGACCTGCCGCGCCAGTTCGGCATGCTGCTGGGGTTCGGCTACGACGACTCGCAGCTGCAGGAACGCCGCCACCCCAGCCGCGATGACCTGGACGCGGTGGCGCGCGACCTGCCGGTGGTGGCCGTCCACCAGTCGGGCCACGTGGGCGTGCTCAACAGCGCCGCGCTGGCCGCCGCCGGCATCGGCCCTGCCAGCGCGGCGCCCGATGGCGGAGTCATCGGGCGGCGCAAGGGCAGCCGCGAGCCCGACGGCGTGCTCGAGGAAAACGCCTTCTTCGCCGCGCTGGGGCGCCTGTTCCCGCGCCTGACGCCCGAGCAGGCGGTGGCCATGCTCGACGCCGGCCAGCGGCTGTACATCCGCAACGGCTACACCACCATCCAGGACGGCCGCGCCGCGCCCGAGCAGGTGCGCGTCGCCGAACTGGCCGCCCGCCAGGGCAAGCTGGTGGCCGACGTGGTGGCCTATCCCGACATCCTGGCCCCCGGCACGCCCGCCCTGATGCAGGCGCCCTGGTTCCGGCCGGCGGGCGAGCCGGTGCGCTACCAGCGGCGCTTTCGCATCGGCGGCGTGAAGCTGACGCTGGACGGCTCGCCGCAGGCCAAGACGGCCTGGCTGAGCGAGCCGTATTTCGTCCCGCCGCCCGGTCAGAACCGCAAATACGCCGGCTACGGCGTGGTCAGCGACGCGCGCGCGGCGCAGCTGTACGGGATGGCGCTGGCCAACCGCTGGCAGATCCTCACCCATGCCAACGGCGACCGCGCCATCGACCAGATGATCGCCGCCCTGCGCCAGGCCGAGCAGGCCCACCCCGGCGTGGACGTGCGCCCGGTGCTGATCCACGGCCAGACGCTGCGCCAGGACCAGATCCCGGCGCTGAAGTCGCTGGGCGTGCTGGCTTCGCTGTTTCCCATGCACACCTACTACTGGGGCGATTGGCATCGCGACTCGGTGCTGGGCCCGCAGCGCGCCGAGAACATCTCGCCGATGCGCTGGGTGACCGACGCCGGCATGCCGGTCACCTCGCACCACGACGCGCCGGTGGCCTTCCCCGACTCGATGCGGGTACTGTCGGCAACCGTCAACCGCACCACGCGCAGCGGCCACGTGCTCGGGCCGCAACAACGGCTGGATCCGCTCACGGCCCTCAAGAGCATGACGCTGTGGGCGGCCTACCAGCACTTCGAGGAAAACGACAAGGGCTCCATCACGCGCGGCAAGCTGGCCGATTTCGTCGTGCTCTCGGGCAACCCGCTGGAAGTCCCGCCCGCCACGCTGGCCGCCCTGAAAGTGCTGCAGACCGTCAAGGAAGGCCGGGTGATCTTCGACCGCGCCAGCGCGGTCGGCACGCCGGCGCCCTCGCCGCTGGGACGGCGAAGCGCGCCGCGCCCGCCCGCCTGAAGCCGCCGGCGCGGTATGCTGGCCGAACCCGCACGCCCTCCGGAGGCCCCATGCCGCAAGGCCGCTTCATCGCATTGCGCAGCGCCGAACCCGGCGTCAGCGCGGTCGCCGCGCAATCGCGCCACGCCTTCGCCCGCCACACGCACGACCAGTACGGCGTCGGCCTGATGACGCACGGCGCGCAGCGCTCGGCCAGCGGACGCGGCCCCGTGCAGGCGCACGCCGGCGAGCTCATCACCGTCAATCCGGGCGAGGTGCATGACGGCGCCCCGCTGGGCGAGGGCGAGCGCGCCTGGCGCATGCTGTATTTCGAGCCGGCCCTGATCGCCCAGGCGGCCGCCGGGCTGGACGGCGGCCCGGGCAGCTACGAATTCCACCTGCCGGTGCTCGGGCACGCGGCGCTGGCCGCCGCGTTCGCGCGCCTGTATGCCTGCGTCACCACGCCCGGCGCCGCCCCGCTGGCGCGCGACGCCGCCCTGCTGCAGTTGCTGGCAGGGCTGCGCCGCACCGACCCCTGCCGCGCGCCCCTGTCCCACCCCGCCATCGCGCGGGCGCGCCAACGGATCGACGACGACCCGGCCGCGGCGCTCACGCTGGCCGACCTGGCGCAGGCCTGCGGCCTGAGCCGCTACCAGGTGCTGCGCGCGTTCGCCCACGCCACCGGCCTGCCGCCGCACGCCTACCAGACGCAGCGGCGCCTGCAGCTGGCGCGCCGCCTCATCCTGCAAGGCGTGCCGCTGGCCGAGACGGCGGCGGCCTGCGGCTTCGCCGACCAGAGCCACCTGAACCGGCTGTTCGCGCGCAGCTACGGCATGACGCCCGGCCGCTACGCGCGCGCCGCGCGCTAGCCCCCCCGCGCCGCAATTTCGTTCAAGACCGCCGGGCTGGCGTGCGCCTATGCTGCCGGCCATGTCCCATCCCTCTGCGCCGCCCCTTGCCGCCGGCCGCCCCGCGCGCGGCGGCCATGCCTGCCTGGCCCTGGCCATGGTGCTGGCCGGCAGCACCGTGCCGGCCAGCAAGCTGATCGCCGCCGAGGTGGCGCCCTTTACCGCCACCGCCATCCGGCTGGGTCTGGCCTTGCCGGTTTTCCTGCTGCTGATGCGCGCGACCGGCGCACGCTGGCCGCGGCCCGGCTGGCGCGATGCCTGCCTGCTGGCGCTGCAGGCCGCCGCCGGCAGCGTCGGCTATACCGCGCTGCTGATCGCCGGCCTGCGCCTGACCTCGGCCGCCGACGCGGCCGTCGTCATCGGCACGCTGCCCGCCGTGACCGCCCTGCTGGCCATGGCGCTGCTGCGCGAGCGGCCTGCGCCGCGCACGCTGGCGGCCATCGCGCTGGCCGCCGCGGGCGTACTGGTGCTGGTCGGCGGCCGGTCCGGCGGCGCATCCGGCTCGCTGGCGGGCAACCTGCTGGTGCTGGGCGCGGTGGTCTGCGAGGGGCTGTTCATCCTGCTCAACAAACGGCTGCGCACACCCATCGCGCCGCTGCCGCTATCGGCGGCGCTGACGGCCATCGGCGCGGCCCTGGCCGGCGCCGCGGCGCTTGCCGAGGCGCCCTGGCACGCCGCCTTGGGCGGCCCCGCCCTGGCCGTGCTGGCCTACTACGCGTGGCTGCCCACCGTGGCGGGCTTCGTGCTCTGGTACGCCGGGCTGGCGCGCGCCAGCGCCAGCGAGGCGGCGCTGTTCACCGCCCTGGCGCCGGTGGCCGCCGTGCTGCTGGCCGCGCTGGCGCTGGGCGAAGCCATCGGGCCGCGCCAGGCCGCCGGCATCGGCTGCGTGCTGGCCGCCGTGCTGGCGCTGCGGCCGGCCGGCCGCAATGAATCTGAAAAAAAGAATAATAACTAGCAGATTATTCTTTTTTCAGGACAAAAGCGCTATGCTGGCGGCTCTGCTACCCGAGCCCGCCGATGGAACTGGCCGAACTGGAAATCTTCCGCGCCGTCGCGCGCACCGAGAGCGTGACCCGCGCCGCGCACGCGCTGGCGCGCGTGCCCTCCAACGTCACCACGCGGCTGCGCCAGCTCGAGGACAGCCTGGGCGTGACGCTGTTCCTGCGCGAGAACAAGCGCATGACGCTGACCCCCGATGGCCAACGCCTGCTCGCCTATGCCGAGCGCCTGCTGGCCCTGGCCGAGGAAACGCGCCAGGCCATGCGCGCCGACACGCCGGCCGGACGGCTGCGCCTGGGCGCGATGGAAAGCGCCGCCGCCAGCCGCCTGCCGCAACCGCTGGCCAGCCTGCACGCGCAGTGGCCGGACCTGGCCATCGACCTGCGCACCGGCACCACGCAATGGCTGGCCGGGCAGGTCGCCGCGTGCCGGCTCGATTGCGCCGTCATCGCGCACCCCGCCGCCAGCCCGGCCGACACCGTCATGGCGCCGCTGGACGCCAGTTTGCGCGGCGCCTATCTGTACTCCGAGGAACTGCTGCTGGCGCTGCCGCCCGGCCACCCGCCGGCGCGCACGCCGCAAGACGTGCGAATGCGCACGCTGGCCGCGTTCGCGCAGGGTTGCACCTACCGGCTGTGCGCCGAGCAATGGCTGGACATGGCCGGCGTGCGTGTCATCGAAATGGCGTCTTACCACGCCATGATGGCCGGTGTGCTGGCGGGTTCGGCCATGGCCATCCTGCCGCGCTCGGTGCTGGCCCTGCACCCCGGCGCGGCGCTGGTGCGCACCGTGCCGGTGCGCACCGTGCCCTGCTTCCTGATCCATCGCGACGGCTACGACAGCGCCGCCCGACTCGCCCTGCTGCGCGCGCTGCAAGCGCCGCCCGCCCCATGATCCACGCCGACCAGGAGTCCGCCATGCCCGCCGCCTATGCCGCCACCCCGTTCGCCCAGCGCCTGGGCCTGACCCTGCCGGTGGTCCAGGCGCCCATGGCCGGCGTCAGCACGCCGGCGCTGGCCGCCGCCGTCAGCAATGCCGGCGGCCTGGGCTCGCTGGGCCTGGGCGCCATGAACGCCGACGCCGCCCGGCAGGCCATCGCGCTGACCCGCGAGCAGACCACGCGGCCCTTCAACGTCAACCTGTTCTGCCACGCGCCGGCCACCGCCGACACCGCGCGCCAGACGCGCTGGCTGCAATACCTGGCGCCGCGCTTCGCCGAATTCGGCGCACAGCCGCCCGCCACGCTGCGCGAGATCTACACCAGCTTCCTGGTCGATGACGACATGTTCGACATGCTGCTGGCCGAGCGGCCCGCAGTGGTCAGCCTGCACTTCGGCCTGCCGCCGGCCTCGCGCATCGCGGCGCTGCGCCAGGCCGGCATCTACCTGATGGCCACCGCCACCGATACGCGTGAAGCGGCGCGCATCGCTGAAGCGGGCATCGACGCCATCGTGGCGCAAGGCATCGAGGCGGGCGGCCATCGCGGCATGTTCGACCCCGCCGCGCGCGACGAGCAACTGGGCACGCTGGCGCTGACGCGCCTGCTGGCGCGCCGCTTCGATGCGCCGGTGGTCGCCGCCGGCGGCATCATGGACGGCGCCGGCGTGGCCGCGGCGCTGGCGCTGGGCGCGCAGGCCGCCCAGCTGGGCACCGCCTTCATCAGTTGCCCCGAATCGTCGGCCGACATGCCGCACCGCCATGCCCTGCTGGAGCAGGCCGAGGTCGCCACCACGCTGACGCGCGCCATCTCGGGCCGGCCGGCGCGCAGCATCGCCAACCGCTACACCGAACTGGGCGCGGCCGCCGACTGCCCGCCCACGCCCGACTATCCCATCGCCTACGATGCCGGCAAGGCCTTGCACGCCGCGGCCAAGGCGCGCGGCGACGCCAGCTACGCCGCGCAATGGGCCGGCCAGGCCGCCGCCCTGTCGCGCGGCGTGCCGGCGGCCACGCTGATGCGCCAGCTGCAGGCCGAGCTGAACGCGTGCATCGACCGGCTGGCGGGCTGACCGCCGCGACTCAATCGCCGTAGAGCGCGGCGCGGATCGTGGCGCTGGCGCCCAGGCGGCGCGCCAGGTCGTCGGCGTGCTCGAGCACCAGCCGCTCGAAGCGCGGCACGTCCACCGTGCGCAGGCGCTCGGACGGCCCGGCCACGGTCAGCGCGCCGACGAAGCGGTCGTCGTCGCCCACCACCGGCACCGACCACGACGAGGTATAGGGGTCGCGCGCGCCGCACGAGAAGAACGGCAGGCGCTCGTCGCCGCCGGGCTGCCCTTGCGCCCAGACCGCGAACACGCGGCCGGTGGACGAGCGGTCCGGCGGCATCACGCTGCCGGCCAGCACCTGGCTGTGCAGGCCCACATAGGGCTGGTGGCGAAACAGGCACAGGCGCTGGCCCGGCTGGTCGCCCTCGACGTAGTAGGCGGCGCTCTCGCCCGTCTGCCCCGACAGGCTTTCGAGCACCGGCATCACCACGCCCGACAGGTTGAAGCCGCGCTCGTAGACGCGCGCCAGATAGAGCACGCGCGGTCCCAGCGAATAGCGGCCATCCGGCTCGCGCAGCACGTAGCCGCAGCGCGCCAGCGAATTGAGCAGGCGGAAGATGGTGGTCTTGTGCAGCGGCAGGCGGGCCGCGAACTCGGCCAGCCCCAGGCGCTCGTCGCCCGGCCTGAAACAGTCCAGCACCGCCAGGGCACGCTCCACCGCCACCACGCCGTCATTACTCATCTTATCTCCATAACCGCATGAATGCTTGCTTGTTGTACATGATACAACGATGTTTCATAAAAATATAATGAGGCCTTGCACAATTCGAGGAGCAAGGCAGTGGCAAGCGCGATCCTGGTGGTGACCGCCCATGTGGGCGATTTCGTATGGCGTTGCGGCGGCGCGATGGCGCTGCACGCCCAGCGCGGCGTGGACGTGCGCCTGGTGTGCCTGAGCTACGGCGAGAACGGCGAGTCGAACGCCGCGTGGCAGGCCAATCCGGATGGCGCGCGCGACGCGGTCAAGCAGGTGCGCCGCGCCGAGGCCGAGGCGGCCGCCGCCATCCTCGGCGCGGCCGGCGTGGATTTCTACGATCTGGGCGACTACCCCATGCCCGAATCGCCGGACGCGGTGCGGCGCCTGTCGCAGACGCTGCGCGCGGTGCGCCCGGCGGCGGTGATCACCCACCCCGAACGCGACCCCTCCAACCTGGACCACTGCCGCGCCTACGACATGGTGCTGCGCGCGCGCATGCAGGCCATGGCGCCCGGACACGGCGCGGACTACATCGTGCCGCCGCAAGTGCTGTGCTTCGAGCCGCACCAGTCCGAACTGTGCGGTTTCAGGCCCAACCTGCTGCTGGACATCAGCGCGGTGTGGGAGCAGAAGCAGCGCGCCATGCAGGCCATGGCCACGCAGCGCAATCTGTGGGCCTACTACGAGCGCGTCGCGCTGCAGCGCGGCGCGCAGGCCGGCCGCCGCGCCAAGACCGCCGCCACGGCCTACGCCGAGGCCTACCAGAGCATTTTCCCGGCCGTCGTGCCGGCCTTCGTGGAGTAAGCGCCATGTCCGCCTCCCCTGCCCTGAGCCTGAGCAGCACCCTGCTGGCCGACGCCGGCGCCCGCGTCATGAGCGCCGGCATCAAGCCGCTGCGCGCCGGCTGGCATATCCACGGCCGCGCGCTGACGGTGTCGGTCGATGCCGGCGACAACCTGGCCATCCACGCCGCGCTGGCGCAGGCGCGGCCCGGCGAAGTGCTGGTGATCGACGCCCAGGGCTACCTGGACCGCGCCGTCATGGGCGGCATCATGTGCGCCCAGGCCGCCGCCATCGGCCTGGCCGGTGTCGTCATCGACGGCGCCATGCGCGACCTGGCCGAACTGCGCGCCGGCACGCTGCCGGCATACGCGCTGGGCGGCTCGCCGGCCGGCCCGACCAAGCGCGGCGGCGGCACGGTGCGCCGCGCGATCCGTTGCGGCGGCGTCGAGGTGCACCCGGGCGACTGGATCATGGCCGATGACGACGGCGTCGTGGTGTACCGCGACGGCGAAGCCGAGGCGGTGCTGGCCGCCGCGCTGGCCAAGCAGCAGGCCGAAGCCGCCCGCATGGCCGCGATTGCCCGCGGCGAACTGCGGCCGGCCTGGCTGGACGAGGCGCTGGCGCGCGCGCCCATCGACACGGGCGAATCCGCCTGACCCCAATACCCATTACATACTGGAGGAAGACAATGTCCTTGAAGCACACCCTCGGCGCCCTGGCGCTGGCGCTCGGCCTGCTGCCGGGCGGCCCGGCCGCCGCCGACTATCCCGAACGCCCCGTCCGCATGGTCATCCCGTTCGCCGCCGGCGGGCCGGCCGACATCGTGGGCCGCGAATTCGCGCAGCTGTTCGGCCAGGCACTGGGCCAGCCGGTGGTGGTGGTCAACGCCGGCGGCGGGCACGGCGTGCCGGCGCTCAACCAGGTGCTGGGCGCGCCCGCCGACGGCTACACGCTGCTGATGCCGGCCTCGGGCAACATGACCATTCCGTCCAAGGCCATGCAGGGCAAGGACGTGCTCACGCTGCTGGCGCCGATCAGCCAGCTCACCCAGAGCCCGCACGTGCTGGTGGTCACCGCCGGCCTGCCGGTGGACTCGGTGCAGGACCTGATCGACTACGCCAGGGCGCATCCGGGCAAGGTCAACTTCGGCTCGGCCGGCGTGGGCGGCGTCGCGCACCTGGGCATGGAACTGTTCAAGAGCCAGGCCAAGGTCGACGTGGTGCACGTGCCCTACCGCGGCACCTCGCCGGTCATCACCGACCTGGCCTCCGGCCAGGTGCAGGCGCTGTTCAGCAGCATGCCGTCGCTCAAGCCCATGATCGACAAGGGCGCGGTCAAGGCGCTGGCCATGAGCGCGCCCAGCAGCGGCGCCGACACCAGCAAGCTGCCGGTGGTGTCCGCGACCCTGCCCGGCATGGAATACACCACCTGGTACGGCCTGTTCGCCAAGGCCGGCACGCCGCCCGAGGCGCTGGAAAAACTGAACCAGGCCGTGGTCGAGACCCTGAAGAACCCCGAGCTGAACCGCAAGTTCGAGTCCGAGGGCGTGGAGTTCGTCGCCAGCACGCCGCGGCAGCTCGAGGCGCTGGTGCGCCAGGACACCAAGAAGTGGACGGCGCTGATCGAGCAGGCCGGCATCCAGCTCGAGTAAGGCCGGCGGCGGCTAGCCGCCCGCCAGGCGCGCGTCCAGGCTGTTGGCCGCCAGCCGGCGCGCCTGGTCCTGCGTCATGCCGAGGTGCTCGTACAGGGCATGGAAGTTCTCGGTGACGTAGCCGCCGAAATAGGCCGGGTCATCCGAGTTGACCGTAACCTTGACGCCGCGCTCGAGCAGTTCGAGGATGTTGTGCTCGGCCATGCTGTCGAACACGCGCAGCCGCGTATTCGACAGCGGACACACCGTCAGCGGTATCTGCGTATCGACCAGCCGTTCGATCAGGCGCTCGTCCTCGACCGCGCGCACGCCATGGTCGATGCGCCGCACCCGCAGCAGGTCGAGCGCTTCCCAGATGTATTCGGGCGGCCCTTCTTCGCCGGCGTGCGCCACCGCGGGCAGCCCCTCGGCGCGCGCGCGGTCGAACACCCGCTGGAACAGCCGCGGCGGAAAGCCGCGCTCGCTGCTGTCCAGCCCCACCGCGATGAACGCGTCGCGGTACGGCAGCGCCTGCTCCAGCGTGCGCATGGCCGCCTCTTCGGGCAGGTGGCGCAGGAAGCTGAGAATCAGGCCGCCCTGGATGCCCAGTTGCCTGCGGCCATCTTCCAGCGCCTGGGTAATGCCGGCCAGCACCGCCTCGAAGGCGATACCGCGATCGGTGTGCGTCTGCGGATCGAAGAACGGTTCGGTGTGCACCACGTTCTGCTCGCGGCACTTGAGCAGGTAGGCCCAGGTCAGGTCGTAGAAATCCTGCTCGGTGCGCAGCACCTCGGCGCCCCGGTAATACAGGTCGAGGAATTCCTGCAGGTTGTCGTAGTCGTACGCCCGGCGCAGCGATTCGACGTCCGGCCACGGCAGCGCCACGCCATTGCGCCGGGCCAGCTCGAACAGCAGTGCGGGTTCCAGCGTGCCTTCCAGGTGCAGGTGCAGTTCGGCCTTGGGCAGGGCATTGAGCCAGTCGTACATGATGGGTCTTCCGCAATCGGTCACGACGGAATGTTAGCCGGCCGGACGGCGGCATTGGGTTTAGACTGGCGCTACCGACGTTCGCGACCCGCCGCCATGACCGACCCCGCCGCCACCCTGATCCGCCGCCTGGGCCTGCTGCCGCACCCCGAAGGCGGCCACTACCGCGAAACCTACCGCGCCGCCGATGCGGTGACGCGCGCCGACGGCGCCCTCCGCGCGGCCAGCACCGCCATTCTTTACCTGCTGTGCAACGGCGCCTGGTCCACCTGGCACCGCATCCGCGCCGACGAGCTGTGGCATTTCCATGCCGGCGCGCCGCTGCACGTCCATGTGCTGGCGCCCGACGGCGGCTACCGGCGCCTGCGGCTGGGCAACACGCTGGAGGATGCCGGCGCCGAGTTCCAGGCTGCCGTGCCAGCCGGCAGCTGGTTCGCCGCCGAACTGGCCCAGCCGGGCGGCTACGCGCTGGCCGGCTGCACGGTGGCGCCCGGCTTCGAATTCAGCGAGTTCGAGCTGGCCGACGCCGCCGTGCTGCGGCGCCTGTATCCCGCGCAGGCCGACCTGATCGCGCGGCTGGCGCGCTAGGGGGCCCCGGCCAGGGCGTGGGCCACGAACTGGCGCGCATAGGGCGGCAAGGCGTCGGGATCGCGCACGCACAGCATCAGGTCGCGTTCGGCCCAGGCGTCGGACAGGCGCAGGCGCCGGATGCGGCCCGCGCGCGCCGCGCGCAAGGCCGCGGTGCGCGGCACGATGGCCACGCCGACGCCATGTCCGACCATGTCGCAAATGGCGTCGAAGCTGCGCAGGCGCACGCGGTAATTGAGCACCTGGCCGGCGCGGCGCGCATGCTGGCCGATATGCGCCTGCAAGGCGCTGCCCTCGACCAGGCCGACGAAATCCAGCTCCGCCACGTCGGCCAGGCTGACCGTGGCCCGGCCGGCCAGCGCGTGCCCGCGCGGCACCGCCACCACCAGCGGATCATGGCGGAACGTGCGCGCCTGCAGGCCGTGCAGGTCGGCGGAATCGGCCAGCACGCCGATATCGCACGTGCCGGCGCGCAAGGCATCGGCGATCTCGCGGCTCAGGCGCTCCTCCAGGTCGACCGACACCTGGGGGTGCTCGGCCAGGAAACCCGCCAGCACCGCCGGCAGGTGCTCGCTGAGCGCGGCGGTGTTGCACAGCAGGCGCACGTGGCCCTTGAGCCCCTGGCCGTACTGGCCCAGTTCGCCGCGCAGCCGGTCCATCTGCAGCAGCACCGCGCGCGCGTGATGCAGCAGCGTGCGGCCGGCCGCGGTGGGCTGCACGCCGTAGCGCTCGCGCAGCAGCAGCGGCACGCCCAGCGCGCCTTCCATGCCGCGCACCCGTTCGCTGGCCGAGGCCAGCGTCATGTGCGAGCGCCGCGCGCCGGCGGTGATGGTGCCGGCCTCGCACACATCGAGGAACAGGCGCAGGTCGGTGAGATCGAAACGCATGGCCCAGCGTAGCATGGCCAGCCTCTGGCCTGCCCTGATCCTGGCTATGAGACATCCCGATAGGCCACGGCGGGCCGGCCCCGCACAATGAACGCTCCCGCCGCGCTCGCGGCGCCTTCGGAGCCCCGCCATGCATCCACTTTCCCGCATCGCCGCCGTCCTGCTCGCCTGGCTGCCGGCGTTCGCCGCGCAGGCCGACAGCCCCGCGCAGCAATACGGCCTGGCCCTGGAAGCCCAGACCGCCGGCGACTATCCCCGCATGCTCGCGCTGCTGCAAAGCGCCGCCGGCGCCGGCCACGTGCCGGCGCAGCAGACACTGGGCCTGGCGTTGCTGGGCGGCCCGGCACTCTATGGCCCGGCCATAGCCTCGGACCCCTGCGCGGCGCGCCATTGGCTGGCCCGCGCCGCGCGCGCCCAGGGCGCTGCGCCGCCCGCGGTATTCGCGCGCCCGCGCGCCCAGCTGCCGGCCGGCTGCCAGCCATGAGCGGCATCGACGCCGCGGGCCTGGGCGCTCCCGCCGCGCTGGCGCTGGCCGGCGCGATCTTCCTGGTGGCCGGCGCGGTCAAGGGCGTGGTGGGCCTGGGCCTGCCGACGATTTCCATGGCCTTGCTGGCGCTGCTCATGCCGCCGGCGCAGGCCGCGGCGCTGCTGATCGTGCCCTCGCTGGTCACCAACCTGTGGCAGGCCGGTCCGCTGGCCAGCCTGCGGCGCGTCTGGCGCCGCATCGCCGGCATGCAGGCCGGCGTATGCGTGGGAACGCTGGGCGGAGCCTGGTGGTTCGGCGCGCCGGCAGGCGCCTGGGCCGCCGGCGCGCTGGGCGCCGCGCTGCTGGCCTACGCCGGCTGGGGCCTGCTGGGACGCCCGCCGCGCGTGCCGGCGCGCGCCCAGCCCTGGCTGGGCCCGGCGGTCGGCGCGCTGACCGGCCTGGTCGCGGCGGCCACCGGCGTCTTCGTGGTGCCGGCCGTCCCCTATCTGCAGGCGCTGGGCCTGGACAAGGACGAACTGGTGCAGGCCATGGGCATCTCGTTCTCGGTCTCCACGCTGGCGCTGGCCGCGGGCCTGGGCCTGACCGGCCACTACGGCGGCGGCGCGGCCGCCATCTCGCTGGCCATGCTGGCGCCGGCGCTGGCGGGCATGGTGTGCGGCCAGCGGCTGCGCCACGCGCTGTCGCCGCAACGCTTCCGCCTGTGCCTGTACGCCAGCCTGGCGCTGCTTGGCGCCTACCAGCTCGTGCAGGCACGGTAGTGAGCCGGTGCCTGTCCCCATTGGGACAGGCACACCGCTCCACGCCATGAACGGTTGACGGCCAAGACGGTATCTGTCCCCGCCGGGACAGGCACCCCGTGCGCTTGAGCGCGAAGCGCGACGGCGCGCAAGGGTCTACACTGGATTTGACTTGCGAGCGCCGCCGCGCTCGGCTTGCCAGCTTGAAAAGCCAGCGTGGCGTCGCCACTTACCCTGTATGCAACAGAGGGCGAGTACATGAGATCGCGCGACTTTTCATCCTGGATCTGGGGCGATGCCCTGTCCTTGCTGCAGCAGGCCGATCGCCTGCACCGGCAACTGCTGCGCACCGGCCCGGCGCAGGCGCCCTGCTGGGAGCCTCCCGTGGACATGATCGAAACCGAGGGCGCCGTCCTGATCTACGTGGCGCTGCCCGGCGTGGCCGCCGGCGACGTGGTGGTGCGCTTCGACCCCGATGGCATCAGCATCTCCGGCGTGCGCCCCTTGCCGGCGCTGCGCAACGCCCGCATCCACGGGCTGGAAATCCCCTATGGCCGCTTCCAGCGGCGCATCCGCCTGCCCCTGCACGCCCTGGAGCCCGAAGCCCCCACGCTGGCCGACGGCTGCCTGACCCTGACCCTGAAAAAACTGAGGGAGGCCCCATGACGGACCCGCGCACCCTGCCCGAAGACGCACGCATCATCATTCCGTTGCGCGACGCCGTGCTGTTTCCCGGCGTGCTCTCGCCCGTTACCGTACACCGCCAGAGTTCGGTGGCCGCCGCCCAGGAGGCCGTCAAGAACGAACACGCGCTGGGCTTCCTGCTGCAGCGCGATCCGCAGAAGAACGACGTCGGCCCGGACGATCTGTACTGGGTCGGCACCGAAGGGCCGGTGGCGCGCTACATCACCGGCCAGGAAGGCGCGCACCACCTGCTGGTGCAGGGGCAGTCGCGCTTTCGCGTGCTCGAATTCCTGGAAGGCTGGCCGTTCCTGGTGGCGCGGGTGGCCCTGGTCGACACGCCCGCGGCCGGCGACAGCCAGACCGAGGCGCGCTTCCTGCAGCTCAAGCAGCAGACCATCGACGCCATCGCGCTGCTGCCCAACGTGCCCGACGAGCTGGCCGACGTGGTGCGCGGCATCGAATCGCCCGCGCTGCTGGCCGACATGGTCACCAACCTGATCGACATCAAGGCCGTGCAGAAGCAGGAGATCCTCGAGACCTTCGACCTGGCGCGCCGCCTGGACAAGGTCATCGAACTGCTGGCCGCGCGCCTGGAAGTGCTGCGCCTGTCCAAGGAAATCGGCGAGCGCACGCGCGCGCAGTTCGACGAACGCCAGCGCGAGACCGTGCTGCGCGAACAGCTGCGCCAGATCCAGAAGGAACTGGGCGAGACCGACGACGGCGCGGCCGAGGCCGCGCAGATGAAGGAGGCCATCGAGCAGGCCGACATGCCCGAGGAAGTGCTCAACCATGCCCGCAAGGAACTGAGCCGCCTGCAGCGCATGGGCGACGGCAGCGGCGAATACGCCATGCTGCGCACCTACCTGGAGTGGCTGACCGAACTGCCCTGGAAGCACGAGCCGCAGCAGGCCATCGACCTGGCCGAGGCGCGCCGCGTCCTGGACGAAGACCACTTCGGGCTGGACAAGATCAAGCGCCGCATCCTCGAATACCTGGCGGTGCGCAAGCTGAACCCGGAAGGCCGCAGCCCCATCCTGTGCTTCGTCGGCCCGCCGGGCGTGGGCAAGACCTCGCTGGGCCAGTCCATCGCGCGCGCCACCGGCCGCGCCTTCCAGCGCGTGGCGCTGGGCGGCGTGCATGACGAAGCCGAGATCCGCGGCCACCGCCGCACCTACCTGGGCGCGCTGCCGGGCAACATCATCCAGGCCATGCGCCGCGCCGGCACCGGCAACCTGGTGCTGATGCTCGACGAAATCGACAAGCTGGGCGCCGGCGGCTTTCATGGCGACCCGGGCAGCGCGCTGCTGGAAGTGCTGGACCCAGAGCAGAACCACAAATTCCGCGACAACTACCTCGCGGTGGACTACGACCTGTCGCACGTGATGTTCATCTGCACGGCCAACGTGCTGGATACCATCCCCGGCCCCTTGCGCGACCGCATGGAGATCATCAACCTGCCCGGCTACACCGAGGAAGAGAAGATCCAGATCGCGCGGCGCTACCTGATCCGGCGCCAGCTGGAAGCCAACGGGCTGCGGCCCGAGCAGGCCGACATCACCGATGCGGCGCTGGCCGCCATCGTGGGCGACTACACGCGCGAGGCCGGCGTGCGCAACCTCGAGCGCGAGATCGGCTCGGTGCTGCGCCACGCCGCCATGCAGGTGGCCGAAGGCAAGGCGCAGCACGTCGCCATCGACGCCTCCGACCTGGGCGCCATCCTGGGCCCGCGCCGCTTCGAGAACGAAGTGGCGCTGCGCACCAGCCTGCCGGGCGTGGCCACCGGCCTGGCGTGGACGCCGGTCGGCGGCGACATCCTCTTCATCGAAGCCAGCAAGGTGCCCGGCAGCGGCCGCCTGATCCTGACCGGGCAGCTGGGCGACGTCATGAAGGAGTCGGCGCAGGCCGCGCTGACGCTGGCCAAGACCTGGAGCGGCGACGCGCTGGAGAAGGTCGACATCCACATCCACGTGCCGGCCGGCGCCACGCCCAAGGACGGCCCCAGCGCCGGCGTGGCGATGTTCGTGGCGCTGGCCTCGCTGCTGTCGGGCCGGCCGGTGGACGCCAACGTGGCCATGACCGGCGAGGTCAGCCTGCGCGGGCTGGTGCTGCCCATCGGCGGCGTCAAGGAAAAGACCCTGGCGGCGCTGCGCGCCGGCATCACCACCGTGATGCTGCCGCGCCGCAACGAGAAGGACCTCGACGACGTGCCGGCCGAAGCGCGCCGCAAGCTGCGCTTCGTGCTGCTGGACCGCGTCGAGGACGCGCTGCGCTGCGCGCTGGGCGACGAACCCCAGGCCGAGGACGAACCGGCGGCGCGGGCGACGGGCTAGGGCGGCCTCCAGGTGCCTGTCCCGGCGGGGACAGGCACCCTCGCCCCCTCCGCGGGGAACAGATACCGTCTTGGCAGTCAACCGTTCATGGCGTAGAACGGTGTGCCTGTCCCAGTGGGGACAGGCACACGCTGCCGCAAACGCCGGTATCGAAAGGTGTCGGCCCTGGTCGCGGCGCCCCGGGCGGGCATACGACTGTACGCATCTGGACGAGTCCTGTGACGCTTGTTACGGGCTGGATTTCTATCATAGGCAGGCAAGCCCGGGCGCGCCGACCGGCGCGCGTGTCCACCATGCCGCGGCCCGCCGCGGTGGGAGTCCGCCGATGACCCAATCCAGCCAGACCACCTCCCCGAGCGCGGACGCCCGTGTCAAGCATCGCTACCTGGACCTCGACGAGCTGCGCATTTTCTATCGCGAAGCCGGCCCCGCCGACGCGCCGGTCGTGCTGCTGCCGCATGGCTATCCGTGTTCGTCGTTCCAGTACCGCGATTTCATGCCCGCGCTGGCCGACCAATGGCGGCTGCTGGCGCCGGACTTTCCCGGCTTCGGCTACAGCGACACGCCGGACACGGCGCGCTTTGCGTGCGATTTCGAGCATTACACCGACTTCCTGCAGCAGTTCACCCATGCGCTGGGGCTGCCCAGCTATGCCCTCTACCTGCACGACTACGGTTCGCAGATCGGCCTGCGCCTGGCCATGCGCGAGCCGGACAAGGTCAGCGGCCTGATCATCCAGAACGGCGACATCTACGAAGACGAGCTGGGCCCGCGCTACGCCCCGCTGCAGGCGTATTGGGCCGACCCCACGCTGGAGGGCCGCTACAAGCTGAGCCTGGCGGTCAGCGAGGAAGGATTCCGCGACGAATTTCTCAACGACCTGCCCGACGAGCAGGCCGACTGCATCACCCCGGACATGTGGAAGCTGGCCTGGGCGCTGCTGCGCGAACCGCGCCGCCGCGAGATCATGGTGGGGCTGATGGAGGGGCTGGAAGACAACCTGGCCTGGTTTCCGCGCTACCAGGCCTACCTGCGCGAGCGCCAGCCGCCCACGCTGATCGTCTGGGGCGTGCACGACGGCTACATGCCCGAAGCCGCCGCGCGCGCCTATCTGCGCGACCTGCCCGAGGCCGAACTGCACCTGCTGCCGGCCGGCCACTGGGCGCTGGAAACCCATCTCGCGCCCATCGTGGCGCTGACGCGCGCGTTCCTGCAGCGGGTGCACGCCACGCCGAACTTCCCGCCGCCCTGAGCGGCGGCGGGCGCGGGCCGCGCTACTTCAGTTCGCCGCCGCGGCTGGCGGTGGCGAAGTCGCGCATCACCTGGCCCAGGAACTCCTGGCGGCTGACGCGCCCGTCCTTGTTGGCGTCCATGGCGGTGAACTGCGCGTCGGAGACTTCCTGGGGCAGTTCCTGGCGGGTGAGGCTGCCGTCGCCGTTGGCGTCCAGCTTGGCGAACGACGCTTCCATGAAGGCCTGGTACTCCTTCTGGCTGACGCCGCCGCTCTTGTCGGTGTCCAGGTGCTGCAGCTGGTCCGGTGTCAGGCTCGCGCCCGATTGGGCCAGGACCGCGCCCGAGGTGGCCAGCAGCGCCGCGCACGCCGCGCTCGCGATGATCGTTTTCTTCATGCTTGCCTCGCTATGGGTTGATGACCGACCGGCCGCAAGCAGGCGCCGCAACGCCTCGCCCACGCGCCAGGGTGGCAGACACCTTAGCATCTCGCCCCGAAAAAAGTGACGGCCTCGCGCCGCGCGGACATGAAGCGGCACGTCTTTTACATCGGCTCATGAATACCGTGCCGCTTTACTACCGTCTTGACCCATATCAAGGCTTTATATAACTACGAGTGATAAATTTATGGCTCGAACCACCGGGAACGGGACAGGCGGCGCACCCAGGCCCGGGCGGCAGCGGCCACCGGCCCAAAGACAAGCTGCAGGACTATGCACAACGCGCCCTCCTCCGACCGGCCGCCCGCGCCCGGCAAACGCGGTTTTCTCAAGGAATTGCTGGGGCTGGCCGCCACGGCCACCGTCATCCCCATCGCCCCCGAAGCGCGCGCCGGCATGAACGCCCAGCCGCCGCGCCGGCCCGGCGCCGCGGGCAGGCGCTACGGCATGGTGGTCGACCTGCGCAAATGCATCGGCTGCCAGGCCTGCACGGTCAGCTGTTCGATGGAAAACCTGCCGCCCATCGGGCAGTTCCGCACCACCGTGCTGCAGTACGAGGTGCTGCCCGACGATGGCGGCCCCTGTTCGATGGTGATGCTGCCGCGCCTGTGCAACCACTGCGACAACCCGCCGTGCGTGCCGGTGTGCCCGGTGCAGGCCACCTTCCAGCGCGAGGACGGCATCGTGCTGGTGGACAACGAACGCTGCGTGGGCTGCGGCTACTGCGTGCAGGCCTGCCCCTACGATGCCCGCTTCATCAACCACGAGACCCAGACCGCCGACAAGTGCACCTTCTGCGAGCACCGCCTGGAGGCGGGCCTGCTGCCGGCCTGCGTGGAGAGCTGCGTGGGCGGTGCGCGCGTCATCGGCGACCTGAACGACCCCGCCAGCGCGGTCTCGCGGCTGCTGGCCGAGCACCGCGACGAAATCAAGGTGCTCAAGCCCGACATGCGCACCGATCCGCACGTGTATTACATCGGCCTGCCCGACGCGTTCGTCAACCAGGTGGATGGCCAGGCCGGTGTGCGCCTGGCCGGCCGGCACTGAAGGCGAGGCGACCATGCGCATCTCGGAACTCATCACCCCCGTCTACGACGCGGCCTGGCTGCCCTGGGCCGTGCAGTATTTCTTCCTCATCGGCATCAGCGCCGCCACCGCGCTGACGGCGGCGGCCTGCGCCTTCGGCCGGCCCGGTTCGGCGCGCGCGCGCCTGCTGCCGGCCGCCATCGCGGTGCTGGCCGTCAGCGCCGTGGCCGCGCCCGTATCGCTGCTGGCCGACCTGCACCAGCCCGGCCGCTTCTGGCATTTCTACACGCAGGCCACGCCCTGGTCGTGGATGTGGCTGGGCGCGCTGCTGCTGCCGCTGTACGCGGCGCTGGCGCTGGGCCTGTGCGCGGCGTGGTGGCTGGGCTGGCGGCGCGCCATGCGGGCGCTGGCCGTGCCCCTGGCGCTGTCGGCGCTGTCCATCCTGGTCTATACCGGCTCGGAAGTCATGGTGCTGCGTTCGCGTCCGCTGTGGCACACCGTATTCCTGCCGATCAATTTCGCGCTGACCGGCTGGCTGGGCGCGCTGGGCGCCATGCTGCTGCTGGGCCGCTGGCTGCCGGGCGGCCTGGCCGCCCTGCCGATGGCGCTGCTGCGCCGCCTGGCCATCGTCGCGCTGGCGGCGCTGGCCGCGAGCGCGGGCGCCTGGGCCGTACTCGGCGCGCTGGGCCGCGAGCCCTCGTTCGACGCCGCGCTGCGCCTGTTCACGCAGTTCCCGGTCTGGCGCGCCAGCCTGGCCGGCGCGATCGCCACCGCCGTATGCATGGTGGCGCTGCTGCAGATGCGCACCGCCCGGCTGGCCGGCCCGGCCGCCTCGCTGACCCTGGCGCTGACCCTGCTGGCGGCCGCCTGGACCTTCCGCTGGGTCGTCTTCATGAACGTGCAGGGCGTGCCCAAGTACGGCGCCGGCCTCTACCTGTACGACATGCCCTGGGGCAGCGACGGCTTGCTGGGCATGGCGGGCGTGCTCGGCCTGTGCGTCGCGCTGGTCGCCGCCCTTGCCTGGGCGCTGGAGCGCTTTCCCGCGCGCGCCGCCGCCCCGGCCCGCTGAACCCGAATACCTGATACGGACATTCCATGCCCAAGCAGCATCCCACCCCCGACACCAACGCGCCCGCCGACGCGCGCCGACGCAAGCTGATCGCCCGCGGCGGCGCCGTGGCCGGCGGCATGGCCGCCTTCGCGGCCGGCTATGGCGAAACCGTGGCCCGCGCCGTCAAGGGCCTGGCCCAGGGCAGCGCCGGCGCGCCCGCCGCCGACGCCTTGCGCGGCAATTCGCTCACCCCTGAATTCCGCGTCGATCCCGTCACCGGCGCACTGTCGGCCCAGCCGGGCCAGACCGTCAGCCCCTCCAGCTGCCTGGGTTGCTGGACCCAATGCGGCGTGCGCCTGCGCGTGGACACGGAAACCAACCGCATCCTGCGCGTGGCGGGCAACCCTTACCACCCGCTGGCCACCACGCAACCGGCGCCCATGCATGCGCCGGTGCGCGAGGTCTACGCCCGGCTGGGCGGCGACAACGGCCTGGAAGGCCGCGCCACCTCGTGCGCGCGCGGCTCGGCCATGCTGGAGCAGCTGACCAGCCCCTACCGCGTGCTGCAGCCGCTCAAGCGCGTCGGCCCGCGCGGCGCGGGCCAGTGGCGCACCATTTCGTTCGAGCAGCTGGTGGAAGAAGTATGCGAAGGCGGCGACCTGTTCGGCGAAGGCCAGGTGGACGGCCTGCGCGCCATCTACGACCCGGTCACGCCGCTGGACCCCGACAACCCCGAATACGGACCGTGCTCGAATCAGCTGCTGTTCACCGATTCGGCCAACGAGGGCCGCACGCCGCTGATCCAGCGCTTCGCGGCGCAGTCGTTCGGCACCGTCAACGTGTCCAACCACGGCTCGTACTGCGGCCAGAGCTTCCGGGTCGGCACCGGCGCCGCGTTCGGCGACCTCAAGGGCATGCCGCACGGCAAGCCGGACTGGACGCGCGCGCGCTTCGGCCTGTTCATCGGCACGGCGCCGGCGCAATCGGGCAACCCGTTCCAGCGCCAGGGCCGCCAGCTGGCCGAGGCGCGCGTGCGCGACGACGGCGCGGGCTTTCATTACGTGGTGGTCTCGCCGGTGCTGCCCGCCAGCGCCAGCCTGGCGGCCGGCAGCGGCAACGAATGGCTGGCGGTCAATCCGGCCGGCGACCTGGCGCTGGTCATGGGCATGATCCGCTGGATGCTCGAGCACGACCGCTACGATGCCGCCATGCTGTCGCAGCCCGGCCCGGCCGCCATGGACGCGGCCGGCGAGGCGGCCTGGACCAACGCCACCCACCTGGTCATCGACGCCCCCGGACACGCCCGCCACGGCAGTTGCCTGCGCGGCGCCGACCTGGGCTGGCCGCGCGCCGGCGCCGACCCGCAAGCCGAGGACGTCTACGTGGTGCAACTGCCCGACGGCGCGCTGGCCCCGCATACCCACGCCGGCCCCGCCGCGCTGTTCGTCGAGCGCGATCTGTCCGCCGAGGGCGCGGCGCCCGGCCTGGGCGGGGTGCGCGTCAGCTCGGCGCTGGCGCTGCTGCGCCGCGAGGCGCGCCGCATGACGCTGGACGAATACGCCCGGCACAGCGGCGTGCCCGCCGCGCGGATCGCCGCCCTGGCAGAACGCTTCACCAGCCACGGCAAGCAGGCGGTGGCCGACGCGCATGGCGGCACCATGAGCGGCGCCGGGTTCTACACGGCCTACGCCATCGCCATGCTCAACACCCTGGTGGGCAACCTCAACGTGGCCGGCGGGCTGGTGCTCGACGGCGGCCCGTTCGCGCCCTACGGCAAGGGCCCGCGCTACGACATCGCCGGCTTTGCCGGCCGCGTCGCGCCGCGCGGCGTCTCGCTGTCGCGCAACCGCTTTCCGTACGAGAAAAGCAGCGAATACCGCCGCAAGGCCGAGGCGGGCCAATCGCCCTACCCGGCGCAGTCGCCCTGGTATCCGGCGACCGGCGCGCTGAGCTCGGAAATGCTGGCCTCGGCGCTGGCCGGCTACCCCTACCGCGCCAAGGTGTGGCTCAACCACATGAGCAACCCCGTCTACGCCATCGCGGGGCTGAAGAACGTGATCGCCGACAAGCTGCGCGACCCCGGCCTGCTGCCGCTGTCGGTGTCGATCAACGCCTTCATCAACGAAACCAACGCCCTGGCCGATTACATCGTCCCGGACACCATCACCTACGAAAGCTGGAGCGTGTCGGCGCCCTGGGCCGACGTGCAGGCCAAGGCCTCGACCGTGCGCTGGCCGGCGGTGGCGCCGCGCGTGGCGCGCACCGCGGACGGCGAGCCGGTGTGCCTGGAATCATTCCTGATCGCCTGCGCCAAGCGGCTGGGCATGCCCGGCTTCGGCGCCGACGCGATCGCCGGCCGCGACGGCCGGCGCCATGCGCTGGATACGGCCAGCGACTTCTTCCTGCGCGGGATGGCCAACATGGCCTATGCCGGCGGCGCGCCGGTGGCCGAAGCCAGCGAGGACGACCTGGCCCTGACCGGCGTGGACCGCCACGCCGACCTGCTGCGGCGCACGCTGCACGCAGACGAGTGGCGCCGCGTCGCCCTGCTGATGAGCCGCGGCGGCCGCTTCGACGCGGCCGAGGACGCCTGGCGCGACGGCCGCGTGCACCCGCCGTACCGCAAGCCGCTGCACGTCTGGAGCGAAGACCTGGCGCGCATGCGCCATGCGATGACCGGCGAGCCCTACAGCGGCTGCCCCACCTGGTACCCCACCCGGCTGGCCGACGGCCGCGCCATGCGCGAGCAATATCCGCAGGCCGACTGGCCGTTCCTGCTGAGTTCGTTCAAGTCCAACCTGATGAGCTCGATGTCGATCGGCGTGAGCCGGCTGCGCCAGGTGCACCCGCACAACCCGGTCTCGATCAACCGCGCCGACGCCCTGCGCCTGGGCATCGGCAATGGCGACGCGGTGCGCATCGTCACGCCGGGCGGCGCGGTCACCGGGCTTGCGCTGGTGCGCGACGGCGTGCAGCCCGGCGCCATCGCCATCGAGCACGGCTACGGCCACACCGAACTGGGCGCGCGCGCCCACGTGATCGACGGCCAGCCCACGCCGCACGACCCGGCGCTGGCCGCCGGCGTCAATCTCAATGACCTGGGCTTTGGCGACGCCACCCGCGCGCTGCGCGACAACGTGTGGATCGACTGGGTATCCGGCGCCGCGGTGCGCCAGGGCCTGCCGGCGCGGCTGGAGAAGGCCTAGGCGGCGGGCCTCAGGCCAGCGGCTTGAGGCCCACGCTGTAGGCCGCCGCGTTGCCGCGCGCGGCGGCCTTGATCTTCAGCATCGAGGCGCCGGGCGAGTACTCGAAATCCTGGTAGGCCACCTCGAACCACTGGTGGAAGCTGGTGCGGGCGAACTCGGGCACCCACACCTTGGCGCGCGCATCGTCGCAATGGAACTCGACCCGCGTGCGGTCGATATTGAGCGGCCGCCCGCTGCCGATGCGGTAGCTGGCGCGCAGCTCGGCGCTTTCGGCCCGGCCCGGCGTCCAGGGCAGGCCGATGGCCTGCATGAATTGCTTGATCGCTTCGTGGCCGCGATACATGTCATGACACTCCGTCGAAACAGGCTTGCATGATACCTGCTGGCGTCACGTTCATGCGTATGCGGTGCCTGTCCCCGTGGGGACAGGCACCGAGATGTCGGCCCGGGTGCCTGTCCCCACGGGGACAGGCACCAAGGTGTGGCGCGGGCCTTCAGCACTGCCGCGCGATCAGCTTGCCCAGGGTGGCCAGGCCGTCCTGCGCGCGCGCGTCGAACGGGTGGCCGTAGTTCAGCCGCAGGCAATGGCGAAAGCGGTCCTGCACCGAGAAGATCGGCCCGGGCGCGGTGCTCACGCCCAGCGACAGCGCGGCGCGGTGCACCGCCAGCGCGTCGACCTGCGGCGGCAGCGCCACCCACAGGAAGTACCCGCCGTCGGGGTGGGTGGTGCGCGTGCCCGGCGGGAAATGCCGGGCGATCGCCTCCATGACCTGGTTACGCTGCTGCTCCAGCGTCTGGCGCAATTGCCGCAGGTGGCGGTCGTAGCCGCCGTGCTCCAGGTAGGTGGCCAGCGCCGCCTGCGACGGCGCCGAGGTCGACAGCGACAGCGCCAGCTTGTCGCGCAGGATGCGGTCGGCGTAGCGCCCGCCCAGCACCCAGCCGACGCGCCAGCCCGGCGCCAGGCTCTTGGAGAACGACGAACAGCTCATCACGATGCCGCGCTCGTCGTAGGCCTTGGCCGGCAACGGCCGCTGCGCGCCGAAATACAGCTCGCTGTAGACGTCGTCCTCGATCAGCGGCACGTCGCGCGCTGTCAGCAGTTCGACCAGGGCGCGCTTCTTGTCCTCCGGCATCAGGCTGCCCAGCGGATTCTGGAAATTGGTCATCAGCCAGCACGCGGCCGGCCGGTGCGTGTCGATGGCGCGGGCCAGCGCGTCGAGCTCGATGCCCTCGCGCGGATGAGCCGGCACCTCGATGGCGCGCAAGCCCAGCCGCTCCAGCGATTGCAGCGCCGAATAGAACGTGGGCGATTCGATGACCACCGAATCGCCCGGCCGCGTCACCGCGCCCAGGCACAGGTTCAGCGCCTCCAGCGCGCCGTTGGTGACCACGATGTCCTCGGTGCGCACCTGCACGCCGTCGGCCAGGTAGCGCAGCGCGATGGCGCGGCGCAGCCGCGTGTTGCCCGCGCTCAGGTCGTCGACCGAGCTCCAGGGGTCCAGCGCCGCGACGCTGGAGGCCATGGCGCGCGCCAGCCGCGCGTGCGGAAACAGCGAGGGATGCGGAAACGCCGAACCGAACGGCACCACGTCGCGCCGCATGGTCAGCTGCAGCACGTGCAGCACCCGGTCGCTGACATCCACGTCCACGCGGCGCGACTCGGCCGGCGCGCCGGCCTCCAGCTCGGGCGGCAGCGCCTTGGGCTTGCCCACCACGTAGTAGCCCGAACGGTCGCGCGCGCGGATCAGGCCGCGCGCCTCCAGCAAGTAATAGGCCTTGAATACCGTGGTGGCGCTCAAGCCCCGGCTGGCGCTGGTCTGGCGCACCGACGGCAGGCGGTCGCCGGCGCGGCGCGTGCCGGCCTGGATCGATGCGGTGATTTCGTCGGCAAGCACTTCATAGCGCTTCAGCTTCAATTCGCGGCCCCAGTGGTCACGGCGTCAAGCCGGCCAGTCTCATGATCAGTTTCAGCGCGCCGGCCGCCAGCCCCAGGCCGGCCACGCCGCCGGCCCACAACAGCGCCAGCCAGCCCAGGCGGCGCAGCGTCGACGCGGTTTTTTCCAAGGCATGGTCTGTCATGGCGCCCCCTCAGTGATAACCGTCGCCAGCGCGCACCTTGCCGCGAAACACGTAATACGACCAGGCAGTGTAAGTCAGGATGATGGGCACGATGAACAGCGCTCCCACCAGCGCGAAGCCCTGGCTTTGCGGCGGCGCGGCCGCCTCCCACAGGGTGACGCCGGGCGGGATCGCGTACGGCCACAGGCTGATGCACAGGCCGCTGTAGCCCAGGAACACCAGCGCCAGCGTCAGCAGGAACGGCGCCATGTCCGGCTGCTGGCCGCGCAGCGCGCGCAACAGCCCCCAGGCCGCCGCCAGCACCAGCACGGGCACCGGCGCGAACGCGTAGAAATTGGGCAGGCTGAACCAGCGCCGGGCAATGGCCGGCTCGATCAGCGGCGTCCAGACGCTGATGACCGCGATCACCGCCAGCAGCGCGCCGGTCAGCGGACGCGCCACCGCGATCATGCGCCGCTGCAGCGCGCCCTCGGTCTTCATGATGAGCCAGGTGCAGCCCAGCAAGGCGTACGCCACCACCAGGCCCGCACCGCAAAAGAGCGAAAACGGCGTGACCCAGCCCCACGGCCCCCCCTGGTAGGCGCCGCCGGCCAGCTCGATGCCCTGCAGGTACGCGCCCAGCGTGGCGCCCTGGAAGAAAGCCGCGGCCACCGAGCCGCCGATGAAGGCGCGGTCCCAGAACGGACGGTGGCGTTCGTCGGCCTTGAAACGGAACTCGAACGCCACGCCGCGAAACACCAGGGCCAGCAGCATGAACACCAGCGGCAGGTACAGGGCGCCGAGCACCACGGCGTACGCGTGCGGAAAGGCCGCCAGCAGGCCCGCGCCGCCCAGCACCAGCCAGGTCTCGTTGCCGTCCCAGACCGGCGCCACCGTGTTCATCATCACGTCGCGGTCCGACTTGCCGGGCAGCAGGGGAAACAGCACGCCGATGCCCAGGTCGAACCCGTCCATCACCACATACATCATCACGCCGAACAGAATGATGATGGCCCAGATCAGCGAAAGATCGACGCCCATTTCACAGCCCTCCCTGCCGCGCCAAGGCCAGCGGACGCTGGACCAGCCCCGGCTCGCCGCCGGCCGGCGCGCCGCCCGATGGGCCGCGCGCGATCAGGCGCAGCATGTAGACGATGCCGGCGCCGAACACGATCAGGTAGACGAACACGAACAGCAGCAGGGTCAGCGTCAGTTCGGGCACGCCGTGCGGGGTCGCCGCGTCGGCCGTGCGCATCAGCCCCTGCACGATCCACGGCTGGCGGCCGATCTCGGTCGTGTACCAGCCTGCCAGGATCGCGACCAGCCCCGACGGCCCCATCGCCAGCGCGAAGCGCTGCAGCCCGCGCGAGTCGTACAGCCGGCCGCGCAGCCGTGCCCAGCCGGCCCAGGCGGCCAGCGCGATCGCCAGCAGGCCCAGCCCCACCATCACGCGGAAACTCCAGAACACCACGGTCGCGTTGGGGCGATCGGCCGGCGGATACGACTTCAGGCCCGGAAACTGGCCGTCCAGGCTGTGGGTCAGGATCAGGCTGCCCAGGCGCGGCACGCTCAGCGCGTAGCGCGTGGTCTCGGCCCGCATGTCCGGCACGCCGAACAGGTGCAGCGGCACGCCCTCGCCCGGCACGTTGTCCCAATGCCCCTCGATGGCGGCGATCTTGGCCGGCTGGTGCGCGAGCGTATTGATGCCGTGCATGTCGCCCACCACGGCCTGCAGCGGCGCGGCAATGGCCAGCATGCCCAGCGCCATGGCGAACATCCTGCGCACCGCCGGCGTGCGATGGCCGCGCAGCAGGTGCCAGCCGCCCGAAGCGGCCACCAGCAGCGCGGTGGCCAGGAAGGCGGCGATGCCCATGTGCGCCAGGCGGTACGGGAAGGAGGGATTGAAGATCACCGCCAGCCAGTCCACCGGCACCACCCGGCCATCGACGATCTGGTAGCCGGCCGGCGTCTGCATCCAGCTGTTGGAAGCCAGGATCCAGGTGGCCGAGACCAGCGTGCCCAGCGCCACCATGATGGTCGAGAAGAAATGCAGGCGCGGACCCACGCGCGACCAGCCAAACAGCATCACGCCCAGGAAGCCCGCCTCCAGGAAGAACGCGGTCAGCACCTCGTAGGCGAGCAGGGGCCCGGTGATACTGCCGGCGAACTCGGAGAAGGCGCTCCAGTTGGTGCCGAACTGGTAGGCCATCACCAGACCCGACACCACGCCCATGCCGAAGTTGACGGCGAACACCTTGCTCCAGAAATGGTACAGATCGCGATACACCGTATCGCGGGTGCGCAGCCAGCATCCTTCCAGCACGGCGAGATAGCTCGCCAGGCCGATGGTGATGGCCGGGAAGACGATGTGAAAGGAAATCGTGAATCCGAACTGAATCCGGGCCAGGAGCAGGGCTTCGCTGGTCATCATGTGTCGCTCCCCGGGCGTCGTGCCTGTGAAAAACGGTCTCCGGGAAGGTCCCGGAGCACGGCTTCGATGCTACGCAGCGCGCGGATATCAGTACAGATTCAATTAAGGTTTAAAAAAGCATATCAGTTGTGAAAGGGTGTGGCAGGGCCTGTCCCCGCCGGGACAGGCCCGCCCCGTCGCGGATGTCAGCCCCCGCGCGCAGACAGGCGCCCGGACCCGCGCCCTTCACGCGGCCCGGGCCGCCACCAGCACCATCATGGGCCGCTCGCGCTCGTCGGCCAGATCCGGGTTGGCCGCCACCTGGGCCTCGCTCGGGCCCCACTCGTCCACATGCGCAATGGCAAGGCCCGCGCCGATCAGGGCATTGAGCAGCGTGCCCAGCTTGCGATGGTGCTTGACCACGCCCGGCGCCAGCCAGTCGGTGACGCGCGGGCCTTCGCGGTGGTAGCCGTCCACCGGCCAGCGCTTGCGCCCTTGCGCGTCGGCCTCCCAGCCGGGCGAGGCCGGCGCCATGTAGATCGGGTGCTCGGTCGAGAACACCAGCCAGCCATCGGGCCGCAGGGCGCGGCGCACGGTGGCCAGCAGGGGCGCCAGATCGGCCACGTAATGCAGGGCCAGCGAGCTGTAGACCAGGTCGTACGCGGCGGCCGGCAAGGCCAGGGTTTCCAGGTCGGCGCGCTCGTAGCGCACCGCCGCCCCGGCCGTATCGGCGCGGGCCCGCGCCAGCATTTTCTCGGACACGTCCAGGCCCAGCACCGCGGCGGCGCCTTGCGCGGCCGCCCAGCGGCAGAACCAGCCGTAGCCGCAGCCCAGGTCGACCACCGCCCGCCCGCGCAAGGGCGGCAGCAAGGCCCGCAGCGCTGGCCACTCGGGCGCGCCGTCCAGCCCCAGCCGCGAGCGCGGCAACTGGCTGTAGCCCTGGAAGAAGGCGGGATCGTCGTAGATGTTCTGCGCCATGGACATGCGCCCCGAATCGCGTCAAAACGCCATTATGCGCACGGCCGGCCTTCAGGCGCCTGACGGCCTCGCCCGGCCGCACGCTAAGATGCAAGGCATTGCCGCCCTCCCCGCCCGCCATGTCGCTGCGCCGCTCCGCCTTCTTCATCCGCTTCCTAGCGCTGGGCGCCCTGGCGCATGTATACGTGGGCGCGCGCCTCATTCCCGACGCCGGCCTGCCGGCTGCCGGAGTCGCCGCCGCCATCCTGGCCCTGTGCGCCAGTTGCGTGCTGATCCCGCTGGGCATGGCCAGCCATGCCTCGGGCCGCCAGCCCTGGGGCGACCGGCTGGCCGCCGTGGGCCTGGTGGCGATGGGGTATTTCTCGTCGCTGTTCGTGCTGACCGTGCTGCGCGACGCGGCGCTGCTGCTGGCCTGGCTGGCCGCGCTGGCCACGCTGCCCGTGCCCATGGACGCGCTGCGCGCCGTCTCGGCGCCGGCCGTGCCGCTGCTGGCGCTGGCCGCGACGCTGCTCGGGCTGGCCAACGCGCGGCGGCGCGCCCGCGTGGTGACGGTGGACGTGCCCATCGACGCGCTGCCCGCCGCGCTGCAGGGCTACACCATCGTGCAGATCAGCGACCTGCACGTCGGCCCCACCATCAAGCGGCGCTACCTGCAGGCCGTCGTCGACGCCGTCAACGCGGCCGGCCCGGACCTCGTCGCCATCACCGGCGACGTGGTCGACGGCCCGGTGGCGCACCTGTCGCCGCACACCCAGCCGCTGGCCGCGCTGCGCGCGCCCGACGGCGTCTACCTGGTGACCGGCAACCACGAATACTATTCGGGCGCGGCGGCCTGGGTGCAGGAATTCCGCCGTCTGGGCCTGTGCGTGCTGCAGAACGAACACCGCGTCGTGCGGCGTAGCGACGCCGCGCTGGTGGTGGCCGGCGTCACCGATTACGGCGCCGCGGCGTTCGACGCCAGCCAGCGCAGCAACCCCGCGCAGGCCCTAGCCGGCGCGCCGGCCCGGGCCGCCGTGCGCCTGCTGCTGGCCCACCAGCCGCGCAGCGCCGCCGCGGCCGCGCCACTGGGCTACACGCTGCAGCTGTCCGGCCATACCCACGGCGGCCAGTTCCTGCCCTGGAACTGGTTCGTGCGCCTGCAGCAGCCCTTCACCGCCGGCCTGCACCGCTACGGCCCGATGTGGGTCTACACCAGCCGCGGCACCGGCTACTGGGGCCCGCCCAAGCGCCTGGGCGCCCCCTCCGAGATCACCCGGGTGCGCCTGGTCCGCGCCTGATCCGGCCCCGGCCGCGCCTGTCGCAAACACCCCGGCACATTGTCGCAATTGCCCGTCGCGGGCGCGCGTTTTTTGCGGCACAGTGGGAACCGCATCCACCGCCCGCCCCGCCGCGCCTGCCCCAGGCCGACGCCGCCGGCGCCTTCCCTTCCTGCCGGAGAACACCCCATGGCCACCGCCGTCAAACCCATCCCCGAGGGCATGCACACCCTCACGCCCCACATCATCTGCGCCGGCGCCGCGCGCGCCATCGATTTCTACATCAAGGCATTCAACGCGGTCGAAATGGCGCGCCTGGCCGGCCCCGACGGCCGCCTCATGCATGGCGCCGTGCGCATCGGCGATTCGACCCTGATGCTGATGGACGCCTTTCCCGAGTGGGACACGCCCGATCCCAAGGCGCTCAACGGCACGCCGGTCGTGCTGCACCTGTACGTCGAAGACGTGGACGCCGCCCACGCGCAGGCGGTGGCGGCCGGCGCCACGTCCGTGATGCCGGTCACCGACATGTTCTGGGGCGACCGCTACGGCCAGGTGCGCGACCCCTTCGGCCACCTGTGGTCCATCGCCACCCACAAGCAGGACCTCACGCCCGAGCAGATCGCCGAGGCCGCCAGGAACGCGCCGCCCTGCCCCGACATCGCCGAACAGGCCGGCAAGACGGGCGGCTAGGTGTGATGTCTCAATAGGTTGTTCATCCAGGCCGGACCTGGGATGCTGTGGTTACCACGCCATCGCAACTCAGGGCAGGACACTGGATGAACAACCATAAGCATGCGCGATTGACCCGCTTAGGTCGA
>Ga0180218_1000094_pt1 | contig 146681 bp, 128 predicted proteins | sample eDN3rd37CKraftBY_FD_151334 | JGI IMG/M metagenome (GOLD analysis project Ga0180218, IMG submission 151334) | Enriched backyard soil microbial communities from Emeryville, California, USA - eDNA 3rd pass 37_C Kraft BY (version 2) (version 2) | ecosystem: Environmental > Terrestrial > Soil >... | reverse complement strand
GAGACGCACGTCGTCGATGAGCTGGCCGTCCCATCCGCGCATGCCGCCGCGCAGACCTTCGCGACGGACGGCGGGCACGAGCCGGAGCGTCTCGTCGCGGCCGAGCGGTCCGGGCGAGTGCAGCACCGCGTCCGGTGTGCCCACGAGGCGTCGCAGCCCGTCGCCGAGACCGTACCCGAGACCGACGTATGCCCCGCGGGTCATGTGTCCCGGTGCGTACAGCGGAACGACCTGCGCCATTGACCGCGAGAGGTGCGGCGCGAGACGCGTCATGAGCAGGTGACGCTCAGCGGCGCTCTCGCGCGCGATCCCGAACTGGCCCGAGGCGAGGTAGCGCAGACCCCCGTGCACGAGCTTCGAGCTCCATCGGCTCGTGCCGCTCGCGAGGTCGTCGCGCTCGACGAGCACTGTCCTCAGCCCCCGCGACGCGGCGTCGAGGGCGATGCCCGCGCCCGTGATGCCGCCTCCGATGACGAGCACGTCGATCTCACCCGCATCCGCGAGGGCGTCGAGCTCGCGCGCGCGCCGGCGCGCGTCGAGCGCGGTGGAACGGGGCGGTCGGGGCGCCCCGGGTGTGACGGCGCTCACGACGGACGGTATCGGCGGATGACCTCGCCGGGACGGCCGCAGGCGCATGCGCCGTGGGGGGATTGCGACATTCGTCCACCTTATGGCGACTGACATACTGGACGCCATGGATGCGACGCCGCCCGAGCGCGCACCCCTGGCCGTTCCCGCACCGCGCCCGCGTTCGGACTGGGACGCGTGGGGCGCGCACACCGCCAAGCTCCCCGCGGCCGCCCGCACCGTCCTCGCGACGCTGCTGCCCGGCAAGCCGCATCCGATCCCGCGCCGCGACGCCCCCGTGCTCACGCCGTCGCGCATGGGCGACGACGACCTCGCGGCGTTCGCCGCGATCGTCGGCGTGGACCGCGCGACGCGCGACGACGCCGTCCGCACGCTGCACCTCGGAGGCAAGAGCACTCCCGACCTGCTCGCCCGCCGGCTGGACGAGCCGCAGACGGCGCCCGACGCGGTCGTATCGCCCGCGAGCCATGCCGAGGTGCTCGCGGTGCTCAGGGTGTGCGCGCGGCTCGGGATCGCGGTGGTTCCGTTCGGCGGAGGAACGAGCGTCGTCGGCGGCGTGCAGCCCGACCGCGGGCGCCACGATCGCGTGATCGCGCTCGATCTGGCGCGCACCGCCGCCCTGCTCGACCTCGACGAGACATCGCTGCTCGCGACCTTCGGCGCGGGCACGACCGGCCCGCAGGCCGAGGAGCTGCTCGGCGCGCGCGGGTACACGATCGGCCACTTCCCGCAGAGCTTCGAGTACGCGTCCCTCGGAGGCTTCGCGGCGACGCGGTCGAGCGGCCAGGCTTCGCGCGGCTACGGCCGCTTCGACGACCTGGTGCACGCGATGCGCGTCGCGACGCCCGTCGGCGAGGTCGAACTCGGCCGCGCGCCGGCGAGCGCCGCCGGTCCCGACCTGCGCGAGCTGTTCCTCGGCTCCGAGGGTGCGTTCGGCGTGATCACCGAGGTCACGGTCCGCATCCGCCCGGTTCCCGTGGCGACCGTGTGCGGCGCGTGGACGTTCCCCGACTTCGCGGCGGGCGCGTCCGCCATCCGCGAGGCGACGCAGCGCGGCATCCGCCCCACCGTCCTCCGTCTGAGCGACGAGACGGAGACCCGCGTGAACGCGGCGCTCGGGGGTCACCTGCTCCGTCTGCGCGGGTGCCTCGCGATCGCGACGTTCGAGGGTGGGAGCGAAGCGGATGCCGCCGCCGTCCGCGACGCGATGGAGACCGTCTTCGCGGCGCACGGCGCCTCCTCGCGCGGCGAGGACCCGGCGCGCTCGTGGGAGCGCGGACGCTTCTCATCCCCCGCGCTGCGCGACACGCTGCTCGGTGCGGGAGTGCTCGCCGAGACGCTCGAGACCGCCGCCACGTGGGCGAACCTCTCGGCTCTCAAGGCGGCGGTGACGGATGCCCTGCGCGAGACGCTCACGGCGGAGGGGACGAAGCCGATCGTGCTGTGCCACATCTCGCACGTGTACCCGGCGGGCGCGTCGCTCTACTTCACCGTCGTCGCCGCCCTCACAACCGACCCCGTCGCGCAGTGGGCGCGTGCGAAGGACGCCGCGTCGCGTGCGATCGGAGCAGCGGGCGGCACGATCACGCACCACCACGCGGTGGGGCGGGATCACCGCCCCTATCTCGAGGCCGAGATCGGCCCGCTCGGGGTCGCCGTGCTGCAGGCCGTGAAGGACACGCTCGACCCCACGCGCGTCATGAATCCGGGGGCGCTGGTTCCGCCGCGCGACGAGCCGGCATGAGCGTCACGCTCCTCGTGAACCCCGTCGCCCGCGGGGGCGCGCACGCGGGTGCGGCGGAGCAGGCCGCCGAGCGGCTGCGCGCACACGGCATCCGCACCACCATCATCAGCGGCGGCAGCGCCGCCGAGTCGACCGAGCTGCTGCGCACCGCGATCGGGCTCGGCGCGACGGCCGTCGCCGTCGCAGGCGGCGACGGCACGGTGAACCTCGCGCTGCAGGAGCTCGCGGGCACCGGCATCCCGCTGGGGATCATCCCGCTGGGAACGGGGAACGACTTCGCGATGGCGCTCGGCCTGCACGAGCTCGACGTCGCGCAGGCGGCCGAGACGATCGCCGCTGGACGCACACGCACGGTCGATCTCGCTCGCGTCACCCGCCACGACGGGTCCACGGCCCACTTCGGGAGCGTGCTCGCGAGTGGGTTCGACTCGCGCGTCAACGACCGCGCGAACGGCATGCGGTGGCCGCGCGGCGGCTCGCGGTACACGATCGCGCTGCTCATCGAGTTCGCGACGCTCGCCGGCATCCCGTTCGACGTCGAGCTCGAGCTCGAGGACGGCACGACCGCGCGCGTCGACCGCGACCTCGTCATGGCGACGGTGGGCAACGGGCGCTCGTACGGCGGCGGCATCCCGATCTGCCCCGACGCCGATCCCGCCGACGGCCTCCTCGACGTCGTGCTCGTGCGCCCCGCGGGGCGACTCCGCCTGCTGAGGCTGCTCCCCCGCGTCTATCGCGGCACGCACACGTCGATTCCCGAGGTCTCGACCTATCGCGTGCGCTCGGTGCGACTGGCCTCATCCGGCGTGACGGCGTACGCCGACGGAGACCCCATCGGCGCGCTCCCCCTCACGATCGACGTCGCGCCGGGGTCGGTCACCGTGTTCGCGCCGGAGCCGTGACGCGGGGCGGCGGGTGCGGCATCCGGTTCACCCGCCGATGGTCGCGGGCGAGGTCGAGGACCTCGATCCGGGCGACCGCGGAGCAGCGCCGTGGAGATGCGCTCAGGCGGATGCGAGCCCGGCGGCGCGGAGCTTCTCGACGACCATCACCCGAAGCTCTTCGGGGGCCTTCTCACGGCACGCCCGGGCGACGGCCTCGGTCAGTGTGCGCGCGACGTGCGCCTCGTCGGCGCAGCCCTCGCAATGGGCGAGGTGCTCGGCGATGTCGGCGCGTTCGGTCGAGCACACCTCGTTCCGCAGGTACTCCTCGAGGTCGCGCCGCGCCTTCTCACAGCCGCAGTCGGTCATCTCTTGCTCCTCGCGGCGGTCGCCTTGCGACCGCTGTTCTCGGTGTCCGCGGCGATGCCGCGTTCTTTCGCGTAATCGGCGAGCAGGTCACGCAGCAGCCGCCTTCCACGATGAAGGCGGCTCATGACCGTGCCGATCGGGGTCTTCATGATGTCTGCGATCTCTTGATACGAGAATCCCTCGACGTCGGCAAGATACACCGCGAGCCGGAAATCCTCGGGGATCGACTGCAGCGCTTCCTTCACGATCGAGGCGGGCATGCGGTCGATCGCCTCAGCCTCGGCCGAGCGCGTGCGCGTCGCCGTCGTGGACTCGGCTCCGCCGAGCTGCCAGTCCTCGAGATCGTCGATCGTCCCCTGGTACGGCTCGCGCTGCTTCTTGCGGTACGTGTTGATGTACGTGTTCGTCAGGATGCGGTAGAGCCACGCCTTGAGGTTCGTGCCCTGCGTGAACGTCGCCCACGACGAGAACGCCTTCACGAACGTCTCCTGCACGAGGTCGGCGGCGTCGGACGGATTGCGCGTCATGCGCATCGCGGCCGCGTACAGCTGGTCCATGAATGGGAGCGCCTGCTCCTCGAACTGGGCTCGCACGTCGACCGGCCCGTCGCTCGTGGCGTCGGAGTCGGGTGCGTCGGCGGTGCGCGGCGGGAGGGCGTGCGACGGATCGGTCATCACCGGCCAGCCTAGCGCCGGCGCCTGGGCGGACGACGAGATGCGCGTCGACAGGGTCGACGGCCGCTCGAGGGTGGCAATCATCGTGTGTCCGCTCCGCTGGTTCGGGTGAGGGGTTCGTTAGGGTAGAACCCGATGACTGCCGACGGGTATTCCCCCCGCACGAAGCCGGGTGCTCCGGTCAAGGCCTGGAGCGCACCGGTGGCCGTCGAGCCGCTCCACGCGACACTCACCGTCCCCGCCTCCAAGTCCCTCACGAATCGTGAGCTGATCCTCGCCGCGCTGGCCGAGTCGCCCAGCCGGCTCGCCTCTCCGCTGCACTCCGACGATTCGGCGCGCATGATCGAGGCGCTGCGCGCGCTCGGGGTCTCGATCGAGCCCGAGCCGGGCGAGGGCGAGTTCGGCGACGACCTCATCGTGACGCCGATGTGGCCGCTCGACGGCGGCGGCACGGTCGACTGCGGGCAGGCCGGCACGGTCATGCGGTTCGTCACGGCGCTCGCGGGTTTCGCGCAGGGCGACGTCACGATCACGGCGCACGAGAGCGCGTTGCACCGCCCCATGGGGCAGATGATCAAGGCGCTGCGCGACGTGGGCGTCGACATCGACGACGGCGGGCGCTGGGCCCTCCCCTTCGTCGTGCGCGGGCACGGCCACGTGCGCGGCGGCGAGGTGACGATCGATGCGAGCACCTCGAGCCAGTTCGTGTCGGGACTTCTGCTGGCGGCTCCGCGCTTCGACGTCGGCCTCCACCTCGTGCACTCCGGTGAGCGGCTGCCGAGCATTCCGCACATCGACATGACGGTCGAAGCACTCGGGCGCCGCGGCGTGCACGTCGAGCGCCCCGCCCCCGGTGAATGGATCGTCCCCGCGGGCTCGCTGCGCGGCAAGGAGCTCGCGATCGAGCCCGACCTCTCCAACGCGGCGCCGTTCCTCGCCGCCGCGATGATCGCGGGCGGCTCCGTATCGGTGAAGGGCTGGCCCGCCCACTCGACGCAGCCGGGCGCCATGCTCGGCGACATCCTGTCGCTCATGGGCGCGCGCGTCGTCCGCCGGGGCGGCGCCCTCACCGTGACCGCCGGCCCTGCCATCACCGGCATCGACCTCGACCTCTCGGCCGCGGGTGAGCTGACCCCGACGATCTTCGCGCTCGCCGCGTTCGCCGACGGGCCGACGACCCTCCACGGCATCGGGCACATCCGCGGTCACGAGACCGACCGCATCGCCGCGCTCATCGGCGAGCTGCGCCGCCTCGGCGGCGAGGCGCACGAACTCGAAGACGGCATCCGGATCGTTCCCCAGCCGCTGCACGGCGGCACGTGGCGCGCCCATCACGACCACCGCATGGCCACCACCGGCGCGCTCATCGGCCTCGCGGTGCCCGGAGTGGAGGTCGACGACATCGGCACCACCGCGAAGACCATGCCGCAGTTCGTGCAGCTGTGGGCGCGGATGCTCGAAGGCGACGACACGGATGCGACGACCACGACCCGCCCGCACAGTGTGCAGGACCTCGCTTCGTGAAGTGAAAGACAGAGGGTGAGGAGCGCCGCGCGATGAGCTGGCTCGAACCGGACGACGAAGACGACGAGCCCGAGTTCGACGAGGAAGACGTGCGGGTTCGGCCCAACCCGAAAGCCAACCGCCCCCGCACGAAGCGTCGCCCGAAGCACACGGATGCCACGATCGCGCGCGTCCTGGGCGTCGACCGAGGCCGGTACACGGTGCTCGTCGACGAGAACCTCCCCACCGAGCGCCCCGTCTCGGCGGTGCGCGCTCGCGAGCTGCGCAAGACGCCGATCGTCACGGGCGACCGCGCCCGCGTCGTGGGCGACACATCGGGCGACGAAGGCACGCTCGCACGCATCGTCGGGATCGAGGAGCGCACGTCGCTGCTGCGCCGCTCCGCCGACGACACCGACCAGGTCGAGCGTGTCATCGTCGCGAACGCCGACCAGATGCTCATCGTCGTCGCGGCGGCCGATCCCGAGCCGCGTCCCCGGCTCGTCGACCGGTACCTCGTGGCGGCGCTGGACGCCGGCATCCGTCCGCTCCTCGTCGTGACGAAGACGGATCTCGCCGACCCGTCCGAGTTCCTCGCGCACTTCGACGGCGTCGACCTCGAGGTGTTCACGAGCCGGCAGGACGACATGCCGCTCGAGCGCATCGGCCAGGCGCTCGTCGGTCACTCGACCGTGTTCGTCGGGCACTCCGGCGTCGGCAAGTCGACCCTCGTCAACGCACTCGTGCCGACCGCGGGCCGCGCGACCGGCGACGTCAACGAGGTGACCGGCCGCGGGCGGCACACCTCGAGCTCGACCGTGTCGCTGCGCTATCGCGGCGAGGGCGGCACCGGGTGGGTCATCGACACCCCCGGCGTGCGCTCGTTCGGACTCGGGCACGTCGACCCCGCGAACATCCTCGCCGCGTTCACCGACCTCGCCGAGATCGCCGAGGACTGCCCGCGCGGGTGCACGCACCTGCCGGACGCCCCCGACTGCGCGATCGTCGAGGCCGTCGCCGAGGGAAGACTCGGACCGAGAGGCGCGGCCCGCCTCGACTCGCTGCAGCGCCTGCTCGCGACCTTCGCCGACCGGTGATCGGGGCGCGGCGCACCCGCCGTACGCTGGATGGATGACCTCCGCACGCCTCGAACCCGGCTCCCCCGCACCCGACTTCACGCTCATCGACCAGGACGAGCGCCCGGTCTCCTTGGCGGACCTCCGCGGCGGCCGCGTCATCCTCTTCTTCTACCCCGCCGCGATGACGCCCGGGTGCACGAAGGAGGCGTGCGACTTCCGCGACAGCCTTGCGCCCCTGCAGGCCGCTGGGTACACGGTGCTCGGCATCTCGCGCGACGACACCGAGAAGCTGCGGCGGTTCCGCGAGCGCGACGGCCTCACGTACGACCTGCTGAGCGACCCCGACCACACCGTGCACGAGGCCTACGGCGCGTGGGGCGAGAAGGTGAACTACGGCAAGAAGATCGAGGGCGTCATCCGCTCGACGTTCGTCATCGATCCGGACGGGCGCATCGAGCACGCGCTGTACAACGTGCGGGCCACCGGTCACGTTGCCCGGGTGCGCACGCTGTTGGGCGTGTGATCGCGCGCCGGCCTCGCGTCGGCGATCAGGAAGCGTCGGATGCCTCGGTCTTCGCGCGTCCGGCAGCGCGCGCCGCGAGGATCAGCAGCACGAGCGCGACGATCGCCGGCACAGCGATCGCGAGCGCGATGAGCGGGTGGGCGTAGTCCCCGGTGGCCGCGCCGAGCGCGACCGCGAGGATGAGCACCTGTGCGACGATGCCGCCCGAGCGCCCCCATGAGCGAGCGCGCCACACCGCGACCGCGAACGCGAGCAGCGCCGCGGCCCCGACGACGGTGAGCACCAGCAGCGCGATCGCGCTCTCGATGGACCCGGTGTCGCCCTGCGCCATCGCCACGACCTGCCACACCGCGAGCGCCGCGAGCGCCAGTCCCTCGAGACCGACGAGGACGGCGGCGATGCGCGCGGGGGTGTTTGTGCCCATGGTCCAGGGTCTCCGTTCGTGTGGTCAGACGTTGTTGTGGGGTTTCTCCATAGCCTGGAGAGAACTCTCAGCAATGCCTCACAGGTTCGGCCTCTGAACCCTTGATTCAGGTGAATCGCTATGGGACGATTGCTTAAGCAGTGTGCTCCCACAGCGTTGTGGGGCGAGTATCGCTCGCACTCCCACAGGGTATCGGAACCCGAATCCGGGCTCTGTTCTGATCATCATTCCGCATCAAGGAGCACAACCATGGATTGGCGCGACAAAGCCGCCTGCCTCACCGTCGACCCCGAACTCTTCTTCCCTGTGGGCAACACCGGCCCCGCGGTCGACCAGATCGAGAAGGCCAAGGCCGTCTGCGCCCGTTGCACCGTGACCGAGATCTGCCTGCAGTACGCCCTCGAGACCGGACAGGACTCGGGCGTGTGGGGCGGTCTCTCCGAGGACGAGCGGCGCGCTCTCAAGCGCCGCGCCGCCCGCGCGCGCCGAGCTTCCTGAGGCGACCATCCCTGTACCGGGCGCAACCCGGTACAGCCGGCACCGCCGCGCCGCCCGCGCGCCGAGCTTCCTGAGGCGACGCCGATGATCCCGGATGCCGCGGCTGCCGCATCCGTCTCGCTCAGTTCGTCGCGCGCTTGATGTAGCGCAGCGGGATCTCGATCGTCACCTCGGTGCCGCTGCCCACGAGCGTGTGCCAGTCGATCGTGCCGCCGAGCTCGCCCTGGATGAGCGTGCGGACGATCTGCGTGCCGAGCCCGCGACCCACCTGGCCCTCGGGCAGCCCGACGCCGGTGTCGCGCACGCGCACCTCGAGACGCTCGTCGGTGCGGTCCGCGATGATCTCGACGTCGCCCTCCTGCCCCGCGAGGCCGTGTTCGACCGCGTTCGTGACGAGCTCGGTGAGCGCGAGCGCGAGCGGAGTCGCGTATTCGCTCGGCAGCGTGCCGAACTTGCCCGTCGAGCGGGTCCTCGCGCGGGTGTTGGGGGCAGCGGCGACCTCCGCCACGAGCTTGAGCACGCGTGCGAAGACGTCGTCGAAGTCGACGCTCTGCGTGAGGCCCTCCGACAGCGTGTCGTGCACGACCGCGATCGCCGACACGCGGCGCATGGCCTGCGTGAGCGCCTCGCGCGCCTCGTCGGAGTGCGTGCGCCGCGCCTGGATGCGCAGCAGGGATGCGACCGTCTGCAGGTTGTTCTTGACGCGGTGGTGGATCTCGCGGATCGTCGCGTCTTTCGTGATGAGCTCCTGCTCCTGGTGCCGCATCTCGGTCACATCGCGGCAGAGCACGATCGCGCCGATGCGCGTGCCGTGGTCGCGCAGCGGGATCGTGCGCAGCGAGACGGTGACGCCGCGCGCCTCGATGTCGGTGCGCCACGGGGCACGGCCGGTCACGACGACCGGCAGCGACTCGTCGAACTGGCGCTTCTCGGGGAGGATCCGCGTGACGACCTCGACGAGGGACTCGCCCTCGAGCTCGTCGTCGAACCCGAGGCGGTTGAACGCCGACAGCGCGTTCGGGCTCGCGAACGTCGTGATGCCGTCGACGTCGAGCCGGATGAGCCCGTCTGACGCGCGCGGCGCGCCGCGACGGGGCCCGGTGGGCGCCGACAGGTCGGGGAAGTCGCCCGTCGCGATCATGCCGAACAGGTCGTCGGCACAGTCGTTGAACGTGATCTGCTGACGCGACGGCGTGCGCGTCTCGCCGAGGTTCGTGTGTCGCGTGAGCACGCCGATCACGCGCGGCTCCTCCCCCTGCTGCGCGTGATCGCGCACGATCGGCACCGCCCTCACGCGTGTGGGGGTCTCTTCGAACCAGTCGGGCGAGGCCGAATCGACGATCCGCACGGTCGTGAACGCGTCGCGCACCTGCGTGCGCCACTGCGGTCGAACGCGGTCACCCACGATGTCGCGGTAGAAGAGCGTCGCGGCGCTGCTCGGGCGCGTGTGCGCGACGGCGATGAACGAGTCGTCGGCGGTGGGCGCCCAGATCACGATGTCGGCGAAGGCGAGGTCGGCGAGCAGCTGCCCGTCCCCGGCGAGGCGGTGCAGCCATTCGACATCCGCTTCGCTCGAGAGGCCTTGGGCGTATACGAGATCGCTGAGCGTCGACACCCGTCCAGCCTAGAGGCGACGGGCGGATGCCGCGTTCCGCCGCTCTCCTGCCGTCGTCGCGACGAGGGCTCAGCCCGCGACCAGTGCCTCCCGCTTCCGGCGCGGGCGACGACGCGGGGTGCGCGGCGCCGCCCGCTCGGCCGGCGGGACGACCGCCTCTCCGACGAACCGCCGCAGTGCGAGCGCGAACGCCGACCGCGGGGCGACCTCGGCGATCGGCCGCGCGGCGAGCAGCGAGGCATCCGCCGCCTTCGGATCGGACGGCACGAACCACACGTCCTCGATCCCCGCGAACCGGTCGAGCGTGCGGCGGGTCTGACCGCGTGCGTCGATTCCGAGCGCGCCTCCGCGGAGCCGGTTCGCGACGACGGCGACGGGCGTCGCGCCGATCGTCGAGCGCAGGTCGGGGTAGGCGCGCAGGAATCGTGAGACTCCGACGGGGTCGGCGCCGACGACGGCGACCACGAGGTCGGCGCTGCGCAGGGCGGCGAGCGTCGCGGCGTTGCGTCGCGGCCCCGCGAGGTCGCTCACGATCTCCTCGTCGCGCTCGAGCGGCGAGGCGACGTCGACGACGGTGTGCTCCGCCCAGTCACGGCATGCCGCGAGCGCCGCGGTGACGCGCGCGTCGCTCAGCTCGGGCCAGCGCGACGGTCTGTTGACGCCGGTGAGCACGTCGACGCCGGATCGCCCGAGCGGCGTGGAGATGCGTGTGAGCTCGCGTGCGTCCAGTCCACCGAGCTCCGCCTGGCGGCATGCGGCGGCGAACCCGGGACCCTCGTCGGCGAGGCCGAGAACGAGCGCGAGTGATGGCGCGTGCGAATCCGCGTCGACGAGTCCGACGTGCCGGCCGCCTCGCGCGAGCTCGACGGCGAGATCGATCGCGATGGTCGTGCGCCCCGGAGAACCTGCAGGACCCCACACGACGACCACTCGCGGCCCGTCCGCACCGAGCAGGCGCTCACCGGGCGCGGACTCGGGCTCGGGCGGCCACGCGTCGAAGTGCGGGATGACCGGCGGAAGGGCGACCTCGCCGTGCGACTCGCCTTGCGTCTGACGCGGAGCCGGCTCGACTCGCGCGGATGCGAGGCGCGGCGTCTCGAGGCTCTCGGCGAGCCGCCACGGCTCGACGTCGACGGGCATCGCCGGCGGGAGGCCGAACAGGCCCGCGATCCGCTCGTCGCCCGGAGCGGCGCTCAGCGGCGCGATGCGCACGCCCCGGCGGTCGCACAGCTTCACGACATCAGCGGTGAGGGTGTCGCGCGATGCCTGAAGCACCACGACGTCGACATCCTCGATGAGAGTTGCGGCCGACCCGGTGTCGGCGCCGTAGGCGGCCGGGTCGCCCGCGGCGAGCGACAGGGCGGATGCCGCGACCACCGCCGCCACCTCGACGCCTTCGCGCTCGAGACCCGCGACGAGGCCCTCGGACCACGGCTCGTCGACCGCGACGAGGACCCTCATCGCGGTGCCGCCGCGGGGACGATCGACAGCGCCGAGTCGTCGGACATCGCCGCGAGGAGACCGGCGACCTCGGCGCGCGGCACGACGAGCTCGAGAGCGGCGGATGCCCCGCCGATGACGCCCTCGTCGCGCGTGACCGACACGACCGACGCGTCGGCCACCAGGATGCGCGGCGTCTCGTAGCGACCGCGCTCGACGAGAGGCGCGGCCCAGACCTCGACGAGCGATCCGGTGCGCACCGACTCGGGCACGTCGACGGCGCTGCGCACCACGACGTGCGTCGTGTCGGCTCTCGACGCGTCGCCCACGGCGCTGAGTGGAACGAGCTCGCCCGACTCGATCGTGCGGGTCGCGATGACGCCGTCGGCGAGCGCGTCGGGAGCCAGGTACACGTCGACGGTGCGACCGAGCGCGACATCGACCGTGCGGACGTCGCCGGCGGCGACCGCCTGGCCCGCCACGATCGTGCGGGCTGCGGCGAGCACCGGAACCGTCTGACGCGAGGCCGAGACGACGAACCACACGCCCGCGATCGACGCGACGACCACTACCACGCCGATGAGGAATCGGGCGTCGGACCAGAACGGCTTCGGGCGTGGTCGGGAGGCGTCGATCGCGGTCATGCCAACCATCGTGACCCAGGCCGCGGAGTGCCCCTCTCGGTTATCCACAGACCGGGATGCGACATGCCGCATACCCCGCGGGGCCACGATAATCGGAGACATGTCCGCGACCCCGTCCGACTCCCGGCTGCTCGCCCCCGCGCAGGTCGCCGAGCTTCTCGGCATATCGGTCGACGAGGTCGTCGACCTCGTCCGGACGGCCCGCATCCGTGGAGTCCGGATCGGATCCGCCGCGCAGATGCGCATCTTCGCGCGCAGCGTGAACGAGTACCTGGACGACCTCGCGGAGGAGGAGCGGCTCGCGGCCCTGTGGCGCCAGTCGAACGAGGCGAGCTTCCCCGAACTGTGGGGCACGGGCGTCGTCCGGAACGCCGACTGAGGCATCCGCCCCGTCTTCTCCCGATGGTCGACCGCCGTCAGATCACGCCTGCCGGGCCATCGAGCCGCACCCACGCGATCGATGAGAACGGGATCAAGCGGTAGCCGATCACGTCGGACGCGCGTCTCGGCGCACCCGGTTCATGCAGAGCGAGGTCGAGGTGGTCGGCCCCGGCGCGGTCGATCGTGCCGGTGAGCGCGCGACCGGCGGTGAGGTGCACCGCCACTCCGGCGCGGCGGCGCACGAGATCGCGCAGGACGAAGCCGAACGTCATCCGGTCGGTGAGCGATGAACGGGCCTCGACCGGACGCGCGCTGCGCAGGATGTCCGCGTAGCCGGCGCCGATCGCCACGATGGACGTGAGCGGCACGAGCGCGGCCCCCGCGCGCGAGTCGACGGGATCGAGCGCCACCCAGTCGGCCCCGATGCTGGAGACCTCGGCCGCGATGACGCCGCCGTCGGTCAGTTCGAACGACGGAGCGGCTGCTGTGCGCTCGCGACCCCGAAGGGCCGCGAGGCGGTCGTGAAGCGGCACACGCGAGAGGCGCAGACGCTCGGCCTCGGTGTCGAGCGCCGCGCGCTCCGCCTCCCACTCCGAGGCGAACTGAGCCTCCAGGTCGTCGAAGAAGCGATCCCAGCGCACCACGCGAGCGTAGGGCACGCGGCGACGGGCGCCCGCAGTTATCCACAGCGTCCCGAACCTGAATTTCTCCTGAGAGTTCGTTCGTGTTCTACTGAGGACACCCCCTCCCGATCGACATCCCCCCACGTCGAGATAGGTCACGCATGGCAACGATGCCCGCGGGCGCCGCCCGCGCATATCCAAGAGACGATCCGTTTGACATCACCCGGCACTTCGCCCCCCAGCGAACTTCGACTGCGGCACTCCCCGACCCGGGGCCGCTTCTGCGCAACCTCACGGTCGGCGTGCTCGAGGTCTTCGCCGGCGTTCGCGATGTCGACCAGCTCGCACGCTGGCTGAGCGAAGACGCGTACCGCAAGCTCGTCACGCGCTCGAACCTCGCCGCCCGCGCACGGAGCGCACGCGGCGTGCCTGCGTCGCGACCGGTGCATGCGATCCTGTCGGTGCATCACTCCTCCCCCGCCGACGGCATCGTCGAGGGCGTCGTGATCGTCGCCGGGCCCGCGCGGACCCGCGCCGTGGCGATGCGGCTCGAGGGCACCGACCGGCGCTGGCGCGCGACGTCGCTCGCGCTGCTCTGACGGTCGTCGCGGTACGGCGGCAGAGATCCCGACGGGCCTCAGCCCTCGTCGATCAGCTCGAGGAGCTTCTTGAGCGCGTCGCGGATCTCGGTGTGGTCGTACTGACCGGCACGGCTCTCGGCCGAGATGACGCCCGAGCGATGCACCTTTCGGAAGTCGCCGAACGGGAACGAGTACGCCTGTTTCGTCTCGCGGTTCTCGGACTTGTCGATGCCGAGGTGCCAGTGCGAGAACTCGGTCCACCCCTCACGCTCGATGAAGGCGTTCTCCTCATCGGCGGTGGGCGCGGCTTCCGACCAGTCGTCCCGCTCGTCCCTGACGACCTTGCCCTCGCGGATGAGTGCGCGGGCGTGCTTCAGTGCGGGTTGGTTCAGTTCGATGGCCATGCGCGCGACGCTACGTCGCCCGTGTGGCGACCCACGAGGGTCTTGACGGATGCCCCGCCCGTCGTTCTCGCGGCGGGGGCGGCATCCGCATGATCACTGCTTGTACGAAGCGAGGAAGTTGCCCAGCCGCTCGATCGCCTCGGTGAGCACGCGCGCCTCGGGGAGCGTCACGATGCGCAGGTGGTCGGGCGTCGGCCAATTGAAGCCCGTGCCCTGCACGAGCAGGACGTGCTCGGCAACGAGGAAGTCGTACACGAGCTTCGCGTCGTCGCGGATCTCGTACACCTCGGGATCGAGGCGCGGGAACGCATAGAGGGCGCCCTCCGGGCGGTGGCACGACACTCCGGGGATGGATTCGAGCGTGCGCCACGCGGCGTCGCGCTGCTCGTGCAGGCGCCCGGAGGGCGCGATGAGCGCGTCGATCGACTGCACGCCCGACAGCGCGGCCTGCACCGCGTGCTGAGCCGGCACATTCGGGCACAGGCGCGTGGAGGCGAGCAGCTGGATGCCCTCGAGGAACCCGGCCGCGTGCTTCTTCGGGCCGGTGATGACGAGCCAGCCGGAGCGGTAGCCCGCCACGCGGTACGTCTTCGACAGGCCGTTGAAGGTCAGGCACAGCAGGTCGGGCGCGAGCGTCGCGAGCGGGATGTGCTCGGCGTCGTCGTACAGGATGCGGTCGTAGATCTCGTCGGACAGCAGCAGCAGCGAGTGCTCGCGTGCGATCTCGACGATGCCCTCCAGCACCTCGCGCGTGTACACCGCACCCGTGGGGTTGTTCGGGTTGATCACCACGATCGCCTTGGTGCGCGGCGTGATCTTCGACCGGATGTCTTCGAGGTCGGGCTGCCACCCGTTCTGGCCGTCGCACAGGTAGTGCACCGGCGTTCCGTCGGCGAGGCTCGTCATCGCCGTCCACAGCGGATAGTCCGGCGCCGGGATGAGCACCTCGTCGCCCTCGTCGAGAAGCGCCTGCATCGTCATCGTGATGAGCTCGGACACGCCGTTGCCGAGGTAGACGTCGTCGGGGTCGAACAGAGGGAACCCGGGGACCTGCTCGTATCGCGACACGACGGCGCGTCGCGCGGACATGATGCCGCGGCTGTCGCTGTAGCCGTGGGCGTGCGGCATCGCCTCGATCATGTCGCGCACGATCTGGAAGGGTGCCTCGAAGCCGAATGTCGCAGGGTTGCCCGTGTTGAGCTTGAGGATCGTGTGGCCCTCGGACTCGAGCCGGTCGGCCTCCACCAGTGCCTGCCCGCGGATCTCGTAGAGGACACCCTTGAGCTTGCTGGATTGGTCGAGGGGACGGAGGGTCATCGTCTCAGGATATCCGCGAGGTCAGAGGTCCAATCGACGGCAGGTGGCCCGGGGCGTCCGCCCCGGGCCACCGTCGAGTCTGTGCTCAGCGCTTGCGCTCGGCCGCGCGGCGCTGCGCGCGGTTCATCGGTGCCTGCTGCGGGGCGGACTGGTCCGCGCCGTCGGTGCGCTGGCCGAACGCGCCGCGCGGGGCCTCGGCGGCGGGAGCCTGCGGCTGCTGCGCGGGCGCCTGAGCGGCCGCGGCGGCCGCACGACGAAGACGCGTCGCCGCCTGCTGCACCTGCCCGCGCTCGTTGCGCACCTCGACCTCGCCCGCATCGTTCGCGGCGGTGTACTGCAGGCGCTGACCGTCGACGGTGGGCGCGCTGAGCCCCTTCGCCTCGACCTGCGTCGCCTGCTCGTCCTCGCCGGCACGACGGACCTCGACCTCGAGGTTGTAGAGGTAGCCGACCGACTCCTCCTTGATCTGGCCCATCATCGCCTGGAACATCTGGTACCCCTCGCGCTGGTACTCGATGAGCGGGTCGCGCTGGGCCATCGCACGAAGGCCGATGCCGTCCTTCAGGTAGTCCATCTCGTAGAGGTGGTCGCGCCAGCGGCGGTCGAGCACCTGCAGCACGACGCGGCGCTCGAGCTCGCGCATCGCGGCGGACCCGAGCTGCTCCTCGCGCTTCTGGTAGGCGATCTTCGCGTCGGAGAGGATCTCGCGCTTGAGTCCCTCCGCGGTGATGCCGCCCTTGCGGCCGGCGGCCTCGGCGACGACCTCGTCGATCGTGACGCCGACAGGGTACAGCGTCTTCAACTCGGTCCACAGGGCGTCGAAGTCCCAGTTCTCGCTGTGACCGGATGCCGTGTGGTCGTCGATGATCGCGTTGATCGCATCCTCGATGAAGTGCTGGACGCGGTCGGCGATGTCGTCGCCCTGCAGGATGTGACGGCGGTCGGAGTAGATCGCCTCGCGCTGCCGGTTGAGGACGTCGTCGTACTTGAGGACGTTCTTGCGGATCTCGGCGTTGCGCGCCTCGACCTGCGCCTGCGCGCTCTTGATGGCGCGCGTGACCATGCCCGACTCGATCGCGACGTCGTCGGGGAAGTTCGTGCGGGCGAGGATCGCCTCGGCTGCGCCCGACTGGAACAGGCGCATGAGGTCGTCGGTGAGCGAGAGGTAGAAGCGGCTCTCGCCGGGGTCGCCCTGACGGCCGGAGCGACCGCGCAGCTGGTTGTCGATGCGGCGGGACTCGTGGCGTTCGGTGCCGAGCACGTACAGACCGCCGACCTGGACGACCTTCTCGGCCTCGGCGGCGACCTTCTCCCGCACGTCCGCATAGACGGCGTCCCACTCGGCCTCGTACTCCTCGGGCGTCTCGACGGGGTCGAGGCCGCGCGCCTTCATCTCCTGGACTGCGAGGAACTCGGCGTTTCCGCCGAGCATGATGTCGGTACCGCGACCGGCCATGTTCGTCGCGACGGTGACCGCCCCCAGCCGACCGGCGCGGGCGACGATCTCGGCCTCACGCGCGTGGTTCTTCGCGTTGAGGACCTCGTGCTTGATGCCCTTCTTCGCGAGCAGGCGCGAGAGGTACTCGCTCTTCTCGACGCTGACCGTGCCGACGAGCACGGGCTGGCCGGTCTCGTGACGGCGGGCGATGTCTTCGACGACCTGCGCGAACTTGGCCTCCTCGTTCTTGTAGACGAGGTCGGGCATGTCCTTGCGGATCATGGGCTTGTTCGTCGGGATCTGCACGACGCCGAGCTTGTACGTCGACATGAACTCGGCCGCCTCGGTCTCGGCGGTGCCGGTCATGCCGGAGAGCTTCTCGTACAGACGGAAGTAGTTCTGCAGCGTCACGGTCGCGAGCGTCTGGTTCTCGGCCTTGACCGGCACGCCCTCCTTGGCCTCGATCGCCTGGTGGACCCCCTCGTTGTAGCGGCGGCCCACGAGGATGCGGCCGGTGTGCTCGTCGACGATCATGACCTCGTCGTTCATGACGACGTAGTCGGTGTCGCGTTTGAAGAGCGCGAGCGCCTTGAGCGAGTTGTTCAGGAAGGAGATGAGCGGCGTGTTGGCCGACTCGTAGAGGTTGTCGATGCCGAGGTAGTCCTCGACCTTCTCGATGCCGGGCTCGAGTACGCCGACGGTGCGCTTCTTCTCGTCGACCTCGTAGTCGACGCCCGGCTCGAGCGTGCGCGCGATCTTCGCGAACTCGACGAACCAGCGGTTCGCCTCGCCCGACGACGGACCGGAGATGATGAGCGGTGTGCGCGCCTCGTCGATGAGGATCGAATCGACCTCGTCGACGATCGCGAAGAAGTGGCCGCGCTGGACGAGGTCCTCCTTGCGCCAGGCCATGTTGTCGCGCAGGTAGTCGAAGCCGAACTCGTTGTTCGTGCCGTACGTGATGTCGGCGTTGTACTGCTCGCGGCGGACCTCGGGCGTCTGCCCGGCGACGATCGTGCCGGTCGTCATGCCGAGCGCGCGGTAGATGCGGCCCATGAGGTCGGACTGGTACGACGCGAGGAAGTCGTTGACCGTGACGATGTGCACGCCCTTGCCGGCGATCGCGTTGAGGTACGCGGGCAGGGTCGCGACGAGCGTCTTTCCTTCACCGGTCTTCATCTCGGCGATGTTGCCGAGGTGCAGCGCCGCGCCGCCCATGATCTGGACGTCGTAGTGGCGCTGGCCGATCGTGCGCTTGGCCGCCTCGCGGACGGCGGCGAAGGCCTCGGGCATGAGGCGATCGAGCGATTCGCCGGCGTCGTAGCGCGCGCGAAGCTCCGCGGTCTCGCCGCGCAGCTCCTCGTCGGTGAGCTGCGCGTAGTCCTCTTCGAGGGCGTTGACGGCCTTCACGACCTGCTGAAGCCGGCGGAGGAGGCGTCCTTCACCGGCGCGGAGCAGTTTCTCGAGAGGGTTGGCCACGGAGTGTCTCCATCTGTCGGGCTGTGCGGCGGCCGCCGCTCCCGCGCGCACGCCGTCGGGCGCCCCGCGGGCATACCTGCCTATGTTATCCGCCCGTGACCTTGGTGTGCGCTGGGTGTGGAGTGCGAGAAGGGCGGGGATGCGGCATCCGTGTTGCTCGGGTATTCATATACTCGGCAATCACATACGCGGTGTGCCCGCGTGACGGACGGGAGAGCGCATGTCGGTGCGGCAGAGCCTCTTGGCCATCCTCGATCAGGGGCCCTGCTACGGCTACCAGCTGCGCGCCGAGTTCGATCGGCGCACGGGCTCGACGTGGCCGCTCAACGTGGGGCAGATCTACAACACCCTCGACCGGCTCGAGCGCGACGGACTCGTCGAGAAGGGCGCACCCGACGAGCACGGCCATGTCTATTGGCAGATCACGGATGCCGGCTCCGCCGCCGTGCGGGAATGGCTGGACTCCACCGTCGAGCGCCCCGCCGGCACGCGCGACGAGCTCGCGATCAAGCTCGCCGTGGCCGCGACCCTTCCGGGCGTCGACGTCGGCGGGATCCTGGACGCGCAGCGGCGCGCGTCCCGCACGCGCCTGGACGCGCTCCGCGCGGCGACCTACCCGGGCGACGACGCCGACGGCCCGGAGGGCATCGCGTGGTCGCTCGTGCACGACGCGATGACGTTCCAGGCCGAGGCCGAGCTGCGCTGGCTCGATCACGCCGAGCGGCGCCTCGCCGAGCACCCCGACCACACGGTCGGGCTCGCGCTGTCGACGATCCGTCCCAAGCGCGGGCGGCCCGCGGCATCCACCGCCCGCTGATCGAGTGCCCGCCGCACGCGCCCTGTCGCTTCCCAGGCGGCGCGCATTAGCCTGAACTGTGTCCACTGACCAGACCCAGATCGACGCCGAGGCCCCCGCCGAGCCCGCGCCGATGACGTTCTCAGACCTCGCTCTCGGCGATGCGGTCCTCAAGGCGCTGCGCGATGTGGGGTATGAGACCCCTTCCGCGATCCAGGCCGCGACGATCCCTCCGCTGCTCGCCGGCCGCGACGTCGTGGGTCTCGCCCAGACCGGAACCGGCAAGACCGCCGCGTTCGCGCTGCCGATCATCGACCGCCTCGACCTCTCGCAGAAGAGCCCGCAGGCGCTCGTGCTCGCCCCGACCCGTGAGCTCGCGCTGCAGGTGTGCGAGGCGTTCGAGAAGTACGCGTCGCATCTGAAGGGCGTGCACGTCCTCCCGGTCTACGGCGGGCAGGGCTACGGCGTGCAGCTGTCGGCGCTCCGGCGCGGCGTGCACATCGTCGTCGGCACGCCGGGCCGCATCATCGACCACCTCGACAAGGGCACCCTCGACCTGTCGGAGCTCAAGTACCTCGTGCTCGACGAGGCCGATGAGATGCTCAAGATGGGCTTCGCCGAGGACGTCGAGACGATCCTCGCCGAGACTCCCGCGACGAAGCAGGTCGCCCTCTTCTCGGCGACGATGCCCACGACGATCCGCCGCATGTCGCAGCAGTACCTGAACGACCCCGAAGAGATCACGGTCAAGGCGAAGACCAAGACGTCGGCGAACATCACGCAGCGCTATCTCGTCGTGCCGTGGCAGCAGAAGATGGACGCTCTGACGCGCATCCTCGAGGTCGAGAACTTCGACGGCATGATCGTGTTCGGCCGTACGAAGAACGTCACGGAGGAGATCGCCGAGAAGCTCCGCGCCCGCGGCTACTCGGCCGCCGCGATCAACGGCGACATCGCCCAGCCGCAGCGCGAGCGCACGGTGAACCAGCTCAAGTCCGGCAAGCTCGACATCCTGGTGGCGACGGATGTCGCAGCGCGCGGCCTCGACGTCGACCGCATCTCGCACGTGGTGAACTACGACATCCCGACGGACGCCGAGTCGTACGTGCACCGCATCGGCCGGACGGGCCGCGCGGGCCGCACCGGCGACGCGATCAGCTTCGTCACGCCACGTGAGCGGGGGCTGGTGCGCATGATCGAGCGCGCGACGCGCCAAGAGCTGACCGAGATGCCGCTGCCGAGCGTCGACGAGGTCAACGTCACACGCCTCGCGCGGTTCGACGACCGCATCTCGGCGGCGCTCGCCGAGACGGAGCGCATCGAGGGCTTCCGCGAGATCATCGCCCACTACGTGCGCCACCACGACGTGCCGGAAGTCGACGTGGCCGCGGCCCTCGCGATCGTCGCGCAGGGAGAGGAACGCCTGCTGCTCGAGCCGGACCCCGAGCCGCGCGCACGCCCGGAACGCCGCGAGCGCGGCAGCCGGTTCGAGCGGGACGGCGAGCGCGAGAGCGCCCGAGGCGAGCGCCCCGACCGCGGGCCCCGCAAGCCGCGCGAGGGCTTCGCGACGTATCGCATCGCGGTCGGGCGCCGTCAGCGCGTCGAGCCGCGGCAGATCGTCGGCGCCCTCGCGAACGAGGGGGGCCTGCGCCGCGACGATTTCGGCGCGATCCAGATCCGCCCGGACTTCTCGCTCGTCGAGCTTCCCGCCGACCTGTCGCCCGAGACGCTCGACCGGCTGTCGGGAACACGCATCTCGGGGCAGCTCATCCAGCTGCGGCTCGACTCGGGCGGGCCGAGCCGGCGTTTCGACCGCCCGTCCGACCGCGGCCCGCGGTCGAAGGACCACCGCCCCTCGCGGCGCTTCGACGGCGACCGATCGGAGCGCAAGCCGCGGCACAGATCCGATCGCGACGGCTGATGCCGAGCATCCGTCTCGGATGCTCGGCACAGTGCCGCCGACCGCCCAGCCGCCTTCAAGCTCGGCCCGTAGGATCGAGACATGGCGGGTTTCTGGGGCGCACGCAGGCGCGAAGAGAAGGCGGCGCTCGAGGCTCAGGACGCCGATCTGGCCCGCCGCGCGCGCAGCGCGCTGGTCTCCGCCGATGAGCGCATCCGCCTGACCACCGACGAGCTCGCGTTCGCCGAGGCCGAGCTCGGCCCGGGGCCCACCAACGACCTGCGCGAGGCGCTCAAGGCGGTGCGCACGCACATGCAGGAGGCGTTCCACCTCAACCAGCTCAACCACGACGACATCCCCGACACCCCGGAAGAGCTGCGCACGCGCAACGCGCGCATCGTGCAGCTGTGCGAGTGGGCCGAAGATCTGCTCGACGACCGTACGGCGGCGCTCGCGGAGCCGATCGAGCGGGCGCGTCGCGCTCCCGAGATCATCGCGGGGGTGAGGGCGGATGCCGCGCGCCTGCGCGCCCGGCTCCCCGAGGCCCGCGCGACCATCGAGCGCCTCTCGGCCCGCTACTCGGCCGACGCCATGAAGCAGATCGAGGCGAACCCCGCCGAGGCGGAGCAGCTGCTGTCGTTCGCGGAGCACTCGGCGGGCGTGGCCGAGCGTCGCCGCGAAGCGGGGCAGCGCGAGCAGGCGAACCTCGCGCTGGAGGCCTCGACCGAAGCGGTGCGCCGCGCGGCGACGCTCCTGGACGCGGTGGAGACGTTCGAGATCGAGGCGCTGCGCGCCGAGGCGACCCTCGCCGCGATCGTCGAGGACTCACGGGGCGACATCGCCGCCGCGCTCAAGGAGCCGCACACCCCCGCGGTGTCGAAGGCGATCGCCGACCTGCAGGCGGCGCTCGCCGCGCTTCCCCCGGCCGGCGTCAACACCGACCCGTTCACCCACCTGTCGCGCCTTCGCGAGGCGAACTCGGCGCTCGACGCCGCGATCGCCGCCGCCCGCGAGCGTGCGGCGCGACCGATCCCCCCGCTCGAGCACGTGCACCACGCGATCGACGACGCCGACCGCCAGCTCGCGGTCGCGCGCGACGTCATCGCGGGGCACCGCGGCTGGATCGGCGCCGACGCCCGCACGCGCCTCGCCGAAGCGGAGCGCGTGCGCGTCGACCTCGACCGCCACCTCGGCACGTCGGCGGCCGCGGCGACGTCCATCGACGAGGACCACCGTGAGCAGGCCATGGCGATGGCCCGCCGCGTCGCATTCCTCGCGGGCGAGGCCCTTCAGCTCGCGCAGCGCGACATCGACGCCGCCCGCCCGCAGGACATGGCCCCGTGGGGCGCCCCGCAGCAGGGCTGGGGCGGTCGCCGCGGCGGCGGAGACCTCATGGGCGGGATTCTCGGCGGTCTTGTGATCGGCAGCATCCTCGACGGCATCTTCGACTGAGACGGATGCCGCGGCGGCGCCGCTCGCGCGGCATCCGGTCAGCCGGCTTTGTCGGGCACAGCCGACCGCAGCGGTCGCGCGCCCGTGAGCCGCAGCGCGATCGCGCTCATGATGCCGCCGCCGGCGCACAGCGCGACGACGAGCCACATGACGGGTGCGAAGCCCGCCGCGCCGGTCCCGGCGATGAGCGACGCGAACAGGGGCGGGCCGACCGTCGACCCGAGGTTGCCGAGCTGCGTCAGCACGCCGTTCGCGCGTGAGGTGACCGTCGGGTCGGTCGACAGCGACGGGATGAGCCCGAACGCCGCGCCCTGGATGAGGCCCGAGAAGAACATGAGGGCGAGCGGCACGAGCAGGATCGGTATCTCAACCGCCAGCAGCGCCCACGTCGCGATGACGAGCACCGCGACCCCCGCGTAGCCGACGATGAGCACGACGGGCGGCGTCGTCGTGTACTGACCCACGAAGCCAGCGGCGATCGTGCCGATGATGCTCACGAGCGGCATCCACACCAGGAGCACGCCCGCGATGGACGCATCGTCCGCGAAGAGCGGCACGAACGTCACGAGCGGCACGTACATGAGTGTGTGGAAGATGAACACGACACCCGGCAGGAACTGCCGCGGCGAGCGGTACGCGTCGACGTGCGCACGGAAGAAGCCCTCGGGGTGAGCCTCCCGGTTCGGCTGCTCCCCCGGCACGTGCGGCAGCACGAGCAGCACCGCCGCGAGCAGCACCGCGAGCAGGATCGCGTGCCCGAGGAACACCGCACCGACGCCGCCCGCCTGCTCGACGATCGGCGCGAGCCATCCCGCGAACGCGAACGCCAGCCCGAAGAACGCGCCCCACAGGCTCATCGCGAGCGACACGTGTCGCGGGGCGCTCAGCAGGATGATGAGCACCGGGCACGAGATGACGAGCCCGAGGTGGGCGATCCCTTCGAGCACCCGAGCGCCGAGGAAGACGGGAAGCGGCGGCAGGAACGACTGCACGAGCGACAGGATCGCGCCGATCGCGAGGCAGCCGACGATGACGCGGCGGAATCCGATGCGGGCGGCGAGCACGCTCGCCGTCAGCCCGAGCACCATCCCGACGACCGCGGGCGCCGAGACGAACAGCGCCGCGACGGTCTCGGGGGCGTCGAAGGCCGCAGCCACCGGCAGGAAGACGGCTGCGACCTTCGCGAACTGCATGCCCGCCGCGATCCCCACCACGACGAGCAATCCGATGGGCACCCAGCGGGTGCGCGTGAGCGTCACCGGTGGCGCTACGAGGCGGCGCGCTCGGGAGGGGCCTGCGTGGTGAGCGAGATCACGCCGTAGTCCCAGCCCTTCCTGCGGTACACGACACTCGGGTGGTCGGTGCGCGTGTCGATGAAGAGGAAGAAGTCATGCCCGACGAGCTCCATGCGGTCGACGGCCTCTTCGACGGTGAGCCACTCGGGCTCGAAGTTCTTGGTGCGGATGACGACCGGCGTGTACTCGCCCTCGCCGTCCTCTCCCGTGATCACCGGGATCTCGCCGGTCGCGACGGCGTGGAGCACGTCGGCCGACACTGGCTGGACGTCGATGCCCTGGAGGGAGCCGTTCTGGAACTTCGCCCCGCGGGGGTGCTGACGGGCGTCGACCCGCTTCTCCTTCGCGCGACGGAGCTGCTGGCACAGTTTGTCGACGGCCATGTCGAGGGCGGCGAACTTGTCGCCGTCGGTCGCTTCGGCCCGCACGACGGGGCCCTTGCCCGTGACCGTCAGTTCGACGGTGTCGTCCTCCATGCGCCCGTTCTTGTACGACTGGTGCGTGACCTTGACGTCGAGGCGCTGTGCGCGCGGCGCGAGGTGCTCGATGCGGACGGCCTTCTCTTCGACCACGGTGCGGAAACGATCGGTGATACCGACACCCACGCCGACGATGCTGGTTTCCATCCTTGACCTCCTTGCTCCGGTCCCCCGGCCAAGGGCGGACCGGTCAGTCGCCTTGTTGACACCCACGCTATCCCGGCACCGCCCGGGTGTCACGTGAGGAAAGTCCCGTCGCGCGGCTTATGACGTCGCCCGGGCGTGTCGCGGGGTGCGGGCGACGCAGACGCCGCCCGCGACCTCGACGCCGGCCGCACGCAGGGCGCGGGCGGCCTCGTCGAGCGTCGCACCGGTCGTGACCACATCGTCGACGACCAACGCGCGGCGCGCGTCCGTGTCGCGCGCGCGCATGCTTCCGCCGACGTTCGCGCGTCGGGCGTCGATCCCGAGCCCGCGCTGATCGGCGGTGCTCCGCGCGGGCACGAGCAGGCGCTCCGCGCGCACACCGGACCGCCGGGCGACGAGGTCGACCACGCGGAACCCGCGGCGGCGGTAGGCGGCCCTCGAGGTCGGCACGGGGACGACCGCGTCGACGACGCCGACCGCCGACGCCGCCTCGACGAGGGCGGCGCGCAGCGGAACCGCGAGGGGACGGGCCAGGCCCGTGCGGCCGTCCTCCTTGAGGGCGCGGATGACGCGTGCCGCGACTCCCTCGAAGGCCAGGCCACTCCACACCTCGAGCCCCGATGCGAGACGGTCACGCGCCACCGCGGGCGCGAGCGCGCCGCGGCACACATCGCACAGCGAGACGTCGGGTTCGTCGCATCCGGCGCAGCTCACCGGGAAGAGCAGCGCGATCGCATCGGCGAGCGATCGGGTGAGGACGTCGGCGAGGGAGTCGGGAGGGGTCATGCCCCCACTGTGGCCGCCCTCGGCGGCCCTGAACGTTCGAGAGCGGCGGCCGGTGGATCGCGCGGGACGCGGCCCGCGCCGGGGAGGAGACGACGCCCTCAGCGTCCGCGCGCGATCAGCGCGGGCGGCCCTGCTGCGTCGCGAGCACGAGGACGCCCTGGGTCGTCTGCGCCCAGCTCGAGCCGCGCCGCACGTAGACGAGACCGTCGTCGGTGCGCAGGCGCACGGCCGCCGGAGAGTTGACCCCGGACACCGTGGACGCGGTGGTCGGGGCATCCGTCGTCGTCATCGTCCCGCCGACGACCACCTCGAACAGCGACACGCCTCCGCCTGAGCCCGAGGCGAGCACGCCCACGGTCGAGTCGTCGAGCCACGAAAGGGACGACGCTTCGCCCGGGAGAGTCGCGATGCGCTCGTGCTCGCCGAGCCGCACGGGCAGGCCCTGCGCGTCACGCACGATGCCGGCGACCCACACCTCATTGCTGCCGCCCGCGCTGACCGCCGCCGCGATGCGCGTGCCGTCGCGAGACACCGACATCGCATGCAGCTGGGTCGCTCCGGTCCACGCGTCGGCGACCGGTCGCACCGCCCCGTCGGCCCCGGAGACCTGCACCGCGGAGGGAGCGGCGGACGGAACGCTCCACACGTATCCGAGCGGGTCGGCGCTGGGGTCGACCAGCCCGGACCGCGTGTCGGTCACGAGCACGCCCTGGTCCGCGTCGAGTCGTGCGACGGCGCCGTTCGCGAGCCGCGCCGCGGCGAAGTCGCGATCCGGTGCGACCTGCACCGCGGCCGGCTGCGTCTCGACGACGAGCTGCGACAGTCCGGGGATCGGCGCGATCTCGCCGCCCGTGAGGAACCCGAATCCGTCGTCGGTGAGCACGAGCGGCTGCGCGACGACGCTCGTCGAGCGCGTCACCGCGGGCTCGGGCTCGAGTGGAGTCGTCTCGACGAAGAGGTCCGCGTGCGAGATGTTCGCCGTCTGCAGGCTCGCGTCGAGCTGCGCCTGGATGCGGCTCAGGGTCTCGGCGTCGAGGTCGAGCGCCTCGGACGAGAGCCCCACGTTCGCGACTCCGGACGACACGGGCACCGCGGCGGGCTCCAGGTGCACGCTGTCGGGCACGGCCGTCACGACCGACTCCGCGAGCCACGGGCTGGGGGCGCCGTCCAGGAGAGCGCGGGAGATGCGCGTCGCGGCGTTCGTCGCGAACCAGCGCACATCCGGCACGAGGTAGGTCCACGTCGGATCGAAGTACATGACCGCGTACTCGTGGAAGATGCTCGGGAACACGTTGCGCGCCAGCACGATGCCGTCGGGCGCCTCGGTGATGCGCCACTCCCCGTCGTCCTGCTGCGCGAGACGGAACGGCAGCTCCGTCGTCGTGCCCTCGTCGAGCGAGTACGCACCGTTCTCGTCGACCGTCGCAATCCGCACGAGGGCCGCCGACACCTGCCCCTCGGACGCCGAGGTGAACTCGCGTTCGCCGATGTCGACCGTGACGCTCGCCGTCGGGTCCCACTCGTCGCGCAGCGACGGCGCGAGGAACTCGCGCGCACGCTCCCAGCCGCCCGCGGCGCCCGTGCCCGCGCGGATGAACCCGTCGACGATCTCCTCGGGGGTCGCGCCCGGCTGCGGACCCGCCGGGATGAACGCGAACTCCGGCGCCGTCGCGACATCGCCCGCGGGAAGCCCCGGCTGCACCTGTCCGGTGGTGGGCAGCGACCCGCACGCGGTGAGCGTGAGCGCCGCGGCGATCGCGACGATGACGGACCGGATGCCGCGCCGCACCGCGCGACCTGTCCACGGCGTTCCGGTGGGCATCACGAGCGGCCTCCCGTGGTCGAGGCATCCGCGTCGGACCGGGGATCGGATGCCGCGGCATCCGGCGCCTGCACATCGAGCGGCTGCGTGAGGCCCAGGTCGTCGAGCGGCGCCGAGGCGTCGTCGCCCGGATCGACCGGGACCGGCGACGTCCCGGTGAGCTGTCCGCCCGAGCGCGGGAGCATGAGCACGAAGTTCGAGCCGCGACCGGGCTCGGACCACACGGCCAGCTCGCCGCCGTGCAGTCGGGCGTCGCCGAGGGCGATCGACAGTCCGAGGCCGGTGCCCCCGATCGTGCGGCTGCGAGAGGGATCGGCGCGCCAGAAGCGGTCGAACACGTGCTCGACGTCCTCGGGGCGCATGCCGATGCCGAAGTCCCGCACGCCGAGCGCGACCGTCTGCTGGTCGCTGTCGACCGTCACGACGATCGGGCGCCCCTCGCCGTGCTCGATCGCGTTGCCGAGCAGGTTGCGCACGATGCGGCGCACACGGCGCGGGTCGAGCTCGACCGGCGAGTACCCGCCCGGTGCGACGAGCCGCACGTCGCTGCCGTGCTGCTCGGCGAGCGTGTGCATCGAGGCGATGACGTCTTCGGCGAGATGCGCGAGGCTCGTGGGCTCGAGCTCGAGCTGCACGGAGCCCGCGTCGTACCGGCTGATCTCGAGGAGGTCGGTCAGGAGCGTCTCGAAGCGCTGCACCTGCGCGTTGAGCAGCTCGGCGGCGCGGGCGGTCGCGGGGTCGAACTCGTCGCGCCGGTCGTTGATCATGTCGGCCGCGAGGCGGATCGTGGTCAGCGGCGTGCGCAGCTCGTGCGACACATCCGACACGAAGCGCTGCTGCACGAGCGACAGGTCGGCGAGCTCCTTGATCTGCGACTCGATGCTGTCGGCCATCGCGTTGAACGAGCGGCCGAGCGTCGCGAACTCGTCCTCACCGCGCACCGGGAGCCGCACACCGAGATCGCCGGCCGCGAGCCGCGCGCTCGTGTCGGCGGCCTCGCCGATGGGCGTGGTCACCGACCGCAGCACGAACCACGCGATCGCGCCGATGAGCAGGACCAGCCCCACCCCGACGACCCACAGCGTGAGCTGCACGAAGCCGAGGGTCTGCTGCGCCGCGGCGAGGTCGTACGCGAGATACAGCTCGTACGCGCCGAGCTCGGGCACCTGGAGCTGCTGGCCCACGACGATCCCCGGCACCGAGCGGTCGCCGACGTCGATGCTCACCGACTGCCACCACTGGCGCGAGGCATCCGCCTGCACCGCCGCGCGCATCGCGTCGCTCACCGTGACATAGGACTCGAACCCGCCCGACACGAGGTCGGGGGGTGCGATCGAAGACGGCGTCTGGTCGGACCGCTTCATCGTGAACAGGTCCGTCTCGGACTGCTGCGCGATCGTGCCGCCCACCGCGAGGAGGAGGTTCTGCAGCTGCACCTCGCTGCCCTGCGGCTCGGCGGAGTCGAGCGTCGCCTGGGCCTCGACACTCGCGCGCAGCGCATCGGCCTGCACCTGGCGTGCGCGCGAGTCGAAGAGGTCGTTCTGGATCGCGAGCGCCATCCACACGCACGCCACGAGGATCGCGAGCGCCGTCAGGGCGAGCGTGATCAGGACGGTGCGGAATCGCAGCGACCGCCGCCACAGGAGCGCGATCTCGCCCGGCCACGCGCGCCAGTCGCGCACGCGGTTCGCGGCGGTGCGAGCAGCGGGCGTCTTCGTTCCGCCCGGTGCCTCGGCGCTGCCCCGGGCCATGAGCGCCTCAGACGACGGCGCCGGCGCGATAGCCCACGCCGCGCACCGTCGTGACGATCTTCGGGTTGTCGGGGTCCTGCTCGACCTTCGCGCGAAGACGCTGCACGTGCACGTTCACGAGACGCGTGTCGGCCTTGTAGTGGTAGCCCCAGACCTGCTCGAGCAGCATCTCGCGCGAGAACACCTGCTGCGGCTTCGAGGCGAGCGCCACGAGGAGCTCGAACTCGAGCGGCGTCAACGCGATCACGGTGTCGCCGCGGCGCACCTCGTGCGCGGCGACGTCGACGGTCAGGTCGCCGACGCGCAGCATCTCGCCGCCCGGCTGCGCCGCGGGGCGCAGGCGGGTGCGGATGCGGGCGACGAGCTCCTTCGGATTGAAGGGCTTCACGATGTAGTCGTCGGCGCCCGACTCGAGGCCCTTCACGACGTCGGCGGTGTCGGTGCGTGCCGTGAGCATGATGATCGGGACGCCCGACTCCGCGCGCACGCGCGTGCAGATCTCGATGCCGTCCATGCCGGGGAGCATGAGGTCGAGCAGGATGAGGTCGGGTCGCTCCGACCGCCACACGTCGACGGCTTTCGCGCCGTCGGCGCAGAAGACGGTGTCGAAGCCTTCCGTGCGCAGCACGATTCCGATCATCTCGGCGAGGGCGGTGTCGTCGTCGACCACCAGAATTCGTGAAGTCATGTAACGCGTCGGTCCTTTGCGTCCGGCCCGGGTGCGGCTGCGGGCACGACGGTGGTGCGCGTCCGCCGGGCGCTTCGCCCAGCGTAATCCACACCGCCTGAAGGCAGGCCGAGGGATCGCCGCGCGTATGACACGATAGGGATTCAGCCCGCGCAGGTCCGTGCATCGAGGAGGCGAACCGTGACCGCCTATCCGGCCTGGACACCGGCATCCCGGCCCGGGATCATCCCCCTGCATCCGCTGACCTTCGGGACGATCCTGGGCAGGTCGTTCGCCGCGCTGCGGCAGAACCCGCGCGTGCTGCTGGGCTTCGCGCTGTGCGTCCAGACCGGCGCCTACCTGCTGCTGCTCGTGGCGATCGGCGCCATCGCATTCGCGTCGTTCTCGCGGCTCGACACCGTCCGACCGGGCACGGACGAGTACGACGCGATCGCCGCAGGATCCACCGCGATCACGATCGTCGCAGGCGTCGTCCTGTCGCTCGCCGTCGGCGTGCTGAGCGTCATCGTGCAGGGCATCGTCGTGAGCGAGGTCGCGCACGCCGCGGTGGCCGAGAAGCTCACGCTCGGCGCGCTGTGGCGCCGCGTGCGCCCGGTCGTGTGGCGGCTCATCGGCTACACGCTTCTCCTGCTGCTCGTCACGATCGCCGCCATCGCCGTCGTGGGCGGCGTGCTCTTCGCGATCGGCACGGCTTCGCCGCCGGCGGCGGCCGCGCTCATCGTCCTCGTCGTGCTCGGGGCGATCCCGCTCGGGCTGTGGCTGTCGACGAAGCTGCTGCTCGCCCCGGCGGCGATCATCCTCGAGAAGGCGTCGGTGTTCGGCGCGATCGCCCGTTCGTGGACGCTGATCCGGGGCCGCTTCTGGCCGGCGCTCGGCGTGATCGTGCTCATCTCGCTCGTGTTCGGCGTGGTCGGCCAGATCGTCGGGATCCCGTTCACCGTCATCGCCGCGGGACTCGGCACGGTGATCGCCCCGACCGGAGATCCGGGCCCCACGGGGATCGTCGCGATCATCGTGACCGGGCTGCTCACCCAGGCGGTCACACTGCTCATCCAGTCGATGGCGCTCATCGTGCAGGCGACGGCGGCAGCGCTGATCTACATCGACTGCCGCATGCGTCGCGAGGGCCTCGACCTCGACCTCCTCACCTACGTCGAGCGCCGCGACGCAGGGGCGACCGGCCTCCCCGACCCGTACACGCAGGGCATCGGCCGCTCGTTCGTGCGCCCGGCGCCCGTGGGCGTGCCTTATGGGGCTCCCGCGTACGGCCCGCCCGCCGGATATCCGCACTTCCCGCAGAACACCCCGGGTGCGTACGGAACGCCGCCCGCTCCGGGCGCGTACGCACCGGCACCGGGCGGCTACCCTCCGCCGCCGAACGCGTACCCGCAGACCCAGGGCGGCTACGCACCGGCGCCGAGCGGCTCTCCGCCCCCGCCCGCGATGCCGCCGTACGCGGCCTACCCGCCGCCCCCCGGAACGGCGCCCGCACCGCCCGCACAGCCGGCCCCGCCGGAGGGGGCCGGAGCCACGGCGCCCCACCCGGACGCACCTCACCCGACGCAGTGGGCCGCCCCCGGCCGCCCGGCGGGTGACGCCGACCGCGAGCATCCGTGGCCCTGATCGGCCCGCTCGCGGCGCGCGCGGCGGTGCTCGTCGTGAGCGCGCCGCCGCTCACGCCCGACGGCGACGAAGCGCGCGAGTGGGCTGAGCGCGAGCTGGCCGACCCGGTCTACGAGGCGGCCGAGCCCACGCTGTTGGACCGCATGGCGCGAGCGATCGGCGACTTCATCGTGAGCCTCTTCGACGTCCAGCTCGGCGGCGGGTGGGGCTCGGCGATCGCGATCATCGCGGCGATCGTCTTCGTCGCGGTCGTGGTCGCGGCGCTGCTCGTGTGGGGCGTCCCCCGGGCGACCAGGCGCGCCGCGACCGGTGTCGGAGAGCTTTTCGGCGCGAGGGAGGGACGCAGCGCGGCAGAGCTGCGCCGCGCCGCCGCGCAGCACGCGGATGCGGGCGACTGGGACGCCGCCGTCATCGTGCGCTTCCGCGCGCTCGCGCGCGGACTCATCGAGCGCGACGTCGTCGACGTGCCGCCGGGTGCGACCGTCCACGCGTTCGCGAGGGCCGCGGCGCGCGCCTTCCCCGCCCGCGCAGACGAACTCGAACGCGCGGCCGCCGCGTTCGACGACGTGCGCTACCTGCGCCGCCCCGGCACGAGAGAGCTGTACCGCGTCGTCGCCGACGCCGACGATGCCATCGCCTCCGAGCGTCCCCTCCTCGTCGACCGACCGGGGGCGCTCGCATGACCCTCACGGCCACGCCGACGCAGGTGCCGGCGACGCCTCCGCCCGCCGCGAAGCGCTCACGGGGCGCGATCACGTGGATCGTCATCGTCGTCGCGCTCGTCGTCGCGGCCGGCTTCGGCGTCGTGCTCTCGGGCATCGGCCAATGGGCCGAGCGCGGCATGCTCGACCCCGAGTCCGCCGGCCCCACGGGGACACGGGCGATCGTCGAGATCCTGCGCGACCACGGCGTCGACGTCACTGTGGCGCGCGACCGCGCGACCGCCGCGCGCGAGCTCACGGAAGGCCCGGCGACGCTCGTGCTGCCGGATGCGCCCGCCCTTTCGGACGAGGCGATCGAAGAGCTGGCGGATGCCGCATCCGACGTCGTCCTTGTCGACCCGCGCTCGCGCACCCTGCGCCTCGCGTTCGTGGGTGCGGGGCCGGCCGGCGCCGCGGGCGCCGACCCGATCGAGCCGCGGTGCGACCTGCCCGACGCGCAGCGTGCGGGGCCCGTCGCACCGGGCGCGGTGTTCCTCGCGGGCGACGCCGCGGAGGCGTGCTACCCGTCGGGTGAGGGCTTCGGTCTCCTGTCGGGCCCGCACGCCGACGGCGGCCGCATCTCGGCGGTCGACGCTCGGGCCCTCTTCACGAACGAGCATCTCGCCGCCGACGGCAACGCCGCACTCGCCGCGAACCTCATGGGCCGGCACCCCCACCTCGTCTGGTACATGCCGAGCCCCGCCGACTCCGACCTCGCCGACGCGAACCCGTCGCTCGGCGAGCTGACACCGCCGTGGGTCAGCCCCGTCATCGTGCTGCTCATCATCGCGGGAGTCGCCGCGGCGATCTGGCGCGGCCGCCGGTTCGGCCCCCTCGTCACCGAACGCCTTCCGGTCACCGTGCGCGCATCCGAGACGACCGAGGGCCGCGCGCGCCTGTACGCGCAGTCGCGCGACGCGGTGCACGCGCTCGACCAGCTGCGCATCGGCGCGCTCGAGCGCCTCTCACACCTGCTCGGACTCGGCCGGGCCGCGTCCGCGCCCGAGATCTGCGACGCCGCCGCCGCGCGCGCGGGCGTCGACCGCGCGATCGTGCGCGGCATCCTCATCGACCAGATCCCCGCAGACGACGCCGAGCTCGTCGCGCTGGCCCAGCGCATCCGGCAGCTCGAGCACGCCGTGCGGGCCGCCGTCCGTCCCGAAAGGAACAAGCAATGACCGACGCCGCGAGAAAGACCTTCGACGACGCCGCGCTGCGCGACGCGATGAACCGCGTCCGCCTCGAGGTGGGCAAGGCCGTCGTCGGGCAGGACGGCACGGTGACCGGGCTGCTCATCGCGCTCCTCGCCCGCGGGCACGTGCTGCTCGAGGGGGTGCCCGGGGTCGCCAAGACCCTCCTCGTGCGCGCCTTCAGCACGGCGCTCGGGCTCGACACCAAGCGCATCCAGTTCACGCCCGACCTCATGCCCGGCGACGTGTCGGGGTCGCTCGTGTACGACGCGAAGAGCGGCGAGTTCGAGTTCCGCGCGGGCCCCGTCTTCACGAACATCGTGCTCGCCGACGAGATCAACCGCACCCCGCCCAAGACGCAGGCGGCCCTCCTCGAGGCGATGGAGGAGCGACAGGTCTCGACCGACGGCGTGACGCGCCCGCTCCCCGAGCCCTTCCTCGTCGCGGCGACGCAGAACCCGATCGAGCACGAGGGGACGTACACGCTCCCCGAGGCGCAGCTCGACCGGTTCCTCCTGAAGCTCATCGTCGACGTGCCGCCGCGCGATGCCGAACTCGCGGTGCTGCGCCGCCACGCGAGCGGATTCGACCCTCACGACCTCGCGGCGGCGGGGCTCGTGCCGGCGGCGGGCGCCGACGAGATCCGTGCGGCGCAGCGGGCCGCGGCATCCGTCACCGTCGCCGACGACGTCCTCGGCTACGTCGTCGACCTCGCGCAGGCGACCCGCCGCAGCCCCTCGGTGCTGCTCGGCGTGAGCCCGCGCGCGGCGACCGCGCTGCTGGCCGCGGCGAAGGCGTGGGCGTGGCTCGGCGGCTATCCCGCGATCACACCCGACCACGTGCAGACGATGCTCGTGCCGACGTGGCGCCACCGCATCCGCCTGCGGCCCGACGCCGAGCTCGAGGGCGTCTCGGTCGACGCCGTGCTCGGCGCCGTGCTGCAGCAGACCCGCGTGCCGATCTGACGCCGGAGTCACGACGCCCGATGTACCTCACCTTCCGTGCTCCCCTGCTCGTCGCCGCCGGCGTCGTGCCCGTCGTGCTGCTGTCGCTCGCGGGCGTGGACGCGTGGCTCGCGACGGTCGGGTGGGTCGTGCTGGTCACGATCCTGGTGCTCGCGGATGCCGCGGCCGCCCCCGATCCGCGGGCGATCCGCGTCGAGCGCCGAGGCGCCCGTCGCACCCTGCTCGGCCAGCAGATCATGACGGAGCTCGTGCTCGCGAACGCAGGATCGCGCACCGTGCGGGCGCGCGTGCGCGACGCATGGCAGCCGACCGCGGGCGCTCCGGCTGAGCGGCCGCGCGTCGTGCTGCCTCCCGGCGAGCGCCGCCGCGTCGCGGTGCCGCTGCTGCCGCGCCGACGGGGCGAGCTCGTGTCGGAGTTCGTCGTGGTCCGGTCGGAGGGGCCGCTGCGGCTCGCGGGGCGCCAGGCGAGCATCGCGGCGCGCGGCGTCATCCGCGTGCTGCCGCCGTTCACCGCGCGGCGTCACCTGCCGTCGCGCCTCGCCCGCCTGCGGGAGCTCGACGGCAACACGAGCGTGCAGGTGCGCGGTCAGGGCACGGAGTTCGACAGCCTGCGCGAGTACGTGCGCGGGGACGACGTGCGCTCGATCGACTGGCGGGCGACGGCGCGGGCGACGACGACCATGCTGCGCACGTGGCGGCCGGAGCGCGATCGGCACGTCGTGATCGTCGTCGACACGGGCCGCACCGCGGCCGCGCGCGTGGGCGACGGCGTGCGTCTCGACGCCGCGATGGAGGCGGCGCTCCTGCTCGCGGCGCTCGCCAACCGCGCGGGCGACCACACCCACCTGCTCATGTTCGATCGCGTGACCCGCGCGCGGGTCACCCGGGTCGACGGGCCCGCGCTCCTGCCGGCGATGGTCGACGCGATGGCGAGCGTCGAACCGCAGCTCATCGAGACCGACTGGGACGCGGTGATCGCCGAGATGCGCACGCTCACGTCGCGTCCGTCGCTCGTCGTGCTCCTCACAGCCCAGGACGCGCCGGAGTCCGCACGGGGCTTCCTGGGATCGCTTCCGGCCCTCACCCGGCGCGCGCACGTGCTCGTGGGGACGGTCTCCGACTCCCCCGAGCCGCTCCCCGCCGACCACGAGTCGCGTCCCGATGCGGCCGATGTGTACCGCGCCGCCGCGGTCGAGCGCGCCGAGCGCGACGCCGCGCGCGTGGCCGCCGCCGTCGCGCGTGCGGGCGCCGAGGCGATCTCGGCAGGACCGGACGACCTCCCCCCGAAGATCGCCGACCGCTACCTCGCACTCAAGGCCGCGGGGCGTCTCTAGGCGCGAAGCGGCGGGCGGCGCATCCGCAGCCCGCCCTGATCGGTCGCAGACACGCCCGGAGCGGTGCGGCACGCGCGACACGCCCGAGCGCTACGCTCGCGCTCGAAAGGAAGGAGCCGCAATGTCGGACGACAACGCGAGCGCCCCCAGTACCGCGACGAAGCTCGTCGCGGAAGCGCTCGGAACGTTTCTGCTCGTCTTCGGATCCCTCGGGGCCGCCCTCTTCGCGACGAACGCCGGCGTCAGCGCCGAAGGCTCGCCGCTCGGAATCGGGTACCTCGGGGTCGCGCTCGCCTTCGGCCTCACGGTCATGGCGGGCATCTACGCGTGGGGTCCGGTATCGGGCGGCCACTTCAATCCGGCCGTCACGTTCGGACTCGCCGCGGCCGGCCGGTTCGAATGGCGCAACGTCGCCGGTTACGTCATAGCGCAGATCGTCGGCGGTGCCGTCGGCACGACGCTCCTCGTGCTCATCGGACTGTTCGGTCCGAACGGCTGGCTGTCGTCTGCGCAGGACGCCGGCTTCGCGAGCAACGGATTCGACGAGCACTCGCCCGGAGGCTTCGGCCTCGGGGCGGCGATCATCGCCGAGATCCTGTTCACGGCGATCTTCGTGCTCGTGATCCTCGGCGTGACGCACCCGCAGCGCGGCACCGCCGGATTCGCCGGGCTGGTCATCGGCCTCACGCTGACGTTCATCCACCTCGCGTCGATCCCGATCGACAACACGTCGGTCAACCCGGCGCGTTCGATCGCCGCCGCGATCTACGGCGGACCCGACGCGCTCATCCAACTGTGGGTGTTCATCGTGTTCCCGCTCGTCGGAGGCGTGCTCGCGGGGTTCCTGCACCGCGCGCTCTTCGAGAAGCGGCCCGTCGCACCCGCGCAGCGCGAGGCGCGCACGCGCTGATCGCCCGCGGGGTACTCGCAACGCGGAAGCCCGCCCCCATTGTCGGGGGCGGGCTTCCGCGTTGCGGTGCGGATCAGCGCGCGTGGATCACGCGTGCAGGTCGAAGCGATCGAGCTCGGTGACCTTGCCCCACGCGGCGGCGAAGTCGCGCACGAACTTCTCGCGGGCGTCGTCCGACGCGTACACCTCGGCGAGCGCGCGCAGCTCGGAGTTCGAGCCGAACACGAGGTCGACGCGCGTGCCGCGGCCGACGAGCTCGCCCGAGCCGTCCTTGCGACCCTCGAACGCGTGCGAGCCCGGGTCGAGCGGCTTCCACGTCGTGCCGAGATCGAGCAGGTTGACGAAGAAGTCGTTCGTCAGCACGCCCGGACGGTCGGTGAACACGCCGTACTCCGAGCCGTCCCAGTTCGCGCCGAGCACACGGAGGCCGCCGACGAGCACCGTCATCTCGGGCGCCGTGAGCGTGAGCAGGTTGGCCTTGTCGATGAGGTGGTACTCCGCGGGCAGCTCGGCGAGGGGCCCCTGGTAGTTGCGGAAGCCGTCGGCGGCGGGCTCCAGGTACTGGAACGACTCGACGTCGGTCTGCTCCTGCGAGGCATCCGTGCGACCCGGGTGGAACTCCACCTCGACGTCGACGCCCGCGTCCTTCGCCGCCTTCTCGACGGCCGCGTTGCCCGCGAGCACGATCAGGTCGGCGAGCGAGACCTTCTTGCCGTCGGTCTGCGCGGCGTTGAAATCGCGCTGGATGCCGCCGAGCGTCGAGAGCACCATCGCCAGCTGGGCGGGGTTGTTGACCTCCCAGTCCTTCTGCGGGGCGAGACGGATGCGGGCGCCGTTCACACCGCCGCGCTTGTCGCTGCCGCGGAAGGTCGAGGCCGCCGCCCACGTCGTCGACACGAGCTGCGAGACCGTGAGGCCCGACTCGAGCACCTTCTGCTTGAGAGCCGCGGCGTCGGCGGCGTCGATGAGCGGGTGGTCGACCGGCGGGACGCGGTCCTGCCAGATGAGCTCCTCGCTGGGCACCTCGGGGCCGAGGTAGCGCTCGATCGGGCCCATGTCGCGGTGGGTCAGCTTGAACCACGCACGCGCGAAGGCGTCGGCGAAGGCATCCGGGTCGTCCTTGAAGCGACGCGAGATCTTGTCGTACTCGGGGTCGAACCGCAGCGCGAGGTCGGTCGTGAGCATACGCGGCTCGCGCTTGCCCTCGGAGTGCGCGAGCGGCACCATGTCGGCGCCCATGCCGTTCTTGGGACGCCACTGGTGCGCGCCTGCCGGGCTCTCCATGAGCTCCCACTCGTACGCGTACAGGATGTGGAAGAACTCGTTGTCCCAGCGGGTGGGGTGGTACGTCCACGTGACCTCGAGGCCCGACGTGATCGTGTCGTCGCCCTTGCCCGTGCCGTAGTTGTTCTTCCAGCCGAGGCCCTGCATCTCGAGGCCGGCCGCCTCGGGGTTGTCTTCGAGGTTCGAGTCGGGTGCCGCGCCATGCGTCTTTCCGAACGTGTGGCCGCCCGCGATCAGTGCGACGGTCTCCTCGTCGTTCATCGCCATGCGGCCGAACGTCTCGCGGATGTCACGTGCCGCCGCGACCGGGTCGGGGTTGCCGTTCGGGCCCTCGGGGTTGACGTAGATGAGGCCCATCTGCACGGCCGCGAGCGGCTTCTCGAGCTCACGGTCGCCCTTGTAGCGCTCGTCGCCGAGCCACGTGGTCTCGGGGCCCCAGTACACGTCGTCGTCCGGCTCCCACACGTCGCGGCGACCACCGGCGAAGCCGAAGGTCTTGAAGCCCATCGTCTCGAGCGCGACGTTGCCGGCGAGGATCATGAGGTCGGCCCATGAGATCTTCTGGCCGTACTTCTTCTTGACCGGCCACAGGATGCGACGGGCCTTGTCGAGGTTGACGTTGTCGGGCCAGCTGTTCAGCGGTGCGAAGCGCTGCTGGCCCGCGCCGCCGCCGCCGCGGCCGTCGGTCACGCGGTACGTGCCCGCGCTGTGCCACGCCATGCGGATGATGAGCGGACCGTAGTGGCCGAAGTCCGCCGGCCACCAGTCCTGCGACGTCGTGAGCGTCTCGGCGATGTCCTTCTTGACCTCGGCGAGGTCGAGGCTGAGGAACGCCGCCTTGTAGTCGAACTCCTCGCCCAGCGGGTTACGCTCCGCCGGGTTCTTCGCGAGGATCTTGAGGTTCAGCTGGTTCGGCCACCACACGCGGTTTGCCGAGCCCGTGGTGGGGTGCGGCTGCTTGTGGATCACCGGGCACGACTCGGCCTGTTCCGCGTAGGCCTCCTCGGTGTCGGTGACGGTGACGGACTGGTCGATGTCGGTCGGGTTCTCACCGATGCCGCTGGTGTCATCGATCTGTGTCATGGATGTTCCTTCCTCGGAGGGGGTGGACGGATCAGGCGACCGCGGTTCAGGTGACCGCGTCGGTCGAGCAGGCGGGGCATACGCCCCAGAACGTGACCTCGGCGACCTCGAGCGCGAAGCCGTGTGCGTCGGAGGGCTGCAGGCACGGCGCTTCGCCGTGCACGCAGTCGACGTCTTCGATCGCGCCGCACGAGCGGCAGACGATGTGGTGGTGGTTGTCGGCGACGCGCAGCTCGAAGAGCCCCGCTCGCCCGGCGGGCTCGATGCGGCGCACGAGGCCCGCGCCCACGAAGTCGTTGAGCGCGTTGTACACCGACTGCAGGCTCGTGCCCGGCACGGTCGGGACGACCTGCGCGAACACGTCTTCGGCGCTCGCGTGCGGGTGCTCGCGCAGTGCCTCGTAGACGGCGCGGCGGGACTCTGTGACGCGAAGCCCGGCGCCGCGGATCGCGGTCTCGGCTTCGGGGTGGGAGTCGGCGATCGTCACGCCTCCCACTCTACCGTTGTTTTGAACAATCCAAAAAAAGCTGGACCCAGTCAGTGGGATCCTCAGCCCACCGTGAGCGTCGGCGTGCCCGTCTCGTACTCCGTGAGGTCGCCCGTCTCCCCCGCGCGGTACGCACGCCCGCCGACGAGGAGCATGTAGACGAGGAACAGCGCGAGCGCGCCCGCCCCGATGCCGATCTTGACCGCCCACGGCCACGGCTGGCCCGTCACGAAGCCCTCGATCGCACCCGACACGGCAAGCACGAACACGAGCCCGATCGCGACGGTCGCAAGCGACCGGCCGGCGGAGGCCAACGCCTCTCCGCGCCTGCGCGGACCCGGAGCGATCCACGCCCAGAAGATGTGCAGCCCCGCCGCGGCCGCGACGAAGACGGCCGTGAGCTCGAGCAGACCGTGCGGGAGGATGTACAGCACGAAGACGTCGGCACGGTCGAACGCGATCATGACGGCCGCGGCGGTGCCCACGCCGACGGCGTTCTGAACGAGCACCATGATCGGCCACAGGCCCGTGATGCCGAACAGCACGCATTGCGCGGCGATCCACGCGTTGTTCGTCCACACCGTGCCCGCGAACACCGCCGCGGGGTTCTCGGTGTAGTAGTCGGTGAACTCGTTCTCGGCATACTGCTCGAGTTGCGCCCGGTCGCCGAGGCTCGCGACGAGCGCCGGGTCAGACGACACCCACGCGGCCACGATCGTCGTGACGGCCACGAACCCGAGGGCGATCACGAGCGTCGTCCACCGCACCCGGTACAGCGCCGCGGGAAGCTGCAGCACGAAGAACCGCGGGATCTGGCGCAGCACGTTCTCGGGAGCGCCCGTCAGCCGCAGGCGGGCGCGTGCCAGCATCGTCGACACGTGGTCCCCGTGCGCCGTGCGCCCCGCCGAGGTCTTGATGTCGGCGAGATCGGCGGAGGCCGCGCGATAGCGCGTCACGAGCTCGTCGACCTCGGCGCCGGTGAGGTGCCGCGCGCGGCTCAGCTCGTCGAGCCGGGCCCACTCCTCGCGGCGGGCGGCGGCGAGGGCGTCGAGATCCATTTGCTGTTTACTGTACCCATGCCCGATCCCGCCCCCTCCCCCGGCCCGGGGGTCTCGGTGGTGCAGCTTCACCAGGATGAGATCCTCACCGGCGAGGCCGTCGCCCTCGACGTGCAGCCCCTCGGGTACTTCCTGCGTGCGCTGGGCACCCTGATCGACATCGTGGTGGGCGTCCTGGTGCTCATCCTCTTCGCGCTGGTGGCGTCGTGGCTCCTCGCGCAGGGCGTGATCGACCAGAACGTCGTGCCGATCCTCTCGATCGCCGTGCTCGTGCTCGTGATGGTCGTGATCCCGACCGTCGTCGAGACGACGACGCGCGGACGCAGCCTCGGCCGCCTCGCGGTGGGCGGGCGCATCGTGCGGGCCGACGGCGGGGCATCCGGATTCCGCCAGGCGTTCATCCGCGCCCTCGTCGGCGTCATCGAGCTGTGGCTCACGTTCGGCGCCGTCGCCGCGATCGTGGGGGCGTTCACTCCGCGATCGCAGCGGCTCGGCGACCTCGTCGCGGGAACCTACTCCGAGCGCACGCGCACGCCACGCCTGCCCGCGCCGTCGCCGGGGGTTCCGCCGTCGCTCGCGGCATGGGCGGCCACCGCCGACGTGGCGCGGCTGCCCGACACGCTCGCACGGCGCATCGCGCGCTTCGCGCAGAGCGCGGACCGGCTCGACCCGCCCGCCCGCATCCGGCTCGCCACGACCCTCGCGTACGAGACGCGCCCGTTCGTGTCACCCGTGCCCGCAGCCGATCCGGAGACGTTCCTGCGCGCCGTCGCCGCCGTGCGGCGCGAGCGGGAGCTGCGCGCGCTGACCCTCGAGGCGCAGCGAGTCGACACCCTCACCGCGGCGAGCCCGCCGGCACCGCGCGGGTTCCCTTCGCGGTAGCGCTTCGTCTCGGTCGCTCCGCTCCCTCGCTCAGCGCCCGGTCGCTGAGCGATCGCAGGAATGACACCCGGTCGCTGAGCGAGCGCAGCGAGACGAAGCGCCCGTGTCAGTACCGGTAGTGGTCGAGCTTGTACGGCCCCTCGACCGGCACGCCGAGGTACGCCGCCTGTTCGGGAGTCAGCTCGGTCAGCTTCGCGCCGAGCGCGGGCAGGTGCAGGCGCGCGACCTTCTCGTCGAGGGCCTTCGGAAGCGTGTGGACACCCGTCGGGTACTGCTCCCGGCGCGTGAACAGCTCGATCTGCGCGAGGACCTGGTTCGCGAAGGATGCGCTCATGACGAACGACGGATGCCCCGTGGCGTTGCCGAGGTTGAGCAGGCGTCCCTCGCTCAGCACGAGCACGCTGCGTCCGTTCGGCAGCCGCCATTCGTGCACCTGGGGCTTGATCTCGACCTTCTCGACGCCGGGGAGCGCCGCGAGGCCGGCCATGTCGATCTCGTCGTCGAAGTGGCCGACGTTGCCGACGATCGCGAGGTGCTTGAGCCCGAGCAGGTGCTCGACGGTCACGACGCGCGTGTTGCCGGTGCCCGTGATGACGATGTCGACCTCGCCGATCACGTCTTCGAGGCGTGCGACCTGGTAGCCGTCCATCGCCGCCTGCAGTGCGCAGATCGGATCGATCTCGCCCACGATGACGCGGGCGCCCTGGCCGCGCAGCGCCTCCGCGGCGCCCTTGCCGACATCGCCGTAGCCCGCCACGAACGCGACCTTGCCGCCGATGAGGACGTCGGTCGCGCGGTTGATGCCGTCGGGAAGCGAGTGGCGGATGCCGTAGACGTTGTCGAACTTCGACTTGGTCACCGAGTCGTTCACGTTGATCGCGGGGAACAGCAGCTCCCCCTTCGCGGCGAGCTCGTACAGGCGGTGCACACCGGTCGTGGTCTCCTCGGTCACGCCGATGAGCCCCTTGGCGATGCGGGTGAAGCGCTGAGGGTCGCGTGCGAGGCTCGCGCGCAGCGTGTCGAGGATCACGCGGTACTCGGCGGATGCCGCCTCACCGGCCCCTGAGCCCGCCGGAGGGTCGGGAACAGCTCCCGCCCTCTCGAACTCGACCCCCTTGTGCACGAGCAGTGTCGCGTCGCCGCCGTCGTCGAGGATCAGGTTCGGGCCGTCCGCGCCCTCGGCCGACCAGTCGAAGATGCGGTCGGCGAGGCGCCAGTACTCCTCGAGCGTCTCGCCCTTCCACGCGAACACGGGCACGCCGGCGGGGGCGTCGACCGTGCCGTTCGGGCCGACGACGACGGCGGCTGCGGCCTCGTCCTGCGTCGAGAAGATGTTGCAGCTCGCCCAGCGAACCTGTGCGCCCAGCGCGACGAGGGTCTCGATGAGCACGGCGGTCTGCACCGTCATGTGCAGCGAGCCAGCGATGCGCGCACCCTTGAGAGGCTGCGTCGGGCCGAACTCCTCGCGCAGGGCCATGAGCCCCGGCATCTCGTTCTCGGCGAGACGGATCTGGTGACGACCGGCCTCGGCGAGCGAGAGGTCGGCGACCTCGTAGTCGAGGCGACGGGCGGATGCCTCGGTGGCAGCGTCGGTCGAGGCGGCGGAGCGAGGCGAGACGTCGATCGGCATCCGGCCATTCTCCCATGCCCTGCCGGGCGCGGCCTGGGACGCTTCAGACCTGCAGCGTCTCGTGACGCACGACGACCCAGCCCTTCGGCACGGAGAGCCGCTCGGTGTGGATCGCGCACAGGTCGTGGGCGTGCGGATCGAGCTTGACGGCGAGGGGGCCGATCGCGGCCATCTGGTCGCCGTAGTCGTACGTGAGGGTCGACACCGCCTCGCGGGCGCACCCGACCTTGGAGCAGAGTCTCTCGCGCATCGCCGCCACGCTACAGGCGAGACGGATGCACCGTGCGGGGGCGCGCCGGAGGGACCAGCGAGTGAGCCCACCCCACCCGGTCGCTGAGCGAGCGTCCCACACCCGGTCGCTGAGCGACCGAAGCGAGACGAACCGCGAAGGCGTTCGCCGAAGGGGCTTCGTCTCGTCGCTGCGCTCCTCGCTCAGCCCTGACCCGCGCCGCCTCGACGCGGCTTCGCCGCATTGTCCGGCGCGCGTCAGAAGTACCGGAACCGCTCCGGCCCGAGATCCCACGGGTCGCGGTCGAGGTACTCGGCGGCGGCGCGGAACACGCAGCTCTCCACCATCATGCGGCGATGCAGGTCGTCGTTGCGGTGGAGGTGGCTGAGTCGCTCGATCGGGAGACGGTAGAGGATGATGCGCCGCTCGTCGGCGAGCACCTTCCAGCGCGGGATGCCCTCGGCGTCGGCCGCAGGCGGCATGTCGGCGACCTCGAAGCGCACATCCCGCAGTTCCGGCCACGCTGAGCGGAGGAACTCCGCGGCGGTCGCGACCGCGAGGTCGAACCGGTCGACGCGCGTGTCGAGCGGCGGCAGCGGCGGCCGCACCACGGGGCTGCGTCCTTCGCGCCCGTGACGGCCGTGCCGCGCGGGCCGCCGCACGGCGCTCCGGGTTCTGCGCCACGCCATGCGCCCCATCCTAGGCGGGCTCACGACCCCGGGCGTCGCCGGAACCCGGCGGCGCGACCAGCGCGAGAAGCAGGCTCAGGGGTAGACGACGACGGCCTCGGATCCCGTGTCGGCAGGCCACACGGGGAAGCCCGCGAGAGCGCCGTCGCCCGTGAGCGAGAGGCTCGCGTGCACGGGGGCGGTGGACTCCAGCGTGACGAGTCCCTGCGTGGCCACGCGCACGACCGTCGAGCCGCGCGGCGGGACGACGGTCTGCGATGACTGCGCGCCGTCGCTCACACTCACGAGCGCCTCCGCGTCGCCGCGGTTGACGAGCGTCAGCGTGCGAGGCGGCCCCGCCGGGACGGCGAGCATCGTGGTGCCGTCGAACTCCGGCGCGGGCGTGTACCACGCGAAGTCGGCGCCCGGCGCGAACCCCGTCGTCTGCCACACCGCGGCCAGGATCGGGACATCCGCGGTCACCTCGACCGTGTAGTCACCCGGTTCCAGTCCGCCGAGGTCCACCTCGATCGGCAGGCCCGCGGTGAGCTCGAGCTGCTGCGGCTCGCGCGCCGGCGTGCCGCCCCTCGCATTCATGACCGTGAGCGTCGCCGTGCCGGAGGCGGTGGGAGAGAGCACGCGGGCGATGGTCGCGACCTGCCCCTCGGCCGCCGCACTCGCCATGACCGGGATGCCCGCCACCACCTGCACGGTGTCGGGGCCCGCGACGGCGTCGACCTGGTCGACCCCGCCCGTCGCGAGCGTGCGCGTGATGCTCGTCTGCAACGACGCCGTCACGGGAGCGCCGGTCGCGCTGACCCGTACGATCGGGCTCGCCTCGCCGCGCGCGATGCCCGACAGCGGGACGACATGCTGCTGGCCGGCCGGGATGACGATCGCGGCGCCTCCGGGAGGCACCTCGGGCCCGGTGGCCCCGAACACCGTCAGCTCGACCGTCGCGGCGACTCGACCCGGATTGGAGATCACGACGATGTCGGCCGCACCGGTCTCTCCCGATCCGCCGACGAGCCAGGACTCGATGAGAGGCGGACGACAGGCCGAAGCGGCGTAGCCGCGAAGGAACGCTGCGTCGGCGGTCGCCGCCCCGGATGCCGCGACCATGAAACGCCGCGAGCCGTCGGGCTCCTTGCTGTACGCCCGCGGAGCACCCGGCCCGCCGAGGACGAACTCCACCATCGCGCCATCCTCGGCCCCGGCCACCACAGACTGCGAGGAAGTGACCACCACCTGGTCGGGGTCCTCGACGATCTGCCCGAGGGCGAGGAGGTCGCCCGAGCACACGAGCATCGACGCCGAAGGCACCGGCACGGCGGTGATCTCGACCGGGCGGCGCTCGTAGCTCGGCCAGGGAACGCCCGCGGCGGTCACCACGGCGACGACGAACCCCACGGCGACGACCGTCCCGGCGATGACGCGGGCGCCCGAGGTGGCCCAGCGGAAGATCCGTCGGTCGCTCATATGATCGCCCCCTTCGGGCGATCGGGGCGCTCCGCGCACCCGACACGAACCGCGCACCCACCGATCCTCATCGCCCCTCCTGCCAGTGCGGGCCGACGACGCGCGACGTGTGGCGCGCGGCACGGCGCGATGCCGCGGTCGGGATCGCGAGCAGCACCGCGACGGCGAGCGCGATGAGCTGCGCGATCGCGAAGAGCCCCGCGAGCGTCGTCGCCGACGCCGGGGCAGCCGGCCGCGGCGCGACGTCCCCGGTCACTCGCCACAATGAGCCCTTCGCGGTCTCGCCGACGGCGACGAGCCCGTCGCGCTGGTCGAGCGACGTCGCGGCGCCGAGGCGAAGGGCGCGCGCGGCATCCGACTCGGGCGGATCGCTCGGCGCGAGCAGCACGAACCCGATGCCGTCTTCGGCCAGTCGCGCCACGACGTCGGTCGCGGCGGGCGTCACGAGGTCGGCGGTGAGCTCGGCGAGGTCGCGATCCTCGGTCGTCGCTCGCGGACGGGTCGAGACGATCGTCGCCTGTCCGCCGAGGGTCTCGCTCGCGCCCCACACGACGCGGGCAGCGACGCCGCCTTCGTTCTGGGGGCGCAGCACGATCGTGCCGACATCCGGGTCCTCCCGTCCCTCGGCCGCGACGAACGCCGGCAGCGTGCTCTGATCGCCGAGGCCGATGAGCGCGCTTCCGCGCGTGAGCGCCGTGAGGCTCGGCACCGCGAGCACCGCGATCGCGACCATGACGAGAAGTGCGAGGCCCGAGCGGGCGGCCGCGAGCCGCCGCGCGAGCACGGGCGACGCGACGTGACCGAAGCCGGGCTCGCGTCCGGAGCCGATCGCGGCGTCGAGCGTGACGAGCGCGCCGCCGAGCGCGCCGAGCCAGGCGAGGCTCAAGCCCGTGCCGGGCCAGATCGGGACGGACCGGGACTGCGTGAACGCCACCGCGACACCGACCGCCGCGAAAGCCGTCACGAGCCCGAGGGCACCGACCACGAGCAGCACCGCGCCGGCGGCCCACCGCTGCGTGAGCGGTGCGATGAGAGCGAGCACCGCGACAGGCGCAGCCAGCAAGGGGACCCACCACAGGTCGGCGTCGGGCAGCATCGTCGCCCAGCCGGCGAGGTCGCCGGTGGGCAGGCCCGCCGCGAGCGACGCGCGGCCCGAGGCATCCGCCGCGACCTGTGGCCCCGCCCACACGGCGCCGGGATCGGCGAGCAGCCCGAGGGCGGAGCCGTAGCGGAGCTGGTACCAGACGAGCGGCGCCGCGAAGAGGACCGTCGGGACGACGAGCCACACGAGCCGGCCCGCGCCGCGGCCTCCCCGCACGATGATGTCGAGCGCGAGCGCGCCTATCCAGATCGTGACGAACGCGGGCGCCAGCGCGGGCGCGCACGCGACGCACAGCGCGAGGAGGATGGAGGCCGCGCCCGCAGGCACCCACGCGCGGTGCGCGACCGACCCCGCGTAGAACAGCCACGGCAGCAGCAGGTGCAGCAGCACGGCGGACGGCCTGCCCTGGATGAGCGCCGCGAGGAACGTCGGCGCGAGCGCCCACACGACGCCCCCCGTGAAGCGCAGCACGGGGCGATCGCTCACACGCGTCGCCGCGAACCACCCCCCGAGCGCCGCGAGCGGGATCGCGAGCACCCACAGCACGACGAGCGCGCGCGACGGCGCGATCGGCCACAGCGACCCGATCACGGCGACGACCGCGGCGAACGGGTCCGCCGGTCCGACGGTGTCGAGTCCGATCGCACGCGAGCCGTAGACGGTGTCGGCCCACAGCTGTCCGAGAACCGGATGCAACGGCAGCAGCCCACCACCACCCAGCACAGGCCATGCGAGGAGTGCGGGGAACGCCGCGATCGACACGACGAGCGCACCGAGCACGAGCCACGCTCCGCCGCCGGTGAAGAAGCGCAGCTCGCCGCGTGCGGGCGTCGTCGCCGCCGCATCCGGCTCCTCTTCGAGCCGTTCGCGCAGCTCGACCTGCGAGATGCGCAGCGGCGCGAGCTGCGACCACGGCAGCTTGCGGGTCTCGCGGATGCGGCGGCGCGAGCGCGCGATCGCGCGAAGGCGGACGAGCGCGACGACGGCGGCGGCCCACTCGGGGGCGACGAGTCCGGGCTGCTTCGCGGCGAGGCGGAGGATCGTGCGCCACAGAGCGAGCGCGAGGATCGCGAGCCACTGGAACGGGAGCGCGGCCGGCGGTGCGTACGCGAGGCGGCGGTGCAGCTGAGCCGTGCGCGTCGCGTACGCGATGTGGCGGCGCCGGACGGCGTCGACCGGGGTGGGAAGGCCGGCGACGCCGTCCCCCGCGACGGCGATGAGCGCCTGCGACGCGAACGTCACGCGGTGGCCCGCGAGTCGCGCGCGCACGCCGAGGTCGAGCCCCTCGTCGGCGCCCGCGAGAGCCCGGTCGAGCCCGCCGAGCTCGCGCCACGCGTCGCCGCGCACGAGGATGCCGCGCACGTCGGAGCCCAGAACGTCCTCCACGACGTCGTGCTGCCCTTGGTCGAGCTCGCCGTCGGCGAGGCCGACCGTGCGACCGTAGCGGGTCATCGTCACGCCGAGCGACACGAGCTCGCCGCGGTCGTCCCAGCGCACGAGCTTGGGTGCCGCGAACGCCGCCGTCGGCGCCACCTCGAGTGCGCCGACGAGGCGCTCGAGGGCGGCGGGCTCGGGTGCGGTGTCCTGCGCGAGGAGCCATACCGCGTCGCCACCGCGCCGCGCGGGCGGCTCGACGGGCGCGGTCGGCGTCACCGCCGCGTCGCGGGATGCCTCGTCGTCGAGCCACGCGACGGCGTCGCCGGTGCCGGATGCCACGGCCGACGTCTCGGTCGCCGGCAGGATCTGCACCGTGCGGGTCGCGAGCTCGACGGCATCCGCGAAGGACGTGCCCGCCGGCGCTCGCAGGATCGCTGGTCCCCCGTCCGACCCGGTCTCGGTCTCCGAGCCGGACGCGGCGACGCCGACGGCCTCGAGCGTGCGGGGATCGTCGCCGCACAGGACGATGGTCACGTCATCGGGCAGCCGCGTCTGGCGGTCGAGCGCCGCGAGTGTGCGTCGTGCGTGGAACGGGGCCGCCGGGTGACCGTCGGCGCGCACGACGAGTATGGCGTGGACTCTGGCGGGCATGACGTCGTCAGCCTAGGCGGACGATCCGATCACACCCGGCGCCACGCGCCGGTAGCCCCCGGATCGTGACGGCGAGTCGGGCGGGACCGCGAATCTGCTCGTATACGTGCGATTCGCGAGAACTCCCCGGTGCCGCGCCCCCCGCACGGCACCCGCCCGTGACCCTCTTCAGCCTGCGCGGCGCTTGAGCTTGCGCCGCTCGCGCTCGCTCAGCCCGCCCCAGATCCCGAAGCGCTCGTCGTTCTGCAGCGCGTACTCGAGGCACTCCGAGCGCACCTCGCATGACGCGCAGATGCGCTTGGCGTCACGAGTCGACCCGCCCTTCTCAGGAAAGAAGGCCTCCGGATCGGTCTGCGCGCACAGCGCATCGGTCTGCCAGGCCAGAGGATTGTCGTCGTCGCCCTCGACGGGCCGACGAACCCCCGGAACACCTAGCTGGACCGGATCGACGAACCAATTGTCGGGAACGCCGGAACGGTACTGCGAAGCCCCCGTCATCTCGTTCTCCACCCTGTGTTTCCCCCCACACACGCTGTTGCGTGATGGTTGTAATTACACCGGTGTAGTTCGCGGCGGTCAAGTCGGCAATCGTAAAGCCTCAACCGCTGGATGAACCTTAGGGACGCGCCGACGGCGTGTCACGATTGTGATACGGAGTCCATCTACCCGCTTGTCGGCCACCGCATCACTCTCCCGGCTCCGCGACGAACACCTCGCCCGAGCCCGACACCACGAGCCGATCGACCCCCGCCGCGAGCACCGCTCGACCCGCGTCGAGGACGACGTGCTCGCCCGTCGCGGGGTCGGCGACCATCACGGGTCCGGCCACCGCGAGCGCGATCGCCGGTCCGCGCAGGGCCAGCGACGCATCCGCGCCGTCAGCGACACGCGCCCGCACGAGCGCGAAGTCGGGCACGCCGGGCGCGTACAGGTCGACGCCGGGCGCCACCGCACGCGGCGCGAGCACAGGCGGGGGTCCGGGCGTGGGATCGAGCACCTCGAGGAGCCCCGGGACGTCGATGTGCTTGGGCGTGAGGCCCCCGCGGAGGACGTTGTCGCTCGCCGCCATGATCTCGACGCCGAGACCCTCGACGTACGCGTGGAGCACGCCCGCGTCGACGAACAGCGCCTGCCCGCGCCGCAGGGTGACGAAGTTCATGAGCAGCGCGACGACGAGTCCGGGATCGCCGGGGAACTCCGCGCCGAAGCGCCGGATGAACCCGAGCTCGGCCGCGAACTCCTCGGACGGGGTGACGGATGCCGCGGCCACCACCGCCTCGACCTGCGCGCTCGCCCCGCCCGACAGAAGCCACGCGATCGTGTCGCGGACGGCGGCCGCATCCGAATCGCCCTCCAGCCGCTGCGCGATCGCGCGGCTCGCCTCCCCCAGCTCGGCGAGGAGCCTGCGGGTGGCGGCGAGGTCGCGCACGCCCGCGAGCGCGGTGAACGTGTCGCTCACCGCCACGATGAGCTCGGGCTTGTGGTTGTCGTCGCGGAAGACGCGGTGCGGGGCGTCGACGGGCACACCCGCCGCCTCCTCGCGTTCGAACCCCGCGCGCGCCTGCTCCTTCGACGGGTGCGCCTGGATCGACAGCGGCGAAGCGGCCGCCAGGAGCTTGAGCAGGTACGGCAGGCGGTCGGGGGCTCCGGATGCCGCACCCTCCTCACGCAGCCAGCGGTCGAGCGTGCGCCCGTCGGGGGTCTTCGCGGGGCTGCCGGGGTGATCCCCGAACCACACCTCGGCCTCATGCGCGCCCGAAGGCTCGCGCCCCTCCAGACCGGCGATGAGCGTGGTCGAGCCCCATGCGTAGTCGCGCGGCGCGTTCGAAAGCGGCAGCAGCACGCCTCCAGCCTAGATCGGGGCGTTCCGCGCGGTAGCCTGAGTGCGCGATGGCCATCCACACGAAGCATCCGGCGTCGGCCCCGCCGGTAGCGCCGCCGCGGGAGAAGACGAGGCACCACCTGCTGCGGGGCTGGTGCATCCTGGTGCTGTTCATGGCCCTCTCGGGCGTCGCGTGGGTCAACGCCTTCGGCGCAGAGGCGACCGCCGCCCTCACGATCGTCACGGCGGGAGTGTCGCTCATCGTGTGGGTGCTCGTGCGACCGGCGTATCAGTGGCGCCGCCTCCCCTGGTACGCGACCGGCTACGTGCTGTGGGCGGCGCTGTCGATCGCGTGGTCGGCATGGCCCGCGGTATCCGCGATCACGTGGCTCCTGCTCGCGATCACGACGTTCCAGGCCCTGTTCGTCGGCGCGATGCTCACATGGAAGGAGCTCGTGCGCGCGATCGCATCCGCCCTCAAGTGGGTCGTCTCGCTCTCGCTGCTGTTCGAGCTGTGGGTGTCGATCTTCATCGGCGGTCCGATCCTGCCGCGCTTCGTCATCCCCTCCGAGCCGGCCGACGACCCGATCGTCTACTGGTCGCGCGACAACCTCTTCGAAGGCGGACGCATCCAGGGCATCATGGGCAACGCCAACCTGCTCGGCCCGGTCGCGCTGCTGGCGATCATCGTGTTCGCGATCCGCCTCGCCGCCGGCGCACCCCGCAAGGTCATGCTGTGGATCTGGATCGGCGTCTCGGTGTTCCTCTTCGTGCGCGCCTCGTCCGCGACCGCCTACGTCGCCGCGGCGGCCGTCGTGCTCGTGCTCGCGACCGTCCTGCTCATGCGCACCGCCAGACGTCCGGGCGAACGCACGAAGTACTACATCGCATACGCGGCGATCGGGCTCGGCAGCGCGCTCGCGCTGTGGCTGCTTCGCGACCGCATCTTCGAGGCCCTCGGGCGCAGCTCCGACCTCACGGGGCGTGAGGCGATCTGGCAGGCGGTCATCGAACGCGCGTCCGAGCGTCCGATCGTGGGATGGGGTTTCGCGACGCCGTGGATCCCCTCGGAACCCGCGTTCGACGGCTGGATCATCGACCACGGCCAGACCGTGATGCAGGCGCACAACATGTGGCTCGACGTGTACCTTCAGCTGGGCATCGTCGGCGTCGTGCTCATCGCGATCACCTTCCTCGCCTTCATCTGGCGCTCGTGGTTCTTCGCGGTCGACCGGCCCCGGTGGGACCTGCGCGCCGACCGTCCGTACTCGCCGCTGTCGCTCCTGCCGACGCTCATCGGCGCCATCCTGCTGGTGCAGGGGCTCGCCGAATCCACGCCGCTGCTGCTGTGGGGCTGGCTGTTCCTCGTGATGCTCGGCGCAAAGATCAAGCAGGCGCCCCACATCGGCGTCGGACCGGCGGAGCAGTCGCTCGCGATCGAGCGGGGCGAGCCGACCCAGCGGGAGCGATGAGCGGCGTGCCGCGCCGGAGCGCCCCCACGTGGCTCGGCGCGCTCCTGGCGTCCGCCGAGTTCGCCCGCGCCTACACGTTCGCCGTGCTGGGGACGGTGTTCGCGGCCTTCGCGATCGAGCGCGTCGCCGGCGATGTGACGTACGCGACGATCGTCGCCGCGCTGTGCGTCATCGGGGTCGGCGTGCTCATCAGCCGCCGACGCGAGATCTCGTTCCTGCGCCTCGTGCCCACGACCCTCCTCGTGCTGCTGGCGTGGATGCTCGCGAGCGGGTTCTGGAGCTCCGATCCGACCATGTCGTTCTGGAGCTGGGTCTACACGCTCGCCGTCGCGTTCCTCGCCGTCGTGATCGGCCACATCCGCGACACGCTGCAGACCGCGCGCGCGCTCGGCGACGTGCTGCGGATGCTCCTGTCGATCTCGCTCGGCATCGAGGTCCTCTCCGGCATCCTCATCGACACGCCCCTGGAGTTCCTCGGGGTACAGGGGAACATCGCGTCGTTCGGTCCCATCCAGGGCATCTTCGGCACGCGCAACGCACTGGGGTTCGTCGCGGTCATCGCGCTCATCACCTTCCTCATCGAGTACCGCACGCAGTCGGTGCGACCCGGGCTCTCGCTGTACTCCGTCGTGCTGGCCGGCGTCCTCGCGGCGCTGAGCGACTCGCCCACGGTCGTCGTGCTCGCGGCCGCGGTGGGTCTCGCGACCGGCGTGCTCGCGCTCGTGCGGCACACGCGGCCCGAGCGCAGGTCGGCTCTGCAGTGGTCGATCGGTGTCGTCGTGGTGCTCGGGCTCGCGATCGCGTACCTCGCGCGCGGTCCGATCATCTCCCTCCTGGGCGCGCGCACCGACCTCGCGATGCGCACCGAGCTGTGGGTCGACATCATCGGGTATGTCCGCTTCCGCCCCGTGCAGGGGTGGGGCTGGTTCGGACCGTGGGTGCAGAACGAGTTCCCCTTCAACGGCCTCAACTACTGGCTGCAGCAGAACCACGCGAGCGCGCTCAACGCGTACTTCGACGTGCTCCTGCAGCTCGGGTGGGTCGGTCTCGTGCTGTTCGTCGGGCTCGCAGGCGCGGCCCTGGTGCGCTCGTGGCTCGACGCGAGCGAGCGGCGGGCGGTCGTCTACGCGTGGACTCCCCTGATCCTCGTGGCTCTGCTCGTCGACTCGATCTTCGAGAGCTTCACCCTCTTCGGCTTCGGGTGGCTGATGCTCGTGCTGTGCGCCGTGCGCGCGGGGCAGTCCCGGTCGTGGCGCGAGCGCTTCCGCGAAGGTCCGGTCGACGACGTCGCCGAGGGAGCGGGGCTTCCGCACGAGGCGTGAGCACGCAGGGAACCCACGATCGCGCAGGGTAGGATCATCACTCGGCTCGACGACTCGCGCCCCCGCCAACCTCGGAGACTTTGGTGCCACACGTCCTGCAGAACGTCGTCTTCCCCCTCGACCGCGATCCCGACCTCCTCCCCCTCTACGTCGACCCCGAAACGTGGTCCGTCATCGACGAGGAGCCCGTGCGCGTCTCGAACCGCGCGCAGCTCGGGCACATCCTCGATCGCCACCGGGCACGCATCGTCGCCGGTCGCCGCGTGTCGTTCGGCACGTACTTCAACGCCTTCCCCGCGTCGTACTGGCAGCACTGGACGCCCGTCCGCGACGTGCGGCTGACCGTCCGCACGAGCGGCCCTGCCACGATCCTGGTGTACCGCTCGAACGGCTCGGGCGTGCGTCAGCGACTCGAGACCCGCGAGGTCGAGGGCGAGGCGACCTCGACGTTCGACCTCGTGCTCGACCAGTACAGCGACGGCGGCTGGATCTGGTTCGACATCGTCGCCGACGACAGCACCGCGATCTTCAACGGCGCCGAGTGGACGACCGAGACGGCGCCCACACGCGAGGGCAAAGCGTCGATCGGCATCACGACGTACAACAAGCCCGACTACTGCATCTGGACGCTCAGGAACCTCGCCGACTCGCCCGAGGTGCTCGAGCTCCTCGACCGCATCTTCGTCATCGACCAGGGCGACCGGCGCGTCGACGCCGAGGACCTCTTCCCCGAGGTATCCGCCGCACTCGGCGAGACGCTTCAGATCGTGACGCAGCCGAACCTCGGCGGGTCGGGCGGCTTCGCCCGTGCGATGGCAGAGACGCTCGAACGTCCGGAGAGCGAGTTCGTGCAGCTGCTCGACGACGACGTGCGCATCGAGCCCGAGTCGGTGCGGCGATCGATCGTCTTCGGGCGCTTCGCGACCGTTCCCACGATCGTCGGCGCCCACATGTTCGACCTCCTCGATCGTCCCAAACTGCACGCGTGGGCCGAGGTCGTCGACGACGTGCCCTTCATGTGGCGCACCCTCTATCAGGAGAAGATGCCGCACGACTTCAGCGCGGCGAACCTGCGCCAGTCGCCCATGCTCCACATGCGGCTCGACGCCGACTACAACGGCTGGTGGATGTGCCTCATCCCGGTCGAGGCGCTCCGCAAGGCGGGGTTTCCGCTCCCCGCGTTCATCAAGTGGGACGATGCGGAGTACTGCCTGCGAGCACGAGACCACGGCATTCCCACCGTCTCGATGCCGGGTGTCGCACTGTGGCATGTGTCCTGGGTCGGCAAGGACGACTCGATCGACTGGCAAGCCTACTTCCACGCGCGCAACCGGATCGTCGCCGGCCTCCTGCATTCGTCGATCCCACGAGGCGGCACGCTCCTGCGCCACAGCCGCCGCATGGACCTCAAGCACCTGATGATGATGCAGTACTACCCCGTGGCGCTGCGTCACCGGGCCATCCGCGACATCCTCTCCGGTCCCGAGCACATGCGAGCAGGCCTGGCGACGGCCATGCCGCAGGCGCGCGCCCTCGCGAAGGACTACCCCGAGACCGTCGTCCACAAGGACTCGGGTGTGCCGATGCGGTCGCGCAAGGGACGTCAGGTCTTCAAGCGGATGCCCCGCCACACGTTCGACAGCCCGACGGGTCTGCGCCTGCGGTGGTTCACGCTGTCGACCCTCGTGTCGCATTGGATCCACGCCCCGCGGCCCGAGAACATCTCCACACCCGAAGTCGAGTTCGGCAAGGGCGACGCGTACTGGTGGCGCCTGCCGCTCTTCGACAGCGCGCTCGTGAGCGCCGCGGACGGCTCGGGCAAGAACATCTACACGAGGGACCGCCGCAAGTACCGCCGGATGCTGTTCGACACCGTCGTCCTCCACGCGCGCCTGCGTCGCCGGTGGCCCGAGCTGTCGAAGCGCTACCGCGCGGCGATGGACGAGCTCACCTCGCTGGAGGCGTGGCGCAAGACGTTCGAGGAGTCGAAGTGACGATGGTCTCCCCGACGACCCCCAGCACCGAAGCGTTCGATCCGGCGACGGCGACCATCGCCATCGTGACCTACAACCGCTCGAGCCTGCTGGCGAGGCTGCTCGAGAGCATCGAGCACATGGATCCCAAGCCCGGGCACATCGTGATCGTCGACAACGCATCCGTCGACGACACGGGCGAGGTCGTCGAGTCCTACCGCGAGCGGCTCGCGCCGTCGGCGCTCGTGTACCGCCGCCTCGACACCAACACGGGCGGCTCGGGTGGGTTCAGCGAGGGCATGCGCATCGCCTATGAGCTGGGGTCGACGTGGATCTGGCTCATGGACGACGACGTCGAGGTCATCCCCGACGGTCTCGCGAAGATGGGCAAGTGGGCGCCGCGGTTCAAGAGCATCCAGGGCCGGCGCTACGACTACGATGGCAGCGAGTTCTACTGGCAGTACCGGATCGCCGAGCGCATGGGCATCCCGATCCCGTTCGCCCCCGCGGGTTTCGACGAGAGCGGCTACAAGCCGATGAACTCCGGTTGCTTCGAGGGCATGTTCATCCACCGCGACATCGTGCGCGAGATCGGCCTGCCCGACCCGCGGTTCTTCATCTACTGGGACGACCAGCTGTACGGATGGCTCGCCTCGCGCAAGACGCAGTCGGTGATCGTGAACGAGTTCGTGCTGCGCCGCACACGCGAGATCAAGCAGTGGGACATGGGGATCCGCCACCTCAATGCCTCGAGCAACGCGTACCGGTACTACATCATGCGCAACCGCGCGATCATCAAGCGGTACTACCGCGCACTCGGCGTCTACAACCCGGTGCTGTTCGGCCTCGGCACGTTCATGACGTTCTGCAAGGAGCTCATCCGCCTCGTCTTCGTCGAGCGGACCATCCGCGGCACGTCCAACCTCTTCCGGGGCCTGCGCGACGGGCGTGAGATCTCGAAGGATCCGTCGTGGAAGCCGATGGCGCCGCTGACGGATCAACCGGCGGCGTAGTCCGAGTTGTATCGGTCGAGCACCTCGCCGATCGTCGCGTCCATCGCGAGGCGGCCCTTGTCGAGGTACAGGCCGCGCGAGCAGAAACGGCGCAGGTCCTTCTCGTTGTGCGACACGAAGAAGAGCGTGCGACCCGCGGCGAGCAGCTCGTCGATGCGCTTGTAGCACTTCTCGCGGAACGCCTTGTCGCCGACAGCGAGCACCTCGTCGACGAGCAGGATAGGCGCTTCGAGTTGCGAGACGACGGCGAACGCGAGGCGAACCTTCATGCCGTTCGAGAGGTGCTTGTAGGGGGTGTCGAGGAATCCTTCGAGCTCCGCGAACGCGATGATGTCGTCGAAGCGCCGCTCCACCTCCGCGCGCGACATACCGTGGAGCCCTGCAGTGAGCCGCACGTTCTCTCGCACAGTCAACTCGCCGACGAAACCCCCCGTGATCTCAATGAGCGGCGCGACGTCGCCGTGCACGCGCACATCCCCCTCGTCGGGGAGCAGGACGCCGGCGACGAGCTTCAGCAGGGTGGACTTGCCCTGGCCGTTGCGCCCGACGACGCCGATCGCCTCGCCGGCGCGCACGTCGAACGTCACGTCGCGAAGCGCCCAGAACTCACCCGGCCGGCTGCGCCGCGACGAGTCCGCGAACAGATCCTTGAAGTTCCGACGCCCGCGACGATTTCGACGGAACCGGATGCCGAGATCGCGCACCTGGATGGCGACGTCGGTCGTGAGAGTCGCGTCGGCCATCACAGCTCCTTCAGCACCGGACGCTCGAGGCGGCGGAACACGAACACGCCGAGGGCGAGGAACGCGAGCGACATCGCGGCGCCCACCACCACGGCGAGCGTGTCCCACACCTCCGGGAAGAGCCCCACCCGGTACAGGGTGAAGATCCCCGACAGCGGGTTGAAGACGGCGAGGGTCGGGAAGATCCCCGGCAGGTCGCCGATGCTGTAGATGACGGGCGATGCGTAGAAGAGCAGGCGCAGGATGAGCTTGGTCGCCCGCTCGAGGTCGGTGTAGAGGGTGCACAGCGGCGCCACGAGCAGTCCGAGGCCGACGAGGAGCGCCGTCTGCAGCAGGACCGCGACAGGGATCCACAGCAGGCCCCAGTTGAGCTCGGCCGGCGTCGCGGAGAACTGCGCGACGATCACGAACAGCGCGAGGACCGGCAGGGAGAAGACGAACTCGAGGCCCTTGCTCAACACGATGCGGTTCACCCAGATCGAGCGCGGGATCGCGGTGGACCGCACGAGGCGCGCGTCCTTGCTGAACGCACGCGTGAAGTCCGACACGGCGGAGTTGAACCACACCCACGGCAGCAGCGCCGTGATGAGGAACACGATGTAAGGCTCCTGGCCGACCGTGCGCTGGAAGACCTGCGTGAAGACGAACCAGTAGATCGCGCTCATCAGGAGCGGATCGAGCACCGACCACAAGTACCCGAGCGCGCTCGTCGCGTACCGGACGCGCAGATCCCTCGCCGACAGCAGCCACAGGGAATGCGCGTAGCGGCGCGGCGATCCGGGTGCGCCGACGGCAGCGGTGGTCACGCGAACGATCCTACGGGCGCGGGGTCACGCGAGCTGGTTGTTCCACATCGACAGCGCCGAGCCGATGGCCATGTGCATGTCGAGATACTGGTACGTGCCGAGGCGGCCACCGAAGTACACGTCCTTCTCGCCCTTCGCGAGCTCACGGTACGCCAGCAGGCCGGCGCGGTCTTCGGGGGTGTTCACCGGGTAGTACGGCTCGTCGTCGCGAGAGGCGAAGCGCGAGAACTCGCGCATGATGACCGTCTTGTCGTTCGGATACCGGTCGGCGCGCTCGGGGTGGAAGTGCTTGAACTCGTGGATGCGCGTGTACGGGACATCCGCATCCGCGTAGTTCATGACCGACGTGCCCTGGAAGTCGCCGACTTCGAGCACCTCGCGCTCGAAGTCGAGCGTGCGCCACGAGAGCGCACCCTCGGTGTAGTCGAAGTAGCGGTCGACCGGTCCCGTGTAGACGATCTGGACCTGTCCGACCGTCGCCTTCTTGTTGAGGGGCTGCGACTCGTCGAAGAAGTCGGTGTCGAGCTTCACCTCGATGTTCGGGTGGTCGGCCATGCGCTCGAGCCACGCCGTGTAGCCGTCGGTGGGCAGGCCCTCCCACGTGTCGTTGAAGTACCGGTTGTCGTAGTTGTAGCGCACCGGAAGGCGGCTGATGACCTCGGCGGGCAGGTCCTTCGGGTCGGTCTGCCACTGCTTCGCGGTGTAGTCGCGGATGAACGCCTCGTACAGCGGACGGCCGATGAGGGCGATGCCCTTCTCCTCGAGGTTCGCCGCCTCCTTCGCGTCGAACTCCCCCGCCTGCTCGTGCACGAGCGCACGGGCCTCATCGGGCGAGTACGCCGCCTGGAAGAACTGGTTGATCGTGCCGAGGTTGATCGGCAGCGGGTACACGACGCCCTTGTGGTTCGTGTACACACGGTGGACGTAGTTCGTGAACGTCGTGAAGCGGTTGACGTACTCCCACACGCTCGGGTTCGAGGTGTGGAACAAGTGGGCGCCGTACTTGTGGACCTCGATGCCGGTCGCCGGGTCGTCTTCGCTGTACGCGTTGCCGCCGATGTGCGGGCGGCGTTCGATCACGGTGACCTTGCGACCGGATGCCGCGGCCCGCTCTGCGATGGTGAGGCCGAAGAAGCCGGAGCCGACGATGAGGAGATCCATGCGGTTGGGGTGCTTTCTGATTCGCTCGGGCGCCCGTGCGGGTCCTAGACGCGGAGATGCGGCGGGCACGAGGGGCCGCCGCGTGACACAAGCTTACCGACGGACTCGGGGCATTCCTGGGAGCCCGCGGGGCGGATCCTCGGTCAGGGTCGGTCGTGTGCGGGAGCCTGGTCCTCGATGTCGGACTCCTCCTCGACTGCGACCATGCCCGACGGCGCCGCCCCCGCCTTGCGGAAGGAGAAGGTCTTGTGGAGCACGTAGGTGACGACGACGAGGAACGCCGTCACGATGAGCTGGCTGATGAGCTTCTCGGTCGCGCTGTCGAAGCCGAGCACCTGGGCCGAGAACCAGCTCAGGGCGAGGTTCGCGATGAAGGAGCCGAGCGTCACCGACGTGAACTTGATGAACTCGCCGATCGGATGCCCCGTGCCGCGGAACACGAAGTGGCGCTGGAGCAGGAACGACGTCAGGTTCGAGACGATCCAACTGAAGGTGATCGCGATCGCGAAGTCGCCGGGCACGCCCCAGGCATCGAGCACGAGCAGCGAGACGGCGTAGAGACCGTACGAGAACGCGGTGTTCAGGCCACCGAAGACGAGGTATCGGACCTCGGGGCGCCTCGAGATCGCCACGACCAGATTGCGCATCGGGGCAACGATACACGCGCTCCCACGGCGCTTCCTGTACGCCTCCCGGGCCGGTCGGGGAGGCGTGCGTTAGGCTCGACCGTTGGCATTCTGCCATCGCCCGCGGACCAGCTTCCCGCCTCTCGGAGCCGACGGCCGCGCGGAAGGAGCCTCGAATCGTGACCGTCCCCGTCCTCAGCGTCGTCGTTCCGGCCTACAACAACGGACGCACCCTCGCCGAGACGCTCGAGTCGGTGCTGGAGCAGCGTGTGGACGGGCTCGAGCTGATCGTCGCCGACCACGCGTCATCCGACGACACCGCAGAGGTCATGCGCGGCTTCGCCGACGATCCGCGCGTCACGCTGCTCGACACTCCGGCCGGCGGCGGCGCCGGGCGCAACTGGAATCGCGTCACCGAGGCCGCGACCGGCGAGTACATCAAGCTGGTGTGCGGAGACGACGTCCTGCGACCCGGTGTGCTCGCACGACAGCTCGAAATCCTCCGATCGACCGGCGCGGTGCTGACCGCGTGCCGTCGCGACGTGGTCGACGCGGACGGCCGCACGCTGATGGCGGGGTGGGGACTGAGAGGTCTCGACGAGCGGATGCCGGGGCGCGACGCCGTCCGCAAGGCTGTGCGCGCCGGGTCGAATCTGTTCGGCGAGCCCGCGTCGGTCATGATGCGCCGGGAAGCGCTGGCCGAGACCGGCGGATGGTTCGACCGCTTCCCCTATCTGATCGACCAGGCGACCTACTCGCGCGTGCTCCTTCGCGGGGACTTCGTCCCCGACCCCGAGGTCGGCGCGACCTTCCGGATGAGCGCCACCCAGTGGAGCGTGGCGCTGGTGCGCGAGCAGTCCGGTCAGGCGCGGGCGTTCCACGCGTGGCTGCGGGCGGAGCATCCGGAGGTCCTGTCGGCGACGGATGTGCGAGTCGGCGACCTGCGGGCCGCGGCGATGGCTCGTGCCCGCCGCCTGTCGTATCGTCTGCTCGAGAGGAGAATGCGGTGACCGACGGAGAGGCGTACGTCCACCGGATCAGCATCGTGATCCCGGTGTACCAGGGTGAGCGCACCCTGCGCGGCGTCATCGACGAGATCCGCCCGCTCACGTCGCCCTTCGTCACCTCGGCCGGTCACACCGCACGTGTGGACGAGGTGGTGCTCGCATACGACCGCGGTCCCGACGACTCGGCCCGCGTCATCCGCGAGCTCGCCGCCGAGAACGCGTGGATCAAGCCCGTCTGGCTCAGCCGCAACTTCGGTCAGCACGCCGCGACGCTCGCGGGCATGGCGAGCTCGGGCGGTGAGTGGATCGCCACGATCGACGAGGACGGTCAGCACGACCCGGGACAGATCCAGGTGCTGCTCGACCAGGCTCTCGCCGACCGTGCCGACCTCGTCTACGCGGACCCCGTGAACCGGGCTCCCCACGGCTTCGTGCGCAACACCGCGTCGAAAGCGTCCAAGCGCACGCTCGAGTCGCTTCTGGGCGGCGGCCCGGCCTCGCACTTCAACAGCTTCCGCCTCGTGCTCGGTGAGATCGGGCGCAGCGTCGCCGCGTACGCGGGCACGGGCGTCTACCTCGACGTCGCCCTGTCGTGGGTCGCGAGCCGCGTCGTGACAGCGCCGATCACGCTGCGCGCCGAGGGCGACCGCCCGTCCGGGTACTCCTACCGCCGTCTGTTCGGCCACTTCTGGCGCATGGTGCTCACGTCGGGAACCCGCGGCCTGCGCCTGGTCACCGCCGTCGGCGTGCTCTTCTTCGTGGGCGGCATCCTGTTCGCGATCTACCTCACGTTCGCGCGGTTCGTCTCGGGCGACATCCCCGAGGGCTGGACGTCGCAGATGGTGCTCACCGCGGTGGGGACGGGCGTGATCCTCGTGTCGCTCGGGATCATCGCCGAGTACCTCGGCGTGGCGGTCAGCACCGCACTCGGCAAGCCCGCGTACCTCATCGTCCGCGATCCGGCGAGTGGACCGCTCGGGCACGCCGACCCGCCTGAGCGCCCGGCGGTCGACCGGGAATGACCCGGGCGCGGCGCTGGATCATCGGCCGAGGCCTCCTCGGGCGGGCGGTGGAGCGAGCGCGACCCGACGAGGCGTTCGCCGTTCGGCTCCCCTGGAACGACCCCGACCGCACCGTCGAGGCGATCGCGGTCGCGTTGCCGGAGTTCGCGGCATCCGATTCGCGCCTCGAGGTCTACTGGTGCGCGGGCCGCGGCGTGACCTCGACCCCGCGCGAACAGCTGGCGGTCGAGGCATCCGTTTTCGATCGCGTCCTCGAGGTGTTCCTCGCGGCGCCGTCCGACGTGAGGTCGCGCCTCGCGTTCTTCCTCGCGTCGTCGGTCGGCGGCGCCTACGCGGGCTCGGGCACGCCGCCGTTCACGGAATCGACGCCGGTCGCGCCGCTGAGCGCGTACGGCGACACGAAGCTGCACATGGAGGCGGCTCTGCGCGAGGCCACAGCGGACGGGCAGTGGCGATCGTTCATCGGTCGCATCACGAACCTGTACGGCGCGGGCCAGGACCTCTCCAAGCCGCAGGGCCTCATCTCGGCCCTCGTGAGGGGTCACCTCAGCGGACAGCCGACGTCGGTGTACGTGCCGCTCGACACGCTGCGCGACTACATCTACGAGGATGACTGCGCCGCCGTCGTCGACGCCGGCATGCGCCGCGTCGCGGCCCAACCCCCCGGGACGACCGTCACGAAGCTCATCGGCGCGATGCGGGCGGTGTCGATCGGTGCGCTGCTGTCGGAGCTCACGCGGCTTCGGCGACGACGGGGGCCGATCGTGTTGGGCGGAGGCGACGCGCGGGGCCAGGCGCTGGATCTCCGCATCCGCTCGGAGGTGTGGACCGACCTCGACGGGCTCGTCCGCACGACGCTGCCCGAGGGCCTCAGTCGCGTGTATCAGGCCCAGTTGCTGGGACGGGCAGCTCCTCACTGAGCCCGAGTCCGTCGGGCGCCGTCTCAGCCCGTCGGCGCCACCGGTGCTGCAAAATCGGCCAGGCCACCAGGATCACGGCGCACAGTGCCGAGGCCGCGATCATGAGCGGCAGCCCGGGCGGACGGAACGAGACCGTGATGACGTCGCCCGGCCGGGCGTCCGACGCGTCGACCGTGAGAAGCCATTCCCGGACGGGATCCGCGTGCTCGGCGCCGTCGATCGTGTAGCCCGGGTAGTCGAGCCGGGCCAGCACGACGCGAGCGTCGTCGCCGATCTCGTCCACACGGAACGAGACCGCGGTCTCGGAGACGTCGACGACGGTGACGGATGTGCCACGCCCCGTCCACGCGACCCCGCCTGCTCCGGGAACCGGCTCGTCGCGCTCGAAGAGCCACGTGAACTCCCCCTCCGAAACGAGGCGCCATCCGTCGGGCGGGACGGGAGCCTCGGGGAAGGTGTCCTTGATGGCGAGGATCGTGCTCACGCCCATGAGATCGGCGACCGGGAGCCCGGTCTCGGCGTCGCGGGTCCACAGTGTGTCGAGGGCATCCGCGCACGTCGCACCGCGCAGGTCCATGCACAGGTCCTTCGAGAAGGTCGAATACGGCAGGACCGTATAGAGGCTGCTCACGCGCGTGGGGCTCAGGTACCAGAGGTTGCCCATGAGGCGTTCGTCGAAGCTCGCGTCCAGACCGCCGTGCGCGTAGATGTCGCCCACGACGATCGCGTCGTCGGGCGAGTCGGGAAGGATCGACTGCATGCGCGCGACGCTGTCGGGCACCCCGAACTTGGGCAGCGGCGTGTACGGGAAGACCGCCAGCTGCGGGATGATCAGCAGCCCCGACACCGCGACGGCCGCCGCGGCGGCGAGGCCGGTGCGCTGTCCGTCGCGACGGATGCGCCGGGTGAGCGCGATGTACCCGATCGCGACGATCGCGATCGCCTGCACGACCATCACGAGCGCGAGCCAACGCCATTGGCCCGGCGTGTTGGCGTACGTGATGCCGGTTGCGATGGCCAGGACCAGCAGCGACCACCACACACGGCGCCGTGTGACGCGGGCGGGGAAGGCATGGGTCGCCATGACGGCGAGCAGGACCCCCGCAGTGAGACACACGTACGGCATGAAGCGGACCGGCCAGCGGATCGCGCCGATTTCACTCGGCCCGATCACGACGACTGTCACGAGCGCGAGGAGGACGAAGAGCGGGATGCACCGACGCACGACGTTTCGCGGCATCGGCAGGAAGAGCGGGATGAGCGGCAGCAGCCACGCGACATACACGAGCGGGGCCGCGGTCTCGGGGCCCCACCACGACCCCACGGATGCCGTGGCCGTCGGCGACGCGGCCGACATGAGGTCGCTCAGGTCTGCGTTGAGGAACCGCGTGTTGATGACGTGGAATCCCGCACGCTCGGTGACGGGCGCCGTGAGCACACCGGGCAGGTAGACCGTGATCGTGAGGAGGGCTCCCCACGCGGAGGCGAGGAGCGTCCGGATCGTGCGCGCGCCGTCGCGCGCGACGATCGCGCGCACGAGACTCTCGACGAGGATCACGACGAGGATGAGGACTCCGAACACGTATCCGAACGTGATGAGCGCGTAACTCGCGATCAGGTACGGAAGCGGCGAGCGCAGGGATTCGACGGATCGCCGAAGACCCCACCACACCCACGGCAGGACGGCCGCGTTGAACAGGCCGGTCGCCCACGAGGCCGCGTCCATGTAGACCGTGAACCCGCCGAGAGGCACGAGCACGCCCGCGACCGCGGCCCAGGGAGCGCTCGCGCCGAAAGAGCGCGCGAGCAGGTAGACGCCGCCCGCCATGAGCATGAGGAACGCGATCTTCACGATCGTGACGTGGACGACCGGGTTCTCGGCCCAGCGGGCGGTCACCGCGATGAGCCAGGTCACGGGGTTGAGCAGCCCCCATTGGCCTTCGGCGAAGTAGTTTCCCGCCTGCCACGCGTGCGGATCCAGGATCGGCAGGCGCCCGCTGAGCAGCCGGTCTCCGAGCTGCCACCACTGCCCGAACGAGCCGACCTCGGAGTCGTCGGCGAAGTAGAAGCGCGGCGTGACGAGCACGCGGGCGGCGCCGAACAGACCGGTGAGCACGACCGAGAGCGCGGCCCAGACGGCGGGCGCCCACCGTGCGCGGGTGCTGGAGGACTGGTCGGTCACGTGGCGGTGCCAATCGGCGTACGGGCGGGGAGGGCTCGACAATGCTAGCAACGGGCGCCCGCGCGGCCCGCGCGAAGCCTCACGCCGCGCGGGAACGAGCGCCTGTGAAACGATTGGGGTGTGAAGGGCATCATCCTCGCCGGCGGATCGGGCACGCGGCTGCATCCGATCACCCTCGGAGTCTCCAAACAGCTCGTCCCGGTCTACGACAAGCCGATGGTCTACTACCCGCTGTCGACGCTCATGCTCGCCGGCATCCGGGACATCCTCGTCATCACCACGCCGCACGACGCGACGCACTTCGAGCGACTCCTCGGCGACGGCTCGCAGTTCGGCGTCTCGATCTCGTTCGCCCAGCAGCCCTCCCCCGACGGTCTCGCGCAGGCGTTCACGATCGGGGCCGACTTCATCGGCGACGACAAGGTCGCCCTCGTGCTCGGAGACAACCTCCTCTACGGCCCCGGACTCGGCACGAAGCTCGCGCGGTTCTCGGACATCGACGGCGGCGCCGTCTTCGCCTACTGGGTCTCCGACCCGCAGGCGTACGGCGTCGTCGAGTTCGACGCCGAAGGTCGGGCGATCTCGCTCGAGGAGAAGCCCGCCAACCCGCGCAGCAGCTATGCCGTCCCCGGCCTCTACTTCTACGACAACGACGTCGTCGAGATCGCGCGCGGGCTCTCCCCCAGCGCGCGCGGCGAGTACGAGATCACCGACGTGAACCGCACGTACCTCGAGCGCGGCAAGCTTCAGGTCGAGGTGCTGCCACGAGGGACCGCGTGGCTCGACACCGGGACCTTCGACCAGATGACGGATGCCGCGGAATACGTCCGCACGATGGAGCGCCGAACGGGCATGAAGATCGGCGCCCCCGAAGAGGTCGCGTGGCGGCAGGGCTTCCTCACCGACGACGAGCTGCGCGCGCGTGCCGAGAAGCTCCTCAAGTCGGGCTATGGTGCATACCTGCTGGCTCTGCTGGAAAGGGGTCGTTGATGGCTCGGCTGCTCGTGACCGGAGGGGCCGGCTTCATCGGCTCGAACTTCGTCCACCACGTGATCGAGCACACCGATCATCACGTCACGGTGCTCGACAAGCTCACGTACGCCGGAAATCTCGCGTCGCTCGCGGGGCTCCCCGAGAACCGGTTCCGGTTCGTCAAGGGCGACATCGCGGATGCGGAGCTCGTCGACGCCCTGTTCGACGAAGTCGACGCCGTCGTGCACTACGCGGCCGAGTCGCACAACGACAACTCGCTCCACGACCCGCGCCCGTTCCTCGACACGAACCTCGTCGGCACGTTCACGCTCCTCGAGGCGGCGCGGCGCCACGACACGAGGTTCCACCACATCTCGACCGACGAGGTCTACGGCGATCTCGAGCTCGACGACCCCGCGCGGTTCACCGAGACGACCCCCTACAACCCGTCGAGCCCGTACTCGTCGACGAAGGCCGGCTCCGACCTGCTCGTGCGCGCGTGGGTGCGTTCGTTCGGCGTGCGCGCGACGATCTCGAACTGCTCGAACAACTACGGTCCGTATCAGCACGTCGAGAAGTTCATCCCCCGCCAGATCACGAACGTGCTTCGCGGCATCCGCCCCAAGCTCTACGGCAAGGGCGAGAACGTGCGCGACTGGATCCACGCCGACGACCACTCGGCCGCCGTGCTCACGATCCTCGACAAGGGGGTCATCGGCGAGACGTACCTCATCGGCGCCGACGGCGAGAAGAACAACAAGGAGGTCGTCGAGCTCATCCTCACGCTCATGGGGCAGCCGGTCGACGCGTACGACCACGTGACCGATCGTGCGGGGCACGACCTGCGGTACGCGATCGACTCGACCAAACTGCGCACCGAGCTCGGATGGACTCCGCAATACCGCGACTTCGAGTCCGGACTGGCTGCGACGATCGAGTGGTACCGCGACAACGAGGCGTGGTGGGCGCCCGCGAAGGACGCGACCGAGGCGTTCTACGCCGCCAAGGGCCAGTGATGACGGAGTTCGGCAAACGCCTGCGCGCCACCGAGACGCCCATCCCCGGGCTCGTGCTGTGGGACCTGACGGTCCACGGCGACAGCCGCGGCTGGTTCAAGGAGAACTGGCAGCGCGAGAAGATGATCGCCGCGGGTCTCCCCGACTTCGGCCCCGTCCAGAACAACATCTCCTTCAACGACGCTGTCGGAACGACGCGGGGCATCCACGCGGAGCCGTGGGACAAGTGGGTGTCGCTGGCGACGGGTCGCGTCTTCGGCGTGTGGGTCGACCTTCGCGAGGGTCCGACGTTCGGGATGGTCTTCACGGCGGAGCTCGACCCGTCGCGCGCGATCTTCGTCCCTCGCGGGGTCGGCAACGGCTACCAGACGCTCGACCCCGACACCGCCTACACGTATCTCGTCAACGACCACTGGTCGCCGGACGCGACGTACACGTTCCTGAACCTCGCGGACGAGAGCGTCGCGATCGACTGGCCCATCCCGCTCGATCGGGCCGAGATCTCCGAGAAGGACCACGCTCACCCGCGACTCGCCGACGTCGAGCCCGTCCCCGCACGCAAGATCCTCGTGACCGGCGCGAACGGGCAGCTCGGGCGCGCTCTCCGCGCGGAGCTGGGCGACGCCTCCCACATCGACTACGTGACGCGTGAAGACCTCGACCTCGCTTCGCCCGAGGTCTTCACGGCGCGGCACTGGCGCGACTACGACACGATCATCAACGCCGCGGCCTACACCGCGGTCGACCAGGCCGAGACGCCCGAGGGCCGCCGCGAGGCGTGGGCGGCCAATGCGACAGCGGTGTCCCACCTCGCACGGATCGCCCTCGAGCACCGACTCACGCTCGTGCACGTCTCGACGGATTACGTGTTCGACGGCACATCCGACCGTCCTTACCACGAGGACGACCCGCTGAGCCCGCTCGGCGTCTACGGGCAGACGAAGGCGGCGGCGGACGCGATCGTGGCGACGGTCCCCCGGCACTACATCGTCCGCACGTCGTGGGTCATCGGCGACGGCCGCAACTTCGTGCGCACGATGCGCGAGCTCGCCGACAGGGGCGTCGATCCTGCCGTCGTCGACGACCAGGTCGGCCGGTTGACGTTCACGGGCGATCTGGCCCGCGGCATCGTGCACCTCATGGCTGAGCGACCCGCACCGGGTGTCTACAACCTCACGGGCGGCGGGGATCCTATGTCGTGGGCGGATGTCGCCCGCGCGGTCTTCGTGTCGACCGGTCACGACCCGCAGCGCGTGCGCCCGGTGTCGACGGAGGAGTATTTCGCCTCTGCGAGCGCACCGGTCGCACCGCGCCCGCGCAACAGCGTGCTCGACCTGTCGAAGATCGAGGCGACCGGATTCGCGGTGCGCGCGGTCGAGGACGTGCTCCGGGAGTACCTGGCGCACTGAGGCTGCGGCACGGCCGCCCACGTTCGGCGGAGGCGGCTTGGGTAGGATCGCCGGGGCACACGAGACGGAGAGGCGTGCAGTGAAGGTTCTGATCACCGGCGGCGCCGGCTTCATCGGCAGCACGGTGGCCAGCGCGTGCGAGCAGGCCGGGCACGAGCCCGTGCTCCTCGACGATCTCTCGACGGGCCTCTCGGCGTTCGCCCTCGGGCGACCGCTGTACGTGGGCGACGTCGGAGACCCCGTGCTCATCTCGCGCGTCGTCTCCGAGCACCCCGACATCGCCGCCGTCGTGCACTGCGCCGCGAAGATCGTGGTGCCGGATTCGGTCGCGAAGCCCCTCGACTACTACGCCAACAACGTCGGCAAGGGCGTCGAGCTCCTTCGGAGCCTTGCTCGGCACGGTCTCACCCGGTTCGTCTTCTCCTCGTCGGCGTCGATCTACGCCGTCAGCGACGACTTCACCGTCGACGAGGACTCGCCCCTCGCCCCGGCCAGCCCTTACGCGGCGACGAAGGCGATGTTCGAGACGATCCTCGAGGACGCGTCGCACGCCGGCGATGTGCGAGCGGTCAGCCTGCGCTACTTCAACCCCATCGGCGCGGACCCCGAACTCCGGACCGGCCTGTCGATCCCCGAGCCGTCGCACGCCCTAGGCCGTCTCATCTCGTCGTGGCGCGCGGGCCGCCCCTTCACCATCACGGGCCACGACTGGCCGACGCCGGACGGCACGGGCATCCGCGACTACATCCACGTGTGGGACCTCGCGCGAGCCCACGTCGCCGCCCTCGAGCGGTTCGACGAGGTCGCGCCGGCATCGAACCCGTACCGGGTCTACAACATCGGCACCGGCAGGGGCGTGACCGTGCGCGAGCTCGTCACCGTCTTCGAGAGCGTCACGGGAGACGCGGTCGACGTCGTCGACGGTCCCCGACGGCCCGGCGACAGCGCGGGGGTCTACACGCGGAGCGAGCGCGCCGCGCGCGAGCTCGACTGGCGTGCCGAGCGGACGCTCGAAGACGGCATCCGCGACTCGCTCGCGTGGGCGGAGCGGCTGCCCGACGTGCTCGGAGCCGCTTCCGCCTGACGACGCCTACGCCGCGGCGCCGGATCCGACGACGATGCGCGGGGTTCCTGCCCAGCGCGCAGCGTCCGTGGCGTTGCGACCGTCGACGAGAAGACGGATGCCGGGCAGTTGCGCGGCCTCGAGCGAGCGGTAGTCCGCGTGGTCGGTCTGGAGGATCGCCACGTCGACCGCGTCGCCGAGCGCGTACGGCTCGAAGCCCATGGCCCGCAGCTCGTCGTCGGAATAGAGGGGGTCGTGGACGCGGACATCCGCTCCGCGCGCCTTGAGCGCCTCGACCGTCGGGAACACGCCGGAGAACGCGGTCTCCTTCACGCCTCCGCGATACGCCGCGCCCAGCACGACGGCCTTGAGCCCCTCCAGGGAGCCGAGGATGCCGGCCGCCTGCGCGACGAGCCGTTCGGGCATCGAGGCGTTGAGGAGCCGCGCGGTGCGCACGATGTCGGCATCCGGGTCGGTCGAGAGGTAGAGCCGGGGGTAGACCGGGATGCAGTGACCGCCGACGGCGATGCCCGGCCGGTGGATGTGGCTGTACGGCTGCGAGTTGCACGCCTCGATGACCTGATACACGTCGATGCCGTGCTCGGCCGCGAACAGCCCGAACTGGTTCGCGAGGCCGATGTTCACATCGCGGTACGTCGTCTCGGCGAGCTTCGCCATCTCGGCGGCCTCCGCGCTGCCGAGGTCCCACACCCCGTTGGGGCGACTGAGGTCGGGGCGCTCGTCGAACTGGAGGACCGCCTCATAGAACTCCCTCGCGCGCCGGGCGCCCGCTTCCGACAGGCCGCCGATGAGCTTCGGGTACTTGCGAAGGTCCGCGAAGACGCGACCCGTCAGCACACGCTCCGGCGAGAACACGAGGTGGAAGTCGGTGCCCTCCACCAGGCCCGAGCCGCTCTCGAGCATCGGCTTCCAGCGCCCGCGGGTCGTGCCGACGGGAAGCGTCGTCTCATACGAGACCAGCGTGCCGGGCGTGAGGTGCTCAGCGAGCGAGCGCGTCGCGGCGTCCATCCACGCGAAGTCCGGTTCCCATGTGGCATCGTTCACGAAGAGCGGGACGACGAGCACGACCGCGTCGGCGCCGGGGATCGCGTCGCCGTAATCGGTGGTCGCGCGCAGGCGCCCCGCGGGCACGAGCTCGGAAAGCTTCTCCTGAAGGTGCGCCTCGCCCGGGAACGGCTCGATGCCGGCGTTGACGCTCTCGACGGTGGCGGGGTTGACGTCGACGCCGATGACGTCGTGACCCGAATCTGCGAACTGGACGGCGAGGGGGAGGCCGATCTTTCCGAGGGCCACGACGGCTATACGCATGGATTCCAGTCTATGTGCGCCTGGGACCGCGATCTGCCGCGGCTGGGCTCACCCGCTGCCGAGCAGCGAGTCGATCCGCTCGGCGACGATCGGCTCGAGATATCGCACGAAGGCACCCGTGAGGTGGTTCACATCGCGATAGACCAGCAAGTCGTCGACGATGACAGGACACTCGGACGGCCCGCAGATGTAGTCCGTCAGATCGAGGAACGACCCGCCGGCGGACTCGGCCGCGCGCCCCTCGGCCGCCGTGTGCGCGCGGTCCAGGACGGCGCCCCGATCACCGGCACACCGGTCGGCTCTATCCGGGGCGCCAGAGAGACGCACAGCAGGGGGCGCGTCGAAGCGCGGCGTGTCGGCGATGACGAGCACACGGATGCCGGCATCCGTGAGCCGGCTCACCGTCGTCTCGACTCCCGAGGCCCAGCGCTCGCGTCGTTCGGCCTCGTCCGATACCCCCGCGACGGGATGCCAGGCGTAGCTCGAGATCACCACGAGGTCAGGCGGCTCCGCGGTGAGACGCTTCAGCACCGCCTCGCGCCACCGGTCGCATGACACATATGGAACGTTCTTGGTCACTACCGTCGTCGACACCGCGGGGAACGACGACTTCGTGTAGGTCGAGATCGCGATGCCGCCCGTGGCCTCGGCGTAGTCGTCCACCGCGGGGAACCACTGGGCGGAGTGGGAATCGCCGAACAGCGCGATGCTCACGGAGCCGTCGGGGTCGCCGTACACGCAGTCCTGCACGGATTCGGCCGACACGTCGTGGTGACAGCCGTCCGCATGGGCGGTATGTCGGCGGCCGCGTCTTCGAGCGACGGTTTCATGTTCTGCGGGACGTACGACGTGGGGTTGGGCGGCGACGTCGGTATGTCGGGTGCGGCCGCGACGGGTTCGCCCGTCGGCACCGGTCGGGCCGCGGCCCAGGCCATGGAGCCGAGGGTCGCGACCGCCAGGACGACGGTCACGCCGAGCGTGCCCCACAGCGTGTAGCTCGGGCGGCGCCGCACGAGCCCGGCCGGTGCGCGCAGGGGCGTCTCGACGAAGCGATAGAGGACGTACGCGAGCGGAACGGCGAGGACGATGCCGAGGAAGATCTTCACCGCCACAGGGAGCGGGCGATCATCCCCCACGGCCGCCTGCGGCACCACGAGCAGCGGCCAGTGCACGAGGTAGAGCGAGTACGAGATGAGGCCGATGAACTGCATCGGTCGAACCGAGAGGGCGGCGGTCGGGCCCCAGCGCGAATCGACGGAGCCGAACGCGATCACGAGCGCTGTGCCGGCCACGGGAAGCGCGGCCGCCCAGCCCGGGAACATCGTTGCGTCGTCGAAGAGCACCGCGGACGCGATGACCATGGCGATGCCCGCCCAGCCGCCGACAGCGGCGACGACTTCGGGGATGCGCAGTCGGCGATGCAGGAGCAAGGCGCCCACGAGCGCTCCGGCGAGCAGCTCCCACGCTCGTGTCGGCAGCAGGAAGAACGACATCGGCTGATTGAGCGGCGTGGCGATGACGCACGACGCGAAGCTCACGACGGCGGCGATGAGCACCAGCGCCGTCACGACGCGACGCGATCGGCGGGCGACCAGGAAGATCGCGAGGAGGACCAGGGGCCACAGCAGGTAGAACTGCTCCTCGACGCCGAGCGACCAGTAGTGCTGGTACGGGGAGGGTGAGTGGTCCGCGAGATAGTCCGTGTTCTGTATCGCGAGCCAGATGTTCGGGACGTACAGGATCGTCGCGAGTGCGTCCGACAGCACCCGCCCGACCGCGAGAGGCGGATAGACGATGAGCACCGCGATCGCCGTCAGAGCAGCCACGGTGAACGACGCGGGGAGGATGCGCCGCGCACGGCGCGCGTAGAACTGGGCGAACCTGATCCTGCCGTCGCGCTCGAGCGATTCGAGGAGGTGGCTCGAGATCAGGAAGCCCGAGATGACGAAGAAGACATCGACCCCCACGTAGCCCCCCGAGACCCCGGGGACGCCGGCGTGGTACAGCAGGACCAGTCCGACGGCGATCGCGCGCAGCCCCTGCACGTCCGTGCGGAAGCCGCGCGTCGAGCGCCGAACCGAGCCGCCGATCCGCTGCGGCACGCGCTCCGTCGATGCCTGGCCGACCGAGACCATCACCCTGTCGGGCCGTTCCCCCTGAGGACCTCGATGACGCGCTCCGCCGCCCGTCCATCGCCGTAGGGCGCGGCATCCGTCGCTTCGGGGCGCGGACGCGACACACCGGCCGCGATCTCGGCGGCCGTGTTCGCGAGCACGTTCCAGCCGAGCTGGACGGTCTCGACCCATTCGGTCTCGGTGCGCACGGTCGTGCACGGGACCCCGAGGAGGAACGCCTCCTTCTGGAGCCCGCCCGAGTCGGTGACGACCCCGGCGCTCGACAGCGCGGCGGCGATGAGATCGGGGTACGCGAGCGGTCCCTGGGCGATGAGCGAGCCCTGCGTGAGCTCGACGCCGTGTGCGGACGCCTTGGCCACCACTCGCGGGTGCGCCAGGAGCACGACCGGACGATCCAGCGCCGCCAACGCGGACGCGATCTCGGCGAGACGGGCGGGATCGTCGGTGTTCTCCGCGCGGTGGATCGTCGCGAGGTAGTAGCCGCCGCGCTCGAGGCCGAGCTCCGCGACGAGCGGCGAAGGCCGGCCCGCGACCTGGTCGCGGACATCGAAGAGCACATCGGTCATCACGTCGCCCACCAGCACCGTCCGCGCCGCCAGACCTTCCGCCGCGAGGTGGTCGACCGCGACCTGGGTCGGCGCCAGCAGGAGGTCGGCCGCGTGGTCGGTCAGGACACGGTTGTGCTCTTCCGGCATCCGCCTGTTGAAGCTGCGCAGACCGGCCTCGAGATGTGCGACCGGCAGATGCATCTTGACGGCGCTCAGAGCCGCGGCGACGGTCGAGTTCGTGTCACCGTAGACCAGCACCCAATCGGGCTGCTGAGCGTCGAACACCGAGTCGAGCGCCGCGAGCATCGCGCCGGTCTGCACTCCGTGCGACCCGCTGCCGACGCCGAGATGGATGTCGGGGGCTCCGATGCCGAGGTCGTCGAAGAACACGTCCGACAGCATCGGGTCGTAATGCTGGCCCGTGTGGACGATGACGTGATCGATGGATGCCGCGACAGCCGCCTTCGCGATCGGGGCGAGCTTGACGAACTGCGGGCGCGCGCCCACGACGCTGACGATCTTCACGGGGGTCCAGTCTAGGTCGCCGAGCCTGAACGCCCGGTCGGGATAGCGTAGAGCGTGCGCATTCTCGTGGTGACTCCGTGGTTCCCCTCGGCGTCGATGCCGGCATCCGGGATCTTCGTGGAGCGCGAGGTCTGGGCCCTGGCCGGCGCACACGACGTCCATGTGCTCCACCTCGACTGGCAGCACACCTCCGGGCGTGAGACGTCCGCAACCGGGTCTCTGCGGGTCACGAGGCTTCCGCTGTCGCGGTCGCGGCCGATCGACTTCGTACGCGCGCGTCGGGCGGTCAGGGCCGCGGCACAGCACGCGGACGTCGTGCACACGCACGCGGTGACCGGGCTCATCCCCTGGCGGTGGCCGCGATCGCGCCCCGCCGCACTGCCGTGGGTCCACTCCGAGCACTGGTCCGGGATCACGTCGCCCGAGACCCTTTCGCGTGGTGCACGGATCGCACGACGGGCCCTGCTCCCCCTCCTCCGCCACCCCGACGTCGTCGTCGCCGAGAGCGGGCGTCTCGCGTCCGCCATACGCGCGGTCCGGTCGACACCCGTCGAGATCGTGCCGTGCGTCGTGCCGGAGCCCGACGTGACGGAAGCACCGTCGACGCCGCCGATCCGGCTCGTCGGGGTGGGCGCGATGATCGCCCGCAAGGGTCCGCTCCTCGCGGCGCAGACCCTCGAGGAGCTCGGTCGGCGCGGACACGACGCGACGCTGACGTGGGTGGGCGACGGACCGCAGCGCGCCGCCGTCGAGGAGTTCGCGCGCACCGCGGGGCTGAGCCCACGCGTGCGGCTGACCGGGACTCTCGACCAGCGCGGAGTCTCGGCGGAGCTGCAGGCGGCGAACGTGTTCCTCCTCCCGACGCAGGGCGACAACTTCTGCGTCGTCGCGGCCGAGGCCCTCCTGAACGGACGACCCGTCGTCAGCGGTGCCGCAACCGGAGCGGTGGACTACGCGAGACCCGAGGTCAGCGCGTTCGTCTCCGACCAGTCGGCGGGAGCCTACGCGGACGCGGTGGAGTCGGTCCTGGCATCAACCGCCTCCCTCTCCGCCCGGGACATCGCCGACACCGTCACGGGTCGCTTCACACCTGGCGCCGTGCGCGGCGCCCTCGACGCGGTCTACGCGACGGCGAGGAGCCTGCGGTGAGCCGTGGTCCCACGCTCGGCGAACGCGCGCAGTACTGGATCGCCGATCACCCCATGAGCATCCCGGGTCGGATCGCCGCGCTCCGCTTCGGTCGCCCCCCGCGCAACGGCCCTGTGCCCGTGGTCCGCGCGGACGACTCTCCCGTTCGCGTCCTCATCGCACCGGCGAACTACGCGGGGCAGGCGTACGCGTGGCGCAGCGCACTGCGCGCCACCGATCCGTCGACGTCCGCACGCAACTACGCCCTCGAGCGGCCCCCGTTCGCGTTCCCGGCGGACGCCGTCATTCCGGCATCCGTCTTCCACAACTCGCGCCGCTGGCAACGGGAGCAGCTCGAGGCCGCCCGCGGGTTCACCCACCTGCTCGTCGAGTCGTTCATCCCGCCGTTCGGCCGGCTGCTCGACCGTGACCTCGGACGGCAGATCGACGCCCTCGGCCCTGCCGTGTCGGTCGCGCTCATGTGCCACGGCTCCGATGTGCGAAGACCGTCGGTCAACCGGGAGCAGACGGCGCTCGCGCCCTTCACGGGCGATGCGGCGAGCATGCGGGCGGAGCAGCTCGCGATCCGCAACATCGACTTCGCGGCGCGGTCGGGACTGCCTGTGTTCGTCTCGACGCCGGACCTGCTGGAGGCGGTGCCCGGAGCCCAGTGGTGCCCGGTGGTCGTGGACCTGGACCGCTGGAGCACCGGTGAAGTCCGAAACGGATCCCGCGGCGGCGCGCCGCGCGTCGTGCACGCGCCCAGCTCGCGGGGCACCAAGGGCACCGCGGTGATCGAGCCCGTCGCCCACGACCTGCACCGCCGCGGGATCATCGACTATCGCCCCCTGAGCGGCATTCCGCACGCCGAGATGCCCGCCGTGCTCGCGGAGTCGGACATCGTGGTGGATCAGCTGAGTGTCGGCAGCTACGGCGTCGCGGCGTGCGAGGCGATGGCCGCGGGGCGGCCCGTGGTCGGTCACGTTCGCACGGCGGTGCGCGATGCGGTCCGCGACTCGGCGGGTCTCGACCTCCCGATCGTGGAAGCGGATGCGTCCTCGCTCGAGCGCGTGCTCACCGAGCTCGCGTCCGACGTCGATCGGCGAGACGAGCTGGGGCGCGCGGGCCGCCGATTCGTGGAGACCGTCCACGACGGCCGACGCAGCGCCGAGACCCTGCGGGCGGCGTGGATCGGCCGCTCAGCCCGCTGACGGCGTCAGCCGGGCGATCCTCTCGCCGATGATGCGACGGCGCTCGAACGCGCGCGCCCACTGCTGCACCGCCGCACGCTCCGCGGGTGTCTGATCCGCGGCGAGCGCCGCCACGGCCACCAGGGCGTCGGCGATGTCCTCGGGATCCAACGATCTCGTGGCGGCCCACGCGGGGCTGTCCTTGAGCACGTCCGTTGCGGCGTTCATCGGATCGTGCACGGAGACGATCGGTATGCCGGTCGCGGCATACTCGTAGACCTTGCCGCTCGTGACGTAGCGGCCGGTTCCCAGCGCGAGGACCAGCGCGTCCAGGCCGGCGTAGACCTTCCCGATCAACGCCTTGCCGACAGGACCCTCGTACGCCACGCCGTCGTCGCGAGCGTCGCGGAGGATCGTGGCCATGTCGCCGTCGCCTGCTCCGAAGTGGCCCAGGTAGCCGTGGATGATCAGTCGCGCGGTCGCGAGCCGCGGATCGCGTGAGCGCGCGCGTCTCCACCCCTCGACGAGCGGTTCGAGCGGGACCTTCGTCGACACGGTCCCGATGTAGCCGAACACGAGACCGTTCTCCCGACCCCCGCGCACCGGAACGGCCAGAGGCGCCTCGTACTCGTCGTACCCGTTGGGGACGACCATCATCCGCGCGGCGGCGGTGGGGTGGCGTTCGGCGTGCCAGCGCAGGATCGCATCGTTGACGAACCAGATCTCCGTCGCATCCGCCATGAGTCGGCGCTCCCACGCGCGAACGGGCGGGATGGCGGTCGGGAGCCGCTTGCCCGAGAACACATCCAGCTGCCACGCGTCGCGGTAGTCCATGACGTATCGGACGCCGAATCGACGGTGCAGGTGCCATCCCGGGACGAAGTCGACGTGCGGGTTGGCCGTGCCGATGGCGAGATCGACCGGATGCGACCGGTGCACCCGCTCCGCGGCACGTTCGAGCTCCGGTCGCCAGCGACCGTAGTTCGGCTCGGGGAAACGGACCATGTCGCGCCAGAAGTCTGCGATGCGCCACGCGACCGGAAAGCGGGCTCGCGCGCGGGGCCATCGGCCGATGTCGTTCTGGAATGCCGGCACGTCCGCGGGAAGACGCTCGATCACGACACGCGGATCCACCATGCGCTCCAGGCCGAGGTCCACTCCCGTCGAGCTGAACCACAACTCGCGGTTCACCGTGAGCACGGTGACGTCCCAGCCCGCCTCGGCGAAGGCGTTGACGGTCGCGAGCGCGCGGTAGACGCCTCCGGCACGGCTCGGCGGGAAGCTCCACGCGGTGTACAGCAGATGCGGACGCGTCATGCGCGAAGCCTTTCGATCGCGGCGCGCGCCGCGGGGACTCCGTACACCGCGGCGACGTGCCGCCCTTTCCGCCGCAGCCTGTCGTGCCAGCGCCACGCCGCGTACGCGGCGTCGCGCTCGGTCGCGACGATGACGTCGGCCTGCTCGACTGCCGCAGCCACGGCCGGATCATCGCGCATAGCCCGCCAGTACGCGCGTGACGGCGCGAGCGGCGTCACGTCGACGAGTTCCCGACCGATCGCCGATGCGGACACCCGGCTCGCGAGCCTGCGCAGCGGCCCGGTCGGGCGGGGCAGCTCGATGTCGGCTCCGCCCGGTCCTGACGCCCAGCCGACGACGGTCGCAGCCACCCCGGCCTCCGCGTCGGAGGCGAGAGAGTCGTCGAACACGGTTGAGGGCGACAGGATGACGATTCGCACGGCCAGATCTTCGGGAGGTCGGCGCACCGGCCCGCCCGGCGCGAGGTTCCAGTCTAGATGTTCGCGTGGACGGGTCCCGGCCCGCCGCCTCCGGGCACGGCATCCGCGCCTGTCTAGGATGAGATGTCCGTTGCCGGTTCGGCCGTGAGCAAGGTGAGGAGATCCGTGCAGTCGCTTCTGATCGTGTCGTTCTCCCGCCTCGAGCTGGACGCGCGGCTGCGGCGTCAGATCGCCCTCTTCTCCGACCGATACGAGGTGGTCACCGCCGGGTTCGGACCCGCCGTCCCGGGCGCCGCACGCCACATCGAGCTCCTCCCGCCGCCGGGCGGCCTCCGCCGTCGGATGCGCCGCTATGCGGAAGCAGTCCTCATGCGACTGCGAGCGCACCGGCTCATGTACCGCACCGACCCGATGGTTCGATCCGCACGGCGCCGCCTGCGGGGGCTCGTCGTCGACAAGGTGCTCGCGAACGACATCGAGACCGTGCCGCTCGCTCTGGAAATCGCCGCACCGTCACGCATCCACGCGGACCTGCACGAGTTCTATCCGGGGCTCCACGACGACAACGCCGCCTGGGTGCGCCTGCGGCAGCCGTACTACGACTGGCTCGTGCGCGAACACGCCCCGCGTGTGGCGTCGGTCACCACCGTCGGACCCGGCGTCGCCGAGGCCTACCTGAAGCGATTCGAGTTCGAGCCCAGGGTCGTCACGAACGCCCCGCGGTTCGAATCGCGCGAGCCCTCGCCGGTCCACACCCCGCTCCGCCTCGTGCACGCCGGCGCGGCGTTGCGCGAGCGGCGCCTCGAAGAGACGATCCGAGCGGTCGCCTCTTCGTCCGCCGACCTGCGGCTCACGATCCACCTCACCGAGAACGATCCCGCCTACCTCGACGAGCTGCGCGCCCTCGCCGCATCGACCGGCGGGCGCGTCACCCTCCTCCCCCCGGTCCCTCAGCCCGAGCTCGTCGAGACGCTGAGCGCGCACGATGTCGGGATCCACGTCATGTCGTCGCACATCACCAATCAGGCGGTCGCCCTGCCGAACAAGTTCTTCGACTTCGTCCAGGCGCGCCTCGGCGTGATCGTCGGCCCCACCCCGGGTATGGCGTCTCTCGTGCGCGAGCACGGGATCGGCGCCGTCGCCGACGGCTTCGACGAGGCGTCGATCCGCGATGTGCTCGACCGTCTCGATGCCGCCACGGTCGCCCAGTGGAAGAATGCCGCGGATGCCGCCGCCCCTGCCCTCGCGGCCGAGCCGCAGTTGCCGGTGTGGGAGTCGGCTGTCGACGCCCTCGCCTCAGCCGGCCCGTGAGGCCTCGGCGCGCGCCAGTCGCCGTGTGACGAGCCGTGCGGCGATGAGCGAACGCACCGGCGCATGACGGTGCAGGAGCCTCAGCAGGCTCGAAGGAACGAGTGCGGCCGGCGAGCGGAAGCTGCCGCGATTCGCGAGGGCCGCGAGCAGCGCGGCCGGGTCGGCAGCGGGATCCAGGCAGATCCTGAGCACGCGCGCGTCCCGATTCGCCAGGATCTTCCGGAACCCCGGAGCCCAGCGCTCCAGGCGCCGCACGGTCTTCGCGGCGACCTCTCGATCCGCCTCGCCGATGCCCGCCTCCGTCGCGCGGGCGGCGATGCCGCCGACGAGCTGTGCGCGAGCGAGCCGCGCCGCGATCGCCCGGCGCGACGCGAGTGGCAGAGCGGAGAGCGCGGCGTCCGCCTCGATCGCATCGACGAACATCAGATCGTCTCGGAGAGGCCGCGGCTCGTGCGTGATGCGATCGGCCTGGTCTCCATGTTCGACGTAGGCCGGCGCCGCGGGATCGAAGGAGACAGACGCGCCCGAGAACCACAGGTGAAGTCCGAAGGGCTGGTCCTCCCCCCGCGGAAGCCCAGCCGTGAACCGCAGCGCCCCGAACGTCGAGCGGCGGAAGAGGCCGAGCGGAGCAGCCCGCTCGAACAGCCTGTCCCGGTCGCCGTCGAGGTGGTGGACCCGCCCCGGACGAACGCGCGGCATCGTGCCCCAACCGCCCGACGTGCGCCGGATCGGCGCGATGACGACATCGGCACCGCCTTCGTCGGCGACGCGCAGCCACGCGTCGATCGCGCCCGGTGCGAACGAGTCGTCCGAGCCGATAATGCTCACGAACTCGCCCGTCGCGAGTTCGATGCCCCGGTTGAACGGGCCCGCCGGCGAGCCGATGCCGTCCGCCAGTTCGACGATGCGCACACGGTGGTCGTCCTGGAGATCGCCCAGCCGGCGGCGCACCGCGGCCGGATCGAGATTGTGGGCCACGACGGTCACGCGCACCGGAGCCCGCGTCGCGAGCGCGGACGCCACGGCCCGCTCGACCGGGCGGGTCTCGGAGTGGACGGCGACGACGACCTCGACGCGCGGCGAAGAGGCGGTCGGACGCGGGGTGTCGTTCATCGCGTGGAGTCTAGTTGCGCGGCCCGACGGGTCGAAAAGCCGGGTGTGCGCTGTGTTTGAATTGGCGGGTGAGTTCCGCCGCCCCGTTCGGGAGCCCCCTTCATGTCGGACAGCCCAATATCGGCAACCGCGATCGCTTCCTCGAACTCACGGCGCAGGCGCTCGATCGCCGCTGGTTGACGAACGACGGGCCCCTCGTACGCGACCTTGAAGCACGCATTGCGCTGTATCTCGGAGTCAAGCACTGCGTCGCGGTCGTCAACGGAACGGTCGCACTCGAGATCGGCATCCGCGCGCTGGGCATGTCGGGTGAGGTGATCGTCCCCTCGTACACGTTCGTCGCAACCGCCCACGCCCTGCGCTGGCTGGGGCTCGTCCCCGTGTTCGCCGACATCGACCCGACGACTCACGCCCTCGATCCCGCCGCCGTCCGTCGCGCCATCACGCCGGCGACGACGGGCATCATCGGGGTCCATCTGTGGGGACGACCGGCGCCGGTCCTGGAGCTCGAATCGGTGGCCCGCGAGCACGACCTCGCGCTGATGTTCGACGCCGCTCACGCGTTCGGGGTCTCTTCAGGGGGCCGCATGGTCGGCTCGTTCGGCGACGCCGAGATCTTCAGCTTCCACGCCACGAAGTTCTTCAACTCGATCGAGGGCGGAGCGATCACGACCGACGACGACGAGGTCGCGCGGCGTGCCCGGCTCATGCGCAACTTCGGGTTCGTCGCCGAGGACACCGTCGTCTCGGACGGGACCAACGGCAAGATGAGCGAGATCTCGGCGGCTATGGGCATCGCGAACCTCGAAGTCGTCGACGACATCATCCGGGTCAACCGGCGCAACCACGCGCTCTACACGCGCGAGAGTGAGGACATCCCCGGCGTGACGGTGTTGCCGATCGCGGACGACGAGCGCAGCAACTACCAGTACGTCGTGCTCATGGTCGACGAGTCGTGCGCCGTCGGGCGCGACGAGATCATCGGCCGATTGCGCGAGAACAACGTGCTTGCGCGCCGCTACTTCTGGCCCGGATGCCACCGCATGGAACCGTACCGCACGCTCGACCCGCGTGCGTCCGAGCGACTGCCGGAGACCGAGCGCGTCGCCGATCGCGTCGTGGTGCTCCCGACCGGCATGAACGTGGACGAGGACTCGATCCGCCGTGTCATGTCCATCGTGAGGGAGTCGGTCGTCGGAGCATGATCGAGAACGCGATGCCTCGACGCCTCTACATCTTCGGGGCCGGGGGTCACGGCCGCGAGATCGCCTGGCTCGCGCGTTCGGTGTTCCCGGGCGTCGAGATCCTGCATGTCGTCGATGCAGCCCGCCACCTCACGTCGCCGATCAACGGCGCGGACGTTCGGCTCCTCGACACGATCGAGCCCACACCGGATGACGGATTCATCACCGCGGTCGGCGACGCCGGGCTGCGCATGCGCGCAGCGGACCGGATGCACCAGACCGGTCTCTCCCCCGTGACCCTCGTTCACCCGAGCGCCGTTCTGGCACCGACCGTCCGGATCGGCGCCGGCAGCGTCGTGTGCGCGGGGGTCGTGCTCACCGACAATGTGCTCGTCGGTGAGCACGCGGTCGTGAACATCGGATGCACTCTCTCGCACGACGTCCGCATCGAGGACTATGCGACGCTCTCGCCCGGTGTCCACATCGCCGGCCACGTCGTGGTGCGCCGTGCGGCGATGCTCGGGGTGGGTTCAAGCGTCATCAACGGCACGGCCGCGCAGCCGATCGTCATCGGCGTCGGCGCGACCGTCGGCGCGGGTGCGGCCGTGATCGACGACGTCGCCGATGGCGTTGTCGTCGCCGGGGTGCCCGCCCGCCCTCTCCATCGCGGCGGTGATCGATGAGCGTCTCGATCACGCACCTGTTCCCTGATTCGCCCTTCCTGCCGTTCACCGTGGAGCTCTTCGAGGAGGCCGCGCCCGGGCGGAACACCTTCCTCGTGTACGGACTGAGGGGGGACCTCGCACGCCATGCTCTTCCCACCGACGCCCGCGTCGAGGCGATCGGCGTCGACGCTGCCGCCCGCGCGAAGGCGTCTGCGGCCGTGGAGATGGGTCGGATCGCGGTGTTCCACAGCGTGGGGGCGTTCGCCGGACGCGTGCTCGCCGAGGCACCGAAAGGCGTCCTCAAGGTCTGGAGCGGGTGGGGCGGCGACTACTACGGATCGACCCTGCGAGGCGTCAGAGGTCTGCTCGGCCCCGAGACGGCGCGATACCTGCGCGCCCGTCGACGCCCGGCGGGCCACGCTCGCGACGTGTACCGGCGCGTGCGTCAGGCGCCCGTGCTCGCATCCGCCGCGCGTGCCGCCGATGTCTTCGCCGCACCGATCCCCGACGACTTCGACGTCTTCCGACGGCGCTTCCGCGGCTTCCGCGGGCGCTACGCGCAGCTGAACTACGCGAGCGTCGACGTCGAATCGATGGCTCTTCGCACGCCCAGCGGCGACGGCATCCTGCTCGGCAACTCCGCGGATCCGACGAACAATCACGTCGAGACGCTCGCGCTCCTCGCCGAGGCAGGCGTCAACGGCCGACGTGTCGTGACGCCTCTCAGCTACGGCGACCCCGCATACGCCGATGTCGTCGCTCGGCGCGGCAGGGAACTGCTGGGTTCCGACTTCCTGCCGCTGCGCGACTTCCTCCCGCCCGACGAATACGCGCGCCTCGTCGACGGCTGCTCGGTGGTGGTCATGGGCCACCGACGCCAGCAGGGACTCGGGAACGTGATCCAGGCCCTCCTCGGCGGCTCGCACGTCGTGTTGCACGAACACAGCCCCCTCGCCCGCTTCTTCGCCCGGGAGGGAGTTTCGATCAGGACGCTTCAGACTCTCCCATCGGAAGGCGTGCCGGGCGGCCGGCCGACGGAGGACGAACAGCGGCGCAATCGCGCCATGATCGAAGGGTTCTGGGGGAGACAGCGCGTCGTCGCGAACGTGCGGGAGCTGATCACGTCCGCGTGAGGGTAGCGATGCCCGGCGTCACTCCTCGACGTCGGCGAGGCCTGCGAGCGTCGCCTGCACGGCGAACTCCGGCACGTTCGCCACGAGCTCGTCGAACGTGCCCTGGGCGAGGACGCGACCGGCCGACATGAAGAAGATCCGATCCGCCTCCTTGATCGTCGTGAGGCGGTGGGCGACGGTGACCGTCGTCGTCGAACCGCGCAGAGCTGCGATGGAATCGGTGACCGCCGCCTCGGTCGCGGTGTCGAGGGCGCTCGTCGCCTCGTCCATGACGAGCACGAGTGGATCGGCGTAGAGAGCGCGCGCGATCCCGAGGCGCTGGCGCTGACCGCCCGAGAGGGCGAGCCCCCGCTCCCCCACGCGCGCGCCGATGCCCCCAGGGCGCGACTCGATCGTCTCCAGCAGGTGCGCTCGCCGCAGCGCCTCGCGCACCCGATCGGGGTCGAAGTCCGGACCCCACGTCAGCGCGACGTTGTGCGCGACAGTCGCGTCGAACAGCGCCACCTCCTGCGGCACGTACGCGACGCGCGCGCGCCAGGCCGCGGTGAGCTCGGTGAGGGGAGTGTCATCGATCCTGACGGCACCACTCGTCGGCTCGATGAGTCCGAGCAGGAGATCGACGAGGGTCGACTTGCCCGATCCGGATGCGCCGACGAACGCGACGGTCGAACCGAAGGGGATCACGATGTCGACATCGTGCACGGCTGGTTCCGCCTCGGGGCCGTACTGGAAGCTCACCCGGTCGAAGACGATGCTCTTCGGATGCTCCGGCAGCGGCGTCTGCTCGCGCGCCGCCAGGTGGACGACCGCTCGCTGCGAGCGGCGGACCTCATCGAGGACGGCCTGGGCGTGCGGCGCGCTGACATTGAGCTGGTTCAGGACGGCCTGGAAGCGCACGACGGACGGGGCCATGCGGAAGCCGGCGAGGCCGAACAGCGCGACAGCGGCGGTCGCACCGCCGATTCCGCCCGTGAGATAGCCGACGAGGCCGACCAGGACGATGCCGCCGATGATCGCCGTCTCAAGCGTGTAGCGCGGCACCTGGCCGAGGAACTGGGCGTTCGCGCGCGCACGGGTCGAGTGTCGCCGGTTGCTGCGGACGACTTCCGCGACCTCCTCGGTCTTCCCGCGGAGCGTCACCTCCTTCAGCGCGCCGATCATCTCCGTGATGAGCCGTGACGAGCGCAGCGAGTATCGCAGGGCGACGAGCCCGGCCTGCCGCGCGCGGCGCGAGATCAGCAGATTGAGGAACATCGCGATGAGCCCGAGGTACACGAGTGTGATGCCGCCGATCAACGGCTGCGCCACCGCGAGGACGACGAGAAGGGTGAGGAAGTTCAGCGCCTCGCCGATGAGGGACGCGCCCGGAAGGACGAATCCGGAGATGGTCGTCGACACACTGGAGTCCGTGATCCGAACGAGGTCCGCGGAGTTGCGGGTAAGCCTCTCCGTCCAGGGCGAGTTGACGAACCCGGCGAACACCTGGCTTCCGAGGTCGAGCTCGTAGGTCGCGAACCGGCGCGTCGCGACCCAGTAGAGCGTGAGCGCCAGGACGCCCTTGATGACGATGAGCGCGCACACGACGACGAGCGGCAGAAGGATCCCCGCGCCCTCGATCGTGCCGAAGACGGGGATCGTGACGGGCTCTCCGCTCACAAGCGGTGAGAGCACGACGGCGAGGAGCGCGAGAGCGGCGCCGTCGAGGATCGCGAGCAGACCCTGGAGCGTCGCGTAGACGACGAGGAATCGGCGCGCGCCCTGCGGGAGCACGCCGAGAATCTCTCGGTAGAGCCGCCAATTGCTGTTCACGCGCCACCCCGGGACCGAACGCCCGCTTCGACGGCGTCGAGGAACGCGCGGCCTTCGACTTCGGCGTTGAGCAGGGGCGCCGCTTCATGCGCTGCCGCCTTGAGCCGCGCGACGTCGTCGGCGGTCAGGTCGGCGATGGACGCAGCGAGGTCGGACCACCCGAATCCCGGCGCGACGATTCCGAATCCGTGATCGCGGACGATGTCCATCATCGCGGGGCTCTCCCCCACGACGACTCCGAGGCCGGCTTGCACCGCCTCGAAGAGCTTGTTCGGGAGGGCGAGCGCCAGGTTGGTGCCGATCGGCGGGAAGAAGATGACTTCCAGATCGAACTGGTGGATACGAGGAACGATCTCGTTCATCGGCACGGGAGGCACGAGCTGAATCCGGTCCCGAGCCGGGTGCACATCGATCAGATCCTCGAGCTCTGAGATCAGCGCGGGATTGCCCGTGAGCATGAGCGTCAGCGTGAAGCGCTCCGGGAGCACCCGCATCGCCTCGAGCATCTCGGCGATTCCGCGCTGCCGCGCCGCCAGGCCGTGATGGACGAGGCGGATCGCGTCCGAGTCCACGGGCGTGGGCACAAGGCCGAAATGCGGCGGGGCATTGTGCACGGGCGTCAGCGGGGGCAGCCCGAACTCGTCGACGTACAGCCGCCCGATCGGGTCGTTGACAACGGACCGGCTCGTGATGTCGGGGTGTGCGATGTGGTTGCGCACCCAGCGGTAGTACGGGGCCGTGATCCTCCCGCCGAGTGTCTGGCGGCGCATCCGCGGATTGTGGTACTCGTGCAGATCGACGTGGACCTGCGCGCGCTTCGCCTCGGCGGTGAAGTCGCGGGAGTCGGACAGGATCGGGGTGAACTCGGTCTCGTTGAGGACCACGAGGTTGTAATGGCCCGACCGGAAGCGCGTGAGCGCCTCCTGGGGGATGCGATCCGAGATCTGGGTGCGGAACCGGCGGCGACGGCTCGTGAGCAGGTGCATGAGCAGGAGGCCGGCCTTGCTCACGCTCACCCGCGACGGCGGATGCAGCGTGAAAGCGTCCCGCACTTTCGGCACCGGCGCCGTCCCCGTGCCGACCGTGTCCACGACCCACCCGGCCCCCGTCAGCCAATCGACCTGGCGTCGCACGCGCGGGTCGTTGGCGATGTCCGAGAAGGAGAAGACGATCGCTCTGCGCTCTGCGGTGTTCGCGTTCATGCCCGTGCGGCTCCCCGCTCAGACCGAGAGCGCGCCCACCGAGCGCGCCGAGTCCAGTGCGGCCTCGACGACGACGAGGGTACGCAGACCCTGTTCCATCGTCACGACGTCGCTCGGCAGCCCGAGGACGGCGTCGCGGAACGCCTCGTGCTCGACACGCAGCGGCTCGCGCTTCGGGAAGGCGAAGCGCGTCACATCGCCTTCGGAGACGCCACGGAAGACCGACACCGACTCCCACTCGAGCGGTATCGTCCCGTTGGCGTGGAAGGTCAGGTCCCCCGTCGCGGTGTCGGCGACGAACGCGCCCTTCTCACCCGTGACGACCGTGACCCGCTCCTTCATGGGGCTCAGCCAGTTGACGAGGTGATTCACGATCACGCCCGACTCCAGCCGGCCGGTGATGGCGATCATGTCCTCGTGGTCGCGACCGCTCTTGAAGGTGGTCTGCGCGAACACGGCCGTGTAGTCGCTCTGGGCGACCCATGCCGTCAGGTCGATGTCGTGCGACGCGAGGTCCTTGGCCACGCCCACATCCGAGATGCGCGACGGGAAGGGTCCCTGCCGCCGCGTCTGGATCTGGTACACCGCGCCGAGCTCGCCCGCCGCGAGGCGCCGCCGCAGCTCCTGGAGCGCGGGGTTGAATCGCTCGATGTGCCCGACAGCGCCGACGAGTCCCTTCTCGGCGAACGCGTCGACCATGCGCTGGCCGGCTTCGATCGTGTGCGCGATCGGCTTCTCGACCAGCGTGTGCACGCCTGCTTCGGCGAGTTTGAGCGCCGCGTCCTCGTGGTAGCGGGTCGGCACCGCCACGACCGCGACGTCGATTCCCACGTCGATGAGCGCATCGATGTCGGGCAGGATCTCGAGGTCGCCGGCCACGCCGTGGGGGTCGCCCCCGGGGTCGGCGATCGCGACGAGTTCGACGCCGTCGAGCTCGCGAAGCACTCGGGCGTGATGGCGGCCCATCATGCCGACGCCCAGCAGGCCCGCGCGGAGAGTGGCGGCCATCAGGCGCCCGCCCCCGCCACCGCGTTGACGGCGGTCACGATCCGCTCGAGGTCGGCCTGCGAGAGCGACGGATGCACCGGAAGCGACACGACCTCGCGCGCTGCGCGCTCCGTCTCGGGAAGGTCGAGGCGCGGAGCGAACGGCGCGAGCGAGGGAAGCCGGTGATTCGGGATCGGGTAGTAGACGCCGCTCCCTACTCCGTGCTCCTCCTTGAGGGCCCGGACGAAGCCGTCGCGGTCGTCCGCGACGCGGATCGTGTACTGGTGGTACACGTGCACGGCGCCATCCGCCACGGGAGGCACCGTCACTCCACGGAGGTTGGCGTCGAGGAAGGCGGCGTTCTCCTGGCGCGTGCGCGTCCAGGCGTCGACCTTCGTGAGCTGCACCCGCCCGATCGCCGCGTGGATGTCGGTCATGCGGGCGTTGAAGCCCACCACCTCGTTCTCGTACTGCCGCTCCATGCCCTGGTTGCGCAGCAGACGTGCAAGGCGTGCGACCTGGTCGTCGGCGGCCGCGATCATGCCGCCCTCACCGCTGGTCATGTTCTTCGTCGGGTAGAGCGAGAACATCGCGAACGTGCCGAACGTCCCCACGGGGCGGCCGTCGAGCGCGGCACCGTGGGCCTGCGCCGCATCTTCGTACAGCGCGACGCCGTGCTTCGCGGCGATCGCCTCGAGTTCCCGCATCCGGGCCGGGTGGCCGTAGAGGTGCACGGGCATGATGCCCTTCGTCCTCGACGTGATCGAGGCCTCGACCGACGCGGGGTCCAGCGTGAACGTCTCGGGCTCGATGTCGGCGAACACGGGGGTAGCGCCGGTCAGCGCGACCGAGTTTCCGGTCGCCGCGAACGTGAACGACGGAACGATCACCTCGTCGCCCGGGCCGACGCCCGCCGCGAGCAGTCCCAGGTGCAGACCGGCGGTGCCCGAGTTCACGGCGACGACGGGGCGCCCCTGCACGAAGTGCTCGGAGAACTCGCGCTCGAAGGCGGCGACCTCGGGCCCCTGAGCGACCATGCCGCTGCGCAGAACGCGATCGACGGCTTCTCGCTCCTCGTCGCCGATGATCGGCCTTGCGGGGGGAATGAACTCGGTCACGCGCTCTCCTCTGAAAGTCTGCCGTCGGACTCGACGTAACGTTCTCCGGTCACGGGGCAGACCCAGGGCCCATCCGGGGTCTCGCGCGCGAGCGGCACGCCGGCCTTGCCCACCCACGCGATCCGGCGGGCCGGCACACCCGCCACGAGGGCGAAGTCGGGGACGTCCTTCACGACGACGGCACCGGCGGCGACCGTCGCCCACGCGCCGATCGTGACCGGTGCGACGCACGTCGCGCGCGCCCCGATCGAGGCGCCACGACGAATCGTCACGCCGACCGGCTTCCAGTCGTGCGCGGATTTCAGCGAGCCGTCGGGGTTGATCGCCCGCGGGTACGTGTCGTTGGTGAGGACGACGGCCGGTCCGATGAAGACGCCGTCCTCGAGCGACGCCGGCTCGTAGACCAGCGCGTAGTTCTGCACTTTGCAGTTGTCGCCCATCTTCACGCCCGTGCCGATGTAGGCGCCGCGGCCGACGACGCACCCCCGGCCGAGCGTCGCCCCCTCTCGGACCTGTGCGAGGTGCCAGATGGACGACCCGTCGCCGATGACGGCGTCGGGCGAGACATCAGCGGAGTCGACGATGCGCGCGGGGGTATCTCGGGTCACGTTGTTGGTCTCCATGCACGGGGCAGACGGAGGCCCCCGGTGCGTCACGATTCTATCTGGTGGTCGGGCGCCTGCCTGAGCGTGCGCCCTCGGCGACCACGTCCGCCGCGCGGCGCGCGACCGCGCCCGCCCCGATGTGGGCGGTCGCCCAGGCCGCGATCGCGGCCCGTCGCTGCGGCGACGGCGACTCCGCCACGGCGCCTGCCAGCGCATCCGCGACCTCGTCCGCGTCCGGCGCGCAGCCCCACCCGAGGCCTTCGCGGTTGACGAGATCGCGCAGCGGCTCGGGGGCGGAGAGCAGCACCGGGGTCCCCACCGCGATCGCCGAGTACATCTTGGTCGGAACGGCGAAGTCGTATCCGATCTCCGGTCGCACGGAGGCCAGCGCCACACGCGCTCCGCGCAGTCGTGACGCGGCGCTGTCCGCGTCGACGGGGCCCGAGAACGACACGCTGGATTCCAGCCCCGCGTCGCGAACGGACTCGCGGAGCGCTTCCCACTCACCGCCCTGGCCGATGAACGCGACGCGAGGACGGATGCCGCGGCCCGCGAGCCGCCGCAGCGCATCGACGAAGACGCCCGCGCCGTGCCACTCGCTCGCAGTGCCCACGTACACGGCATCGAGTTCGGGCTCGTCCGCGCGCACGCCCGCGTGGAACACCCTCTCGTCCACGCCGTGGCCGACAACGGTGACGGCCGCGCTCGGCGCGAGCCGGCGGACCTCTTCGGCGACGCCGTCCGACACGGCGATGACCGCGGACGCGCCGCGCAGGGCGAACCTCTCGAGGGCGCGCACGGCGCGAAGCACGAATGCGGGCGCGCCGGTCGAACCGGATGCGAGCGACCAGATGTCCGCCGCGTAGTAGACGTACGGCATCCGCCTGATCGCGCTCGCGAAGCGGACGACGGCGCCGGTCGTGGGAGGCGGCTCGACGACGAGGACGTCCGCGCGGCGGGCGAAGAGCACACGGAAGAACGCAGGGACGTCGAAGCTCATGTACTGCACGTAGCCGCGGACGTACCCCGACCGGTCCCGGAGCACAGGGAAGCGACGCACGCGGTACGCCGAACCCGGCTCAGCTGTCGCGCGCAGCGCGCGAGGGGGTGCCGAGGTGAGCACGGTGACGTCGCCGCGGGCCGCGAGCTCGTCGACGAGGGCCTGTAGGCGCTGACTCGCCGCGGACGGCTCGGGAGCGAAGATCCGCGTGACGAGAATTGTGCGCATGACGACACGATCTTAGGCGACGGCCCGTCGGCGCCCGCATCCGCCCTTCAGGATCGCTCTGTCAGAATGGAGCAATGCTCTCATCCCCCTCGTCGGGCGCTCCGCAGGCGCCCGACCCGACGGCGTGGGTGGTCATCCCGCTGTTCAACGAGGCATCCGTCATCCCCGAGGTGATCGCGGCGCTCAAGCAGTCGTTCGTCCACGTCGTCTGCGTCGACGACGGGTCGTCGGACGACTCGGCGGCGCTCGCGGAGCGGGCCGGCGCGATGGTCGTCCGGCATCCCGTGAACCTCGGCCAGGGTGCGGCCCTGCAGACAGGCTTCGAGTTCGCGCTCTCCCACGCGGAGTGTGCCTACATCGTGACGTTCGACGCCGACGGTCAGCACCGCGTCGAGGACGCCGTCGCCATGGTCGACGACGCGCGCACACACGATGCGGCCATCATCTTCGGTTCACGGTTCCTCGACGACCGCACCCAGCCCGGGCTGCTCAAGAAGATCATCCTCAAGACCGCCGTCTGGGTCACCAACATGTCGACCGGGCTCAAGCTGTCGGACGCGCACAACGGCCTGCGCGTCCTGCGTCGCGACGCCGCCCAGCGGATCGACCTGCGGCAGGATCGCATGGCGCACGCGACCGAGATCGTGCTGCAGCTGGGTCGCACCCGGCTCCCGTGGCGCGAGCACCCCGTCGAGCTGCTGTACACGGACTACTCGAAGGCGAAGGGCCAGAGCGTCCTCAACTCGGTCAACATCCTCGTCGACCTGATCGTGAGGTGATCTCATGTGGATCCAACTGCTCCTGATCGCAGGCGTCGTGGTCATCGGCGCCCTTCTCATGCGACGCACGGGAGCCGACAGCCACCTCGCGATCCGCCGGATGCTGTCGGGCCTGTTCATCCTCGCGGCGATCCTGTCGATCCTCTTCCCGCAATGGCTCTCGTGGTTCGCGAACCTGGTGGGCGTGGGGCGCGGCACCGACCTGCTGCTCTACGGTCTCGTGATCGCCTTCCTCGCATCGCTCTACACGCAGCACAGGCGCAATCTCGCGACGCAGCGCCAGATCACGCTCCTCGCCCGCAAGGTCGCCCTGCTCGATGCGGCGCAACGAGAGGACGCCGAATCGGCCTCGGGCGTTCCGGACGAGCGCTGATCAGCGGCACGCCGTCAAGCGCCACAGCGAGGCATCGCCCTCCCGCGCGATGAGCTCGAATCCGGGCTGTCCGTCGAAGTCGGTCATCCCGGGAAGGACGAACCGGCCGGGCGTCGCCTCGCCCTCGCCGAAATCGAGCACGAACTCGGGCGAGCCGTACGCCTCGAGGGCGTCGCACACAGCGGGGTCGGTGCCCGCGTCTCGGAGCGAGGCGGAGATGAGCCGCCACTCGGGCGTGCGCGGATGAGCCCAGGTGCGCGGGTACACATCGCGGCCGCTGAGCATGTAGCCGAATCCGCTCCCCGTCGACGGGTTCGCGATGACGCGGGCGTCGGCGGGAACCAGGTCGCTCAGTTCCTCGAGGATCGACCGCTCCTCGGGCGAGAGCCAGCTGTCGGGGCCGCTCGCGTAGCGCGACGCGTCATCCCACTCATGCTCTATGACACGCGGCATCATCACAACGGGCGAGATGACGAGTCCGATGATCACCATGACCACGGCGACACCGGCGCTCAGCCAGCCCGTGAGCATGGTCTCGGCGGGTGCGACATCGCGGCCGGCGACCGGCGTCGCTTCGCGCCGGAGACGCCGGGAGAGCCATCCGATCGTCCAGACGAGTCCGATCGCGGCGAGGGGGATGACGACGACCGGCACGAGCGCCGCCATGCGGTACGGATCGGCGTACCACGCCCCGACGAGCCAGCGACGAACGAGGGGCTGGCCGATCGACGCCGTCACGATGTAGAGACCGCTCAGGATGAGCCAGCTCGTCGCAAGCCACCGCAGGCTCGGCTCGACGACGGCACGGACGAGCCCGACGACCGTGAAGACGCTCACCCCGACCGCGAACGGCAGCATGACATGCCCGTTGAGCAGGACGTCCGCCAGCACGGCGAGCTTGCCTTCGAAGGGTGGCCAGTGGGAACCCGTCGTCTGCCGGCTGAGGAGGTACCACACCGCGATCGAGACGAGCCACACCCCCGCGACCGATGCGATCGCCACCCGCCGCCTGGCGGGATGACGCATCGCCCACGGCAGAGCCCACCAACTGAAGAACGTGACCGCCAGGATGAGCCAGGCGAGGAGCGTCGCCGGCTGGGCGAGGGCGACGGCGCCCAGCGCGCCGAGCAGCAGCATCGCCGCCAGGATCGCGGCGCGCACGGACTGGCGTGAGCCGCTGCCCGCCGATATCCAGCGGGGCGCGGCGACCACGATGCCCGCGGCGGAAGGAAGCAGCGCGACGCTGAGCAGATTGGGATACAGCACGCCCCACTCCAGCATCAGCATCGGGAACGCGATGAGAGCCGATGACAGCACGGCCGCGGCGGCCGCGGCCGCCGCCGACTTCGACGCCTCCCGAGTGAGCCACGCGACCGCGAGCGGCCACACGACGACCGCCGTGACGAGGGAGACGGCGTTGACCGCGACGGGAATCGCCGCTCCGGACAGCATCGCGGTGAGTGAGGCGACGGCATGCCACGCCGCCGGGTAGAAGAGGCGGGAACCGGTCACCTGCGACAGGTGGAAGGACGAGGCGGAGCCGCTCTCGGCGATCCAGCGCAAGGCGTTCAGATGGAATACCGCGTCATTCGTCTGCGAGATCGCGTCCGGCTCGCCGATGTAGAGGACGACGCGGATCGCTCCGAGGATCGCTCCGGCGACGAGGGCCGTCGGCAGCAGCCAGCCGCGCGACACGACTGCCGGAGGGAGGTGGACCGACCGGAAGAGAAGCCCCAGCGCGAATGCGAGGGCGACGACCACCACGCAGCCGACGCCGACGCTCAGCGGTGACCAGGCGATGCTCACCGCGCCGAGCGCGATCGCAAGCACGGAGAGCACCACGACGCCGGCCGCGGGCGCGAGCGCCCACAGCGCGAGCCCGCGCAGGCGGAGGACGAACCCGATCGCGAGGCCCGGGAGGAAGAGGACGGCGACCGCGGCGAGAACGGTCGGCCAGGCCGTGAGCCAGTCGACGATCACGACTCCACCAGTGCGATGGCCCCTTCGACCGGACCGTCGTAGATCATCTCGCCCTTGTTGATCACGACGCCACGGGTGCAGAGTTCGCGCACCATCTCCATGTCGTGGCTCACGACCACGAGCGTCTTCTTCGCCTCGATGAGCTCCGCGAACTTCTGTCGGCACTTCTCGCGGAAGGGCGCATCGCCGACCGACAGGATCTCGTCCACGAGCAGGATGTCCAGCTCGACGTGGATCGCCACCGAAAAGGCCAGGCGCATGAACATGCCGGACGAGTAGTGCTTGACCTCCTGGTCGATGAACTCCTCGATCTCGCTGAACGCCACGATCTCGTCGTAGCGCGCCTCGATCTCCTTGCGGCTCATCCCGAGGATGGCCGCGTTGAGGAAGACGTTCTCGCGCCCGGAGAGCTCGGGGTGGAATCCTGCGCCTACCTCGATGAGCCCTGCGACCCGGCCTCGGGTCAGCACCCGCCCCTCGTCCGGCTGCATCACGCCGGAGATGAGCTTCAGAAGCGTCGACTTGCCCGAGCCGTTGAGGCCGAGGACGGCGACCGACTCGCCTTCGTCGATCACGAGGTCCAGACCCTTGAGCGCCTCGAAGCTGCTGGAGGTCGACCGCCCGCGCACCCACGCGACGACGGTGTCTTTGAGGGAGAAGGCGTGGTTGAGGGTGAATCGCTTGTGGACGCCGTCGACGACGATCGACGGGCGAAGCGGAGTCAAGGTCTTTTCGGTCATAGGTCCTGAGCGAACCTTCCTTCGAGACGGCGGAACACCGCCTGGCCGAACAAAAGAGTCGCGACCGCGATGAGGAAGGTCCACAGCGTGTTGAGTGCGAGCGCCGGCGGAAGCGCAAGGCTCGTCTGCGTCACGGGGTACCAGAAGGCGTAGTGGAAGAGCTCGACGGCCTGGGTGATGGGGTTCAGCAGATACAGCTCGAGCAGCCAACGCGGCCACCCCATCATGTCGATCGCATCCTGCACCATCGTCCACGAGTAGAGGACCGGCGACGCCCACGTCGCGAGCAGGAGCAGAAGCTCGACGATGTTCTCCGCATCTCGGTAGCGCACGTTGACCGCGCCGAAGAGCAGTCCGAGCCCCAGCGCGAACAGCATGATGAGTGCGATCGCGGCGACGATCGCGAGGATGGAGAGGATCGAGATGTGCATGATCCACCCCAGGAAGAGGCACACGATCAGCAGCAGCGCGACCTGCGGCAGGAAATGGACGAACGCCACGAAGACGGCGGATACGGCGAACAGCTGCCGCGGCAGGTAGACCTTTCGGACGAGCGCGGCGTTTCCGACGATCGAAGTCGTCGCATTCTTGTACGCCTCGGAGAAGAGGTTGATGACCACGATCCCCGAGAAGAGGTAGATCGCGTAGTTCGAGATGCCGCGCTCGAGGTTCAGGAAGAGCCCCAACACGACCCAGAAGACGAGGAACTGCGCAGCCGGACGCACGTACGACCACGTCCACCCGAGCACCGAGTTGCGGTATCGCGTCGTGACGCCGGTGCGCACGAGAAGCCGCAGGAGATAGTGCCACCGGAAGACGTCGAGAAGACCGCCGCTGCGCCCTGGAGTGTCGAACTCGGAGCGTGGAACGCGCGCGAAGATGTCGGGGTCGACCGTCACGAATGCTGCCTCATGTCGGGTATCGGGAATGCAAACTCACCCATTCTAGGGTCCCGTTCCCGAGAGAGTCAGGAGTACGTCTTCGTCGAAGCGTCGTAGGCGAGAGTTCCGTTCTGGAAGCGCTGGGTGGTCACGGTGCCCGAAACTGTCGCCGGAGCGGTCGGGTAGCCGAGGGCGCTGTCGGTCGCACCGCGTCGGGTCCACTCGGTCGCCAGGATCTGCGGGATCAGCACGGAACCCGTCGCCGTCGACCACGCGACCACACCCGCCTGGAACGACATCGTGCACCCGCCCCCCGCGAGACGACACGCGGCAGCCCCCGTCGGCCATCCCCACGGCCCGGACGGGCCGCCCGCAGCCAGATAGTTCGCCCGATACGGGCCCGCCGACATCGCGAACGCACCCGCCGGCGACGACCAGATCGTCCCGGCCGTGAACTCCTGCACCGACCCGCCGCCATTCGCAGCCACCGACACCGGAGCTGCCTTCGGGTAGCCGAGCACGCCAGGACCGCCATGCGCCGTCCACCGCTCCGCGATCGCCGCCGGCATCAGCACGGAACCCGTCGACGCCGACCACGCGACCACACCCGCCTGGAACGACATCGTGCACCCGCCCCCCGCGAGACGACACGCGGCAGCCCCCGTCGGCCATCCCCACGGCCCGGACGGGCCGCCCGCAGCCAGATAGTTCGCCCGATACGGGCCCGCCGACATCGCGAACGCACCCGCCGGCGACGACCAGATCGTCCCCGTGGTGAACTCCTGCACCGACCCGCCGCCATTCGCAGCCACCGACACCGGAGCTGCCTTCGGCACGCCGAGGTTGGATGTCACGCCGCCCGCGGCCGACCAGACCGTCAGGAAGGGCGCTGCCAGCGGGACGGTTCCCGTCGCCGCCGAGTAGGTCAGTGTCCCCTTCTGGAACGTCTGCGCGTGTTTCCCGCTCGAGCTCTGCGAGTTCGCAGACGGGTAGCCGTATGGCCCACTCGGCCCACCGAGCGCGGCGTAGCCGGCGTCGAGTCCGGTGGGGACGATCCGCGACGCCGTCGATGGCGAGTAGTAGACGGTGCCGTACTGGAACTTCATCGAGCAGCCGCCGTCGAGCAGACCGCACGCCGCCGCCGCGACCGGCCAGCCCCAGCTGCCGCTCTCGCCGCCCGCCGCGTAGTAGTTCGTCCGGAACGCACCGTTCAGCATGCCGTAAGCGGTCGATGACCCGGTCTTGAGCCAGATCGTGCCGCCGGTGAACTGCTGGACGTAGCCGCCCCCATTTGCCGACGAGCGCACCGCCGCGCTCGTCGCATTGCCGATTCGGCCCGTCGCTCCACCGAGTCGGTTCCACTCCGTCGCGATCGCCCCCGTGACCGTGTAATCGGTCGACCCGAACCAGTCGGTGAAGTAGTTGTAGAAGTTCCGGTTGCCGTAGCTGGAGCATCCGTCACCCGTGCCGTAGCCGGCGGCCAGGGCGGCGGCGTTCGGCTGATACGGCGTGTAGTAGTAGAGGTTCGCGGTCGCCTGGTTCTGCACGAACACCGGCGATGAGCCGCACGCCCGGTTGGGGTTGTAGAGGATGTTCCACGTCTTGCCCGGCGCGTACCACGTGAAGTACTGGCTCGTGCTCGGCGGGTTCGCGTAGCGCTTCATCTGCCACGCTGCGCCGTAGACCTGGTTGAAGAAGCCGTAGTAGCGCGTGTCGCACGCGGCCGTGTCGGGGCAGCCCTGCCCCATCGCGATCGTGTACCGCCACTCGCTCGGCCACGTATGCGTGACGAGCCCCTGCTCCTTCTGAAGCGTGACGAGGATCACCTGCGGGTTGATGCCGCACGCCTGCGCGACCTTGTAGATGATGCGCGACGCGCGTTCGCGCACACCGCCGGAATACGCGCCGCACATCGCGTCCGCCGCTGTCGAGCGCGACGTGTCGTACCAGTCCTTCAGGCATGTGTAACCGGACTGGCAGCTCGGCACCTTGGCCTGGAGGAACGCCTGGATCTGAGCCTCGGTCATCGCGTTCCGGTTGAAGAACACCGCGTCGCTGATGATGTTCCCGGCGCGGAAGTTCGCGAGGTTCGCGGTCGTGCGGATACCGGCCGCAGCGGGCGCCGGATCGGCGGCCGCCGCGGGTGCCGCCGCGACGGACGCCGCCGCTGACGCGGCATCCGGCTGTGCCAGTGCGGCGCCCGTGGGCGTCGCGATCATCCCCGCCACTATCACCGATAGTGACGCCAACAGCGCAGCGAACTTCTGTCTGCGCTCGCGCGGGCCCCCCCGCCGCGGAGCGGTACTCATGTGAACAGTGTGTCGGAAGTGAAAGCGTTTGCCAACCTGAGATGGCGAATTCGTTCGGAAACGAGCGAATTCGGGACGCTACAGATCCGCGTGCAGCTGCCACACGCGATCGGCCGCCTCGCGCCAGGAGAACGCCCGCCCCCGGTCAGACGCCAGGACGGCGAAGCGCTCGGCGGATGCCGTCGAGGCGAGGGCTTCCGCGAGGGCCGCCGCGAGACCGTCGGCGAACGAGCCGGACCCATCCGGCTCGACGAGCGCCCCGCCGTCGACCACGACCTCGCGATGCACGTCGGTTCCCGCCGCCACGACCGGAACACCGAGCGCGAGCGCTTCGAGCACGCGCCACGGGAACGCCATGCGGCGCGACGGCGCCACGAGCGCGAGGGCCGCGCCGAACACCGCCGCCCGGTCGTGCGCCTGGAGCGCTCCGCGCACGTGCAGCAGGCGCTCCGGGAGCCCTGCGGCGGCGGCACGGTCGGCCAGGACCGGCTCCTCGCCGTCTCCCGCGTCGATCACGACGACGGGCACCTGGAGCTGCGAGCGCGCGACGGCGGCGAAGCCGTCGTCGAGACCGTCTGATTCCGCCGCACCGCCGGCCAGCAGCACGTAGCCCTCCGGCAACCCGAGTTCACGGCGTCGACCGACCTCGTCGGTGGGGACGGCGAACCCGGTCGGTGCGGCGCCGGCGATGACGCGGATGCGGTCACCCAGGGGCGCCGCCTCGGCGAGCCGCTCCCCCATCGAATGCGTCGGCACGACGACGGCGTCGGCGTGCTTGACCGCGCGCTTGAGCATCGCGCGCTGCCAGCCGGCCTCGGCCCGTGGCAGCTCGCCGGGGTGCGCCCAGGCCCGCAGGTCCCACACCGTGATGACGGTCTGGTCGTGGTCGTGCACGCGGTCGTGCTTCACGAGCGGCGCGAACATCGTCGGCGAGTGGACCATGCCCCCGCTGATGCCCGTCGGGATGCCGAGCTGCAGCGCCGCGGCGAGCTCTCGGCGGGGCAGCCCCGACCGCTGGATGCTCGCGACGCCCGGCACCTCCGCCTCGATGTCGCGCGACGGCCCGGAGGGCACGACGACCTCGACCTCGCACCCCGAGGGGGACGCGATCACGAGCGCGCGGGCGAGATCGCGGGAGGCTTCGGCGAGCGCGGCATCCGTGGGCGCCACGAGCTGATCGAGGATCACCCGCAACGTCGCCGTCATGGTGTCGAGAGTACCCGCGGCAGCGGGGATACAGCCGCAGGACCGGGTCAGTCGGCCGAGGGCGAAGGAGACGGCGGATGCAGCGCGTTGCGCACGAGCTCCTGGATGTATGCGAAGTCCGGCTCGTGCTCGTCGATCCCGCCCTCCGGGGTGAGCTCGATCGTGGTGACCGGCTGCTCCTTCGCCTTGAGCGCGAGCTCGACGAAGTACGGCAGGAGCGACTGCGGCAGATCGGTCTGCACGATGGCGGCGCCCGCGGTGGCGACGTCCTGGAAGCGCGTCAGCACCGTCTGCGGCGTGAACTGCTCGAGGATCGCCTGCTGCAGCTGGCGCTGGCGCTTCATGCGGTCGAAGTCGCTCGTCGTGTACCGCGAGCGGGCGTACCACTGCGCCGTGTCGCCGTCCATGTGCTGCGGGCCCGCCTCGATCCAGCCGATCGCCCACTCCTCGGCGGGCTGGCCCTGGTACGAGGGCCCGCCGCCCTTCGGCAGGCGCTGCTCGACGGTGATGTCGACACCGCCGAGCGCGTCGATGAGGGCCGCGAACCCGTGCATGTCGAGGAAGACGTAGTACGGGATCTCGATCCCGAGCACGCCCTCGGCGGCGTCCTTCGTCGCCTCGATCGCCGGGGCGGAGCCGTTCGCACGCGCGTCGGGGTAGAGCGCGTCGCCGTCCTGGCAGACCTCGACCTCGGTGCGCAGCTGGTTGATGCCGCTCCCCCATCCGCAGTTCGGGTCGGCGTGGCCCTGGTGTCCGTTCGGATAGCGGTCGCGCATCGGGCCCTCGGAGAACGGCACGTTGGGCATGTCGCGCGGGATGCCCGTGATCGTGACCGCGCCCGTGTCTGCGTTGACCGACACGACCGAGATCGAGTCGAAGCGCATCGAATCGCGTCCGTCGCCGCTGTCGGCGCCCAGCAGCAGGATGTTGTAGTAGCCGTCCGACGGCGGCACCGGCGGCCCGCTCGCGCCGAAGACGAGCCCGATCGTGTCGCGCAGCACGCCCGCGGAGTTCGCCGCGTACGCGGCGACGCCTCCCGAGACGACGAGGAGCACGACCGAGAGACCTGCGATGCCGAACCGTGCGCCCGGGCGGGTCTTGACAAGCCGCACGAGCCGCAGGGTGTCGAACGTCAGCACCACCCACAGCACGATGTACGCGATGAGCAGGACCTGCGCCGCGAGCAGAGCGAACCAGTTCGTGGCGATCGTGATGAACACCTGCTGCCACAGCAGCGCGCACAGGCCGCCGAGGATCACGACGGTCCACATCAGGAGCGTCGCGGCGAGCCCGAGACGCCCGAGCCTGCGGTTGCCCGCGAGGATCTGCGCGGATCCGGGAAGCAGGAAGTTGAGCAGGACCAGCCACCAGCCACGACGCGTCATCATCGCGCGCGACGACGCGTCGGGGTGGCGCAGCGGCCTCTCCTCGACGACACGGGCCGGCGGAGGGGCAGCAGTCGCACGCGGAGGGCTCATGACGCTCACAGCGCCTCCTTGAGCCGCCGGTTCTTCTCCTCGACCTGCTGCTCGAGCTCGCGCGCATACGCCTCGACCCGGTCAGCGGTCGCCGCATCCGATGTTCCGAGGATGCGGACGGCGAGCAGCCCCGCGTTCTTGGCCCCGTTGATCGACACGGTGGCGACGGGGATCCCGGCGGGCATCTGCACGATGCTGAGCAGGGAGTCGAGCCCGTCGAGCGTCGCGAGCTGCACCGGCACGCCGATGACGGGTACGGACGTCACGGACGCGAGCATGCCCGGGAGGTGTGCGGCGCCGCCGGCGCCGGCGATGATGACGCGGATGCCGCGCTCACGCGCCTCGCGGCCGTAGCGCATGAGCTTGTCGGGCGTGCGGTGGGCGGAGACCACCTCGACCTCGTGCGGGATGACGAAGTCGCTCAGCACCTGAGACGCGTCGCTCATGACGCGCCAGTCCGAATCGGAGCCCATGACGACCCCGACGAGGGGCGCATCGGAGGAATGCAGGGGTCGGGTCACCCGACCAGGCTATTGGCGATGGCTGGAAGAACCCCGCAACGGCGCGGGATTTGCGGCGTGCGTCGCCGATCAGTCCGCGAAGTGCTCCGCTGCGGCCCGCGCCTCGTATGCGACGTCGTCGAGGTCGTCCCCCGCGACGTTGATGTGGCCGACCTTGCGGCCCGGACGCGGATCTTTGCCATAGGTGTGGATCTTCGCCGTCGGGTGCTCGGCCATCGCGGACGCGAACCGCTCGTCGATCGAGGCTTTCTGGGGCCCGCCGAGGATGTTGACCATGACCGACCACGCGGCCAGCGGCGAGGGGTCGCCGAGCGGAAGGTCGAGCACGGCGCGCAGGTGCTGCTCGAACTGGCTCGTGACGGCGCCGTCCTGCGTCCAGTGGCCGCTGTTGTGGGGGCGCATCGCGAGCTCGTTGACCAGCACCCGCTCGTCGATCGTCTCGAAGAGCTCGACCGCGAGCATGCCGGTGACGTCCAGGCCCTCGGCGATCCCGACGCCGATCGACGCGGCGACCTCGTCGAGGCGCTCGGGCGAATGCGGCGCGGGTGCGACGACCTCGGCGCACACGCCGTCGCGCTGCACAGTCTCGACGACGGGGTACGTGCGCACCTCGCCGGAGGGGCGGCGCGCGACCTGCTGGGCGAGCTCGCGGCGGAAGTCGACGAGCTCCTCGACGAGCAGCGCGCCGCCGCGGGCGTCCTCGGCGAGGGTCGCGAACCAGTCCTCGGCCTCGGTCGCCGAGCGCACGACGCGCACGCCCTTGCCGTCGTAGCCGCCGCGCGGCGTCTTCACGACCGCAGCGCCGTCGTGCGCGTCGAGGAACTCCTGCAGACCGGCGGCGCTCGTGACGGCGGCCCACTCCGGCTGGGGCATGCCGAGCTCGTCGAGCCGGGCGCGCATCGCGAGCTTGTCCTGCGCGAATCGCAGCGCCCCGGGCCCCGGCCGCACCGCGATGCCCTCGTCGACGAGGACGGCGAGCACCTCCTGCGGCACGTGCTCGTGGTCGAACGTGAGCACGTCGACGTCGCGCGCGAACGCGAGCACCGTGTCGGCGTCGCGATAGTCGCCGACCGCCGTCGCGGCGAGGGCGGCGGCCATGCCGGGCTGCTCGGCGAGAACGCGCAGCTCGACGCCGAGCTCGACGGCGGGGGCGATCATCATGCGGGCGAGCTGTCCGCCGCCGACGACTCCGACTCGAAGCGCCATGGGGTTCCTTTCGACCCACCCATCATTCCAGGCGGCCCGTCGTGCGACGGGCCGGGTGATGCGGATGCCGCGTCAGCCGCGCTCGGGAGGCGAGTCGGGTGCGAGCGGCAGGGGCTGAGCATCGCGGTGCGCGAGGATCTGGTTGACCTCGACCTGATCGACGAGGACCTCGTGCACGAGCTCGGCACTGGGGATGTCGACCATGCGGAGCGGTTCGTCCACGCCGTTCGAGAGCGTCAGGGTGCCGGCGCCCCACATGCGCTGCAGGATCCCGCGACGCAGGTCGATCGAGTAGCCGCGCACGTGTTCGAGCTCGCGGGTCGCGCGGCGGAACAGTCCCCTGCGGGCGATCACGCGACGCGTCGTGATGAGGTACGTGCGCGACCACCACGCGGCGAAGGGGAGCACGACGGCGACGAGGAGGATCGCGGCGGCGGCGAGCAGCAGCATCCAGTTCTGGAACGGCGCCGGCAGGTTGCCGTAGAAGTAGCCCACGGCTCCCGCGACCGCGATGAGGACCAGGGCCGACCAGAAGAGCCGGCGGGCGTGCCCGCGGAAGCGCGCGACTCGGAGCTCGGGAGTCGGCGCGCCCGGGGCGGGGGTGATGGGCCTCCCGCCGTACCCGATCGGCTGCGTCATGCCTCCATTCTCCCGGCACCGCCCCGCTGGGACGGCATTTCACGCGTGATCCCGCGTAACCTCGCGTCGCGCAGCGGGACGGTCAGCGCACGTGCACGACGTCGCCCGCGGCGACCGCGGTCTCGGTGAGACCGGTCACCACCACGAGCCGACCATCGGGATCGATGCGCTGCGCACGCCCCTCGAGCGTCGTACCGCCGGGCAGGGAGACCGCGACCTCGCGTCCGAGTGTCGCGCAAAGCGCCTCGACCTCGGCGAGGACGCCCGCGCCGGCGGCGTCGCCGTGCGCCGTCTCGAGCGCGCGGAGCTGCTCGTCGAGCGCGGTGAGGTAGTCGGCGAGGAGACGGTCCTCGTCCGCCTCGAGCCCCGCGATCGCGAACGAGGTCGCGGTCGGAACCGGGAGCTGCTCCGCCGTCATGCGCGTGTTGACACCGGCGCCGACGACGACGGCATCCGGATGCCCCGGCACCACCTCCGCGAGGATCCCGCACAGCTTCGCGCCGTCGAGCAGCACGTCGTTGGGCCACTTGACGCGCGCGTCGTGTCCCGCGCCGACTACCTGCGCCGCCACCGCTCGCGCCATCGCAGCGCCCGCCACGAGGGGGATCCACCCGCGGCTGCGCGTCGGCAGCGCGCCCACGCGCACGAGCACCGATACCGCGAGGCCCGAGCCGGGCGGCGCCACCCACGACCGGTCGAGCCGGCCCCTGCCCGAGCGCTGGTCGTCGGTGACGATCACCGAGAGATGCGGCCATTCCTTCGGAGCATCCGCGGCGGCGTGCGCGAGGTCGGCGTTCGTCGACCCGGTCGACACCAGGACTTCGAGCCGTGCTGCGACCGATTCGGTGAGTGGGTAGGCGTTCGGTGCAGCCGTCATGGGGTCACACTACCGACGGCTCACCGGTTCTTCAGGCCCGTGTACGACACCCAGAGCTTCCGCTGGCCCCACTGGATCTGGTACCACATCCGCTGCGCGTCGAGCACCTGTATCAGCACGCCTGCGGGGATCGTCGTGACGATGGCGCCGTTGGGCGACGCGCGCAGCAACGAGGGCGTACGCGTGACCATCTGGTGAATCGGATACGTCGCGGCGGCCCCGAATGCCCCGTTGAAGTGCGTGTAGACGGTGCGCGAGACGGCGCGGAGCGCCTCCTGCGGCGGGCCGTTGTCGCCGATGATCGAGATGATGTAGCTGTAGCGCGTCCCATTGACGATCGCCGTGTCGGCCTGGAGCAGGCCGGATGTCAGCCACAGCGCGCCCGGCTTGCTCGCCTGCCCGATCCCGGGCGGAATGCCCGAGGCGATGCGAGAGCGCCAGATCTGCGAGCGCATGAGGATGATCAGATGGTCGGCCCACTTCTTCGACAGGATCGAACGGTTCGCCAGCCGCTGCATCATCCAGGTGATGTCGTTGGTCGAGGTGCGGTTTCCTGCGTACAGGACGCTCACCCCGGCGGGCACATTGCCGTAGTACGTGTTCGTGAACCCCGCGTCCCGGATCATCTGGTTGATCCGGGGGATCCCGATCCAGTGCACGACGTCGGTGTGACAGTAATTGTCGGAGACGTGGATCATGAACTGGATGCACAGGCCGAGCGATATGCCGGACGGCAGCCGGGTGTTGATCGTCGCGCGCCCCTGGTCGATCAGCTTCAAGGCAGCCCACGACGCGAAGATCTTCATCATGCTGGCGGGCTCCATGCGGGTGCCGCCTCCGATCTGAGCGATCTCGTTGAGACCGCCGATCTGCCGCACAGTCACGGTGTAGGTGCCCGGGTACTGGCTCAGTGTCGAGCGGATCGCCGACGTCAGGGCCGCCTGTCGATTGGACTTCTCCACCGTGCACGGCACGTTGTTCATCGCCGGTGCCATGAGCTTCTCCGTGTCGCCGAGCGCCAGCACACGCGCCCCGGAGGCAGAGATCTGAGCAGCGATCGCGTCCGCGATGCACTCTGGAAGCGAGTAGAACAGAGGCTGCCCGGTCGCCGCGGCGATGCCCGCCGCAACCGCGAGGTCGGAGGGCCGGGCGGGATTCACGACCAGGGACCTCTGCGGCGTGGACCCCGGCTCGGATGCGACGCGTGCCGACAGATGGTACGTACTGGAGTGGGTGAGCACGACGAAGTCGAACCCCGCCGCACGCAACGACGCCTCGTAACCCGCGCTCACGCGCGAGGTGCCTGCCACATGAACGATCCGGGTGGTGCCGACTGCACGCAGCGCGGCCAGGGTCGCCGGCTCGACGGCCGCCGCCTGACCGTTCACGATGAGCGTGCGCTTCCCGGCACGGGCGCCGGCCGCCGTCGCGAGCGGTGCGTCGTCGTGCGTGATGCCGCCGCTCAGATACACCGTGTCCGCGGCAACCGTCCCGGCCTCGAAGATCAGGCGCGCGGTGTCGCTTGCGGAATTGGAGCCGATGCGCTGGACGTTCGGCACGATCGACCGGACGCGATCGGCCACCGCCTCCGAGACGACCCCGGACCCGCCCACGATGTAGACGCTCGACGGCGCAAGGCGCTGGAGCTCGGCCCACACGTTCGCAGGCATCGCCGAGGGTTGCGTGAGGAGCAGCGCGCCTCCTGTGCTGGCGATGAGGGTGGCCGCGATCGTTCCCATGATCGACGGCGCGAAGCCGGAGGCGACGAGCACTGTCGACGCGCCGCCGGGGAAAGCGGCCGCGGAGGCCGCGACGGTGACTGCGTACCGATCGGCGCCTGCCAGTCGTCCGGTCGGCGGGATCACGGCGGGGGTGCCGGCCGCGAACAAGCGGGCGTCGGCGGACGGATCGTCAGGCTCCTCGTCCGGGTCGGCCTCCGGGGTCGGCTCCTCGGAAGGCACCGGCTCCGGAGTCTCGATCTCCGTCGGAGACGGATCGGGCGTCGGTGTGGGCTCGGTCGAGTCGCTCGGTGTCGGCGTCGATTCGCTCGGCTCAGGAGCCGGCGCTTCCGTCGAGTCGGGGGCGGGCGCCTCGTTCGAGACCGCGGAGCCCGACGCGGAGTCGTCTGCTCCTGCGGTCGCGGGCGCCACCTGCGCCAGGAGCACGACCGGGGTCAGCGCGATCGCGAGAAGTGCTCGCGACCACCACCTGCGCTGCCCCCGTGGATGAATCACTGCCTCCGACCATAACCCGGAGGCCGCGCGAGGGAAATGAGATCCCGATGAGAACGCAACGCGGCGCCGCATCCGTCTCTCCGCCGAATCGGACAGCGGATCGGACAGGCGCTTGTGCGATCCCTCCAACGGCGGCGCGAAACGCGCCGATAGGGTGGAACGCGTGACCGAAGCGCCCGACCTCTCCACGACTGCCGGCAAGATCGCAGACCTCCGTTCGCGCTACCAGGAAGCCGTGGTCGACGCCGAGAAGGCGGCGCAGCAGAAGCAGCACGCGAAGGGCAAGCTCACCGCCCGCGAGCGCATCGAGCTCCTGGTCGACCCGGGCAGCTTCGTCGAGCTCGACGAGTACGTGCGCCACCGCACGACCGCGTTCGGCATGGACAAATCGCGCCCCTACGGCGACTCCGTCGTCACGGGCGTCGCGACGATCCACGGGCGCACGGTGGCCGTCTACGCGCAGGACTTCTCGACCTTCGGCGGCTCGCTCGGCGAGGTCGCGGGCGACAAGATCATCAAGGTCATGGAGTTCGCCCTCCGGAACGGCATCCCCGTCGTGGGCATGCTCGACTCCGGCGGTGCGCGCATCCAGGAGGGCGTCGTCGCCCTCGGCAAGTACGGGGAGATCTTCCGCCTCAACACGCAGGCCTCGGGCGTCATCCCGCAGATCTCGATCGTCATGGGCCCCGCCGCGGGCGGCGCGGTGTACTCACCCGCGCTGACGGACTTCGTCGTGATGGTCGACAAGACGAGCCAGATGTTCGTCACCGGTCCCGACGTCATCAAGACGGTCACCGGCGAAGACGTCGGCATGGAGGAGCTCGGCGGCGCGCACACGCACAACACCCGCTCGGGCGTCGCGCACTACCTCGCCGAGGACGAGGACGACGCGATCGACTACGTTCGCACCCTCCTGGGCTTCCTCCCCGACAACAACATGTCGGAGCTGCCGGTCTACGAGACGGAGTTCGAGTTCGAGACGACGGATGCCGACCGCGCGCTCAACCACGTCGTGCCCGACTCCCCGAACCAGCCCTACGACATCCACCAGGTCATCCGCGGGATCGTCGACGGCGAGGACTTCCTCGAGGTGCAGCCGCTGTTCGCGCCCAACATCGTGATCGGGTTCGGACGCATCGAGGGCAGGTCCGTGGGGATCATCGCGAACCAGCCGTCGCAGATGGCCGGCACGCTCAACATCGACGCGGGCGAGAAGGCGAGCCGGTTCGTGCGGTTCTGCGACGCGTTCTCGATCCCGATCGTCACGCTCGTCGACGTCCCCGGCTACCTGCCGGGCACGGACCAGGAGTGGACGGGCGTCATCCGACGCGGAGCGAAGCTGCTCTACGCGTACGCCGAGGCGACGGTCCCGCTCGTCACGGTCATCCTGCGAAAGGCGTACGGCGGTGCCTACATCGTCATGGGCTCGAAGCAGCTCGGGGCCGACATCAACCTCGCATGGCCGACGGCCGAGATCGCGGTCATGGGCGGTCAGGGCGCCGTCAACATCCTCTACCGCGGCGAGATCAAGCGCGCCGCGGAGGCGGGCGAAGACGTCGCCGCCGTCCGCGCGCGGCTCGCGAAGGAGTACACGTACAACGTCGCCTCGCCGTTCCTCGCGGCCGAGCGCGGCGAGCTCGACGGCATCATCGAGCCGGCGCAGACCCGCGTCGCGATCGCGAAGGCGCTGCGGGCGCTGCGCGGCAAGCGCGCAAGCCTTCCGCCCAAGAAGCACGGGAACATTCCGCTGTGACCCTCGCAGAGCACGACGACCACGCGATCTCGGTGGAGGTGCTGCGCGGGCAGCCGACCGAGGACGAACTGGCGGCGCTCGTCGCGGTCGTCACCGAGGCGTACGCCGAGGAGGCGAGGCACGCGGTCGCCGAAGACCCACCGACGCGCTCGGCGTGGTCGGTCTCGCAGCGCGCCCTGCGCAGGCCGCTGCCGCGCGAGCTGGGATGGTCGCGCGCCCTGCCGTGCTGGCAGGGCTGACGCCCCGTGAAGCCTGGATTTGTCCCCCGAAATACCTACAGACGGGACACTTGACGGGTCGGATACTTGAAGTGCTGGAACGCTCTGCGTTCGGCTGACCTGCCCTCCGGTTCTCGGTGTCGGTCAGGTTCGGCCAGAGCGGACGGTTTTCGGGTAACCGTCCGCAGGCGAGGGGCGGGCGGCTTCGCCGCCCCTCGCCTCTTCTTCTCCGCTCCCCGCCCTGGCTCCCCTCCCCCGCCGGGACGGGGAGCGTGCTTGTCCCTGCGACAAGACGCGGGCCGAGCGCCGGATGCCGCGCCGGCTGCTACTCGCCTTCGCCCTCACCCTCGCCCGCTCGCGGCAGAGGGATCTCCTCCCACAGGTCGACGGCGTCCTCGTCGGACAGGCCCGCGCCCGCCGCGGAGCGGCCGACGACCGTGACCGCGACGCGCTCGTGCGGCGACGTGCGGATGTAGATGCGGTCGGAGCGCGCGGTGCGCAGCGTGTCGGCGAGCTGCGCGCGGATGATGGCGAGCGCGGACGTGTCGACGTCTTCGAGACCGCCCTCGTCGAGCACCGTCACGGTCGCGCCGCGTCGGCGCGCCCGCTCGAGCTCGGCGCGCACGGCGTCGTCGAGCAGTCGAGGACCGCGCATCTCGTCACGAAGGCGTCCTTCGGCGACACGCGCCTGCAGGCGCTCGTTCTCGTCGAGCTCCCCCGCCGTCGCGACGGCGCGCATGAGCACGGGGCCGGCGACGACGAGAGCGCGCTGCACCTGCACGCGTCGCTCGCGCTGCCGCACCGACTGCGATGCCTGCCACGCGGATGCCGCCCGCTGCAGCCCCGCGAGCCGCGACGTGTCGCGCGCGGCCCGGTCCATCGACAGGAGCAGCAGCTGCGCCGCCGCGACCCACACGGCGGAGCCGACGAGCCCGAGCGAGAGCGCGTCGATCGGGCCCATCCACACGATCGACCCGATCGCGAGCGCCGCGATCCCGGCCCACGCGACCCACGGGCGGCGCCGCACCATGACGATCACCATGAGCGCTCCGATGCCGCCGAGGTACCACGTCGCGAACGTCGCGGACCGCGATTGGGGCCCCACGGCGATCGACACCGCCGTCGGCACCGCGACCGCGCACACGAGCGCCGCCGTGGCCGCCCACGCGGGAAGCTTGACCGGTCCGCGCGGGCCCGCCGTGAGCGGGACGTCCTCATTGCCCGCGGGCCCGGATGCCTGCGCGGGGCGCGGCTCGAAGAAGATGCACAGCCACGTCACCACGAGATACACCGCGAACGTGATCACCATGAGCAGCGGCGACGGGACGGGCGCCGTCCAGACGAGTCCGCGCACCGCCAGGTAGGCGGTGAACGCGACTCCGAGCCCGGCGAGGACATTGCGCACGCTGATCATGCGAGGTCCTCCCCCGGCCATTCGAGCCGCACGCTCGTACCGGACGGTCCCGACGAGATGCTCGCGGTGCCGCCGACGGCGCCGACGCGCGCGATGATCGAGCCGCGGATGCCGAGGCGGTCGTCGGGTACGCGCTCCATGTCGAACCCTTTGCCCGTGTCGCGCACGTCGATGCGGAGCTTCGTGGGGTTGGCCGACGAGCTCACCTCGACGGTGAGCCCCGCGGCATCCGCGTGCTGGACCGAATTCGCGATCGCCTGTGTCGCCGCGAGCGAGAGCGCCCGCGCGACGCGGCCCGGGAGGGCGCCCGTCGCGGGATCGAGATCGTGTGCGACGGAGAGGTCGAGTCCGAGCTCGGCGGCGCCGTGCTCGATCTCCGCGACGATCACGGCGGCGTCCTTCGGGTCGTCCGTGCCCTCCTCCGAGCCGTGCTCGGTGTTCGCGAGCCTCGTGAGCGCCTCGCGCGCCATCGTCGACGCGAGGGCGCGCTCGCGCGGCGTGTGCGCCCGCTCCACCGCGATGAGCGCGGCCAGCACGCTGTCGTGCATGAGCGCGGCGACGGCGACGCGCTCCTGCTCCGCGGCATCCGCTGCGGCCGCCCGCGCATAGGACGAGACCGCGAGGGCGCGCGCCTCGTCGACATTCGACGCGACCGAGCGGAACACCCACCCGAGGGTCACGAGCACGCCGCCGAGGATCAGGGCGAACGACACGTCGAGCGCGATCGTGAACCACACGTCGAACGCGACGTCGACGACACCGGCCTGCAGCAGCCGCACCGCGCCGAACAGGAGCGGCACGAGCACGGTCCATGCGATCTGCCACGGCAGCGGGTATCCGAGGATCGCCGCGACCGTCGCGACATTCACGAGGTACCAGATCCATGGCTCCGTGGGCGACGTCACCGGCACACCCGCCGTCGCCGCGGGCCACAGCAGGAGGACCAGGCAGTACGAGATCGGGTAGAGGGCGGCGAACAGGCGAACGCCCCGACCGATCGCGCACGCGACGAGCATGACCGCGAGCGGCACGAACGCGAGGATCATGAGCGGCAGATGCCACCCGGCGATCTCCTCACTGGGCGCGAGCGCGTTGATGAAGGACTGGGTGCCGAGCACGAGGCATCCGAGTCCGATGACGAGGGAGATGACGCGCTCGATGCGCTGCCTCGTGAAGGAGCCGAAGCCCCCCGTCGTCTCGCGCGTCTGCGGGATGCGCCCCCAAGCCTCGTCGAGGGCGACTCCCGCCGCGTCAGCGGTCACGCGTTCCACCCGTGGTCGCGTCGTCTCCGGACTCCGAAAGGATCCCGTCCTCGAGCGCGCGGCGCAGCAGGTCGACCTTCGTCGGTGCGGGGCGTCCGACCTCCACGTACTTCACCCGCACGCGCGTGATGTTCTCCTTCGCGGTCGAGTACGCGACGCCGAGCCGATCGGCGACGACCTTGAGCGGCAGCCCGGCGGCGTACAGCCGCAGCACGTCGCGCTCGCGCGCCGAGAGCTGCGCGTCGGCGAAGGCGCGGTCGCCCTCGACGGCGCTCGCCCACTCGACGTTGTTGAGGGGCTCGCCGAACGCGACGGTGCGGATCGCCGCGATGACGTCGTCGATCGGCGACGCCTTGCTCACGACGCCCGCGGCCCCCGCGGCGAGCGCCTCGCGCACGGCCGCGGGACGGTCGGCGACGCTGTGGATGATGACACTCGAGCCGTCGCTCACGACGCGGCGGACGTTCTCGGTCACCGTCGTGCCGTCGCCGAGCGTGAGATCGAGCACCACGACGTCGGCGGGCGCGGAGCCGCTGAAGGTGCGCCAGTCGAGGTAGTCCGTCACGGTGCTGCCGGAGAAGACGACGGTCATGTCGGCATCCCGTGCGCAGGCCGCCTCGAGTCCGAGGCGGACGGATTCGTGGTCATCGATGAGCGCGACGCGCGTCATGGCGACAGCCTAACCGCGAGAATCGGCACGGGAGAGCACCGCGACCGCCTCGACGTGATGCGAGTTGGGGAACAGATCGAGCGCGTGCACGGCGGGTGTCTCATAGCCCCCCACGCGGAACGTCGCGAGGTCGCGCGCGAGCGCGACCGGGTCGCACGCGATGTAGACGACGGTCGCCGGCGACAGCGCCACGATGCCCTCCACGACCTTGCGCCCCGCCCCCGAGCGCGGCGGGTCGAGCAGGACGACGCCGCGCGACAGGCGTTCACGCTCGGCGGCGGACGCCTCGTCGGCGAGCCGCGCGATCCAGCGGTCGACGCGCGCGGTCTCGGCGCGCGCACCCACCCACTCCGCGAGGTTCTCGCCCGCGTGCTCGGTCGCGCGCGCATCCGACTCGACGCTCGTCACGCGCGTGGAGGCGCCGCCCAGCTCTCCGAGCGTCGCCGCGAACAGGCCCACCCCGCCGTAGAGGTCGAGGTGCCAGGCATCCGGGTCGATCGCGGGGCCGTCGGGACGCGTCTCGCGCAGGAGCGACGACACGAGCGACGTGAGCGAGTGGGCCGCGAGCCGGTGCACCTGCCAGAACCCTCCCGCGTCCACGCGGAACTCGCGCCCGCCGACGCGCTCGACCACGACCTCGCGTGCGGGATCGCGCTTCGCGGAGGCCGGAGGTGGTGACGGATGCCGCGCCCCGCCCGCCTTCGCACGACCGCGTCGCCCGCCGGGGCGTGCCCCGCGCGGCGCACGCTCGGGACGCGGGATCACACGCACGCGGCCGTCCGCCGGCTGCGCGAGGTCGACCCGGCCAGGGGGCATGTCGCGCAGCTCGACGGCGACGCGCTCGACGTCCGGCGTCGCGAGCGGAAGGTCCTCGACCTCGATCACGCGGTGGCTGCGCGCGGCGTACGGCCCGATGCGCCCGTCCGCGTCGACGTGAAGGCTCACGCGCGTGCGCCAGCCGGTGCCGTCCTCGGTCTCCTCGCCGATCACCTCGCCCTGCGGGGAGACCTCCGCGAGCGCGCCCTGGAGCGTGACGGGGACGTCCGTCCCGCCGATGCGCTGCAGCGCGTCCTGGACGACCTGCAGCTTCAGCGCGCGCTGCGCGTCGAGGCGGATGTGTCCGAAGTCCGCTCCGCCGGGCCTCTTCTCGGGCGGGATGTCGATGTCGGCCTGTCGCCACACGTGGGGCCGCCGGTCGGCCGACGGCTCGAGCACGTCGATCGCCTCGGCGCGCCAGTAGCGCCGCTTGTCGGCATCCGGTCCGGCTTCGGTGAGGCGGGCGCGGATGCGCTCACCCGGGATCGCGTCGGGCACGAAAACGACGCGACCTTCGTGCCGGGCGACGAACACGCCGCCGTGGGCGACGCCGGTGACGTCGAGATCGATGAGGTCGGGGGACTGCACGTTCCAACCCTTTCATGACGCGGGCCCGCGACACGGCACACGCCCCGCCCGCCGGTACGGTGGGCGCATGCGCGTGTGCCTCGCCTCGACCTCGCCCGCCCGGCTCATGCTCCTTCGGCAGGCGGGGATCGAACCCCTGACGCTCTCGCCCGACGTGGACGAAGACGCCGTCATCGCGGCGGTCGAGGCCGCCGAGGGCCGCACACTCGACCCCGACGAGCACGTGCTGCTGCTCGCGCGGCGCAAGGCGGCGGACGTGGCCGCGCGCCTCGCCGATGACGATCCCGACTTCGACGGCATCGTCATCGGGGGTGACTCGATGTTCCTCTTCGAGGGCGCCGTGCTCGGCAAGCCCTACACGCCCGAGGCGGCGCGCGAGCGCTGGCATGCGATGCGGGGGCGCTCGGGGGTCCTGCACTCCGGACACGCCGTCGTGCGCGTTCGGCCGGGCGAGTCGCCTCGCGAGGCGCACGGGGTGGCCGAGGCATCCGTCTTCTTCGCCGGTGATCTGACGGATGCCGAGATCGACGCGTACATCGCATCGGAGGAGCCCCTGCACGTCGCCGGCGCCTTCACGATCGACAGTCTCGGCGGACCGTTCATCGATCGCGTCGAGGGCGACCCGTCGACCGTGGTCGGCATGTCACTGTCGAGGCTGCGACGGCTCGTGCGAGAGCTCGGAATCGAATGGACGGATCTCTGGCTGCGCAGCTCACCGTCGGGCGGCTCGCACGAGGGGTGACGCAGGGGCGAAACCCCTTGTAGTTGGACGCCCACGTTTTTCGACCGTTCTTGTGCGATGCACCCAAATCGCGCGGGTTGCCGCTCGGTAGGCTGGCATCCATGCCTCGAATCGCCAAGGTTCTCATTGCCAACCGCGGCGAGATCGCCGTACGCGTCATCCGCGCCGCACGCGACGCAGGCAAGTCATCCGTCGCCGTCTACGCCGACCAGGACCGCGACGCGCTCCACGCCCGCCTCGCCGACGAGGCGTACTCCCTCGAAGGCTCCACGAGCGCCGACACATACCTGTCGATCGAGAAGATCCTGTCGGTCGCGCGCCGCTCCGGCGCCGACGCCATCCACCCCGGCTACGGCTTCCTCGCCGAGAACGCCGAGTTCGCGCGCGCCGTCATGGCGGCGGGCCTCACGTGGATCGGACCCTCGCCCGAGGCGATCGAGGCCCTCGGCGACAAGGTCACCGCGCGTCACGTCGCCGAGAAGGTCGGCGCCCCCCTCGCCCCCGGCACGCCCGGACCGGTCGCCGACGCGAGCGAGGTCGTGGCCTTCGCCGAGCAGCACGGGCTGCCGATCGCGATCAAGGCCGCGTACGGCGGCGGCGGGCGCGGTCTGAAGGTCGCCCGCACGCTCGACGAGGTCCCCGAGCTGTTCGAGTCCGCGACGCGCGAGGCCATCACGGCGTTCGGGCGCGGCGAGTGCTTCGTCGAGAAGTACCTCGACAAGCCCCGCCACGTCGAGACGCAGTGCCTGGCGGATGCGGCGGGCAACGTCGTCGTCGTCTCGACACGCGACTGCTCGCTGCAGCGCCGCCACCAGAAGCTCGTCGAGGAGGCGCCCGCGCCGTTCCTGACCGATGAGCAGAACCGCATCCTCTACGAGTCGTCGAAGGCGATCCTGCGCGAGGTCGGCTACGTCGGCGCGGGAACGTGCGAGTTCCTCATCGGCGCGGACGGCACGATCTCGTTCCTCGAGGTGAACACGCGTCTCCAGGTCGAGCACCCCGTGTCGGAGGAGGTCACCGGCATCGACCTCGTGCGCGAGCAGTTCCGCCTCGCCGAAGGCGAGGAGCTCGGCTACGACGATCCTGCGACCGAGGGCCACTCGATCGAGTTCCGCATCAACGGCGAGGACCCCGGGCGCAACTTCCTCCCGCAGCCCGGACCGATCCACGTGTTCAAGACGTTCGGCGGCCCCGGCATCCGCCTCGACTCCGGCGTGACGGCGGGCGACTCGGTGAGCGGCGCATTCGACTCGCTGCTCGCGAAGATCATCGTGACCGGCCGCGACCGCGCCGAGGCGCTCGAACGCGCCCGCCGCGCACTCGACGAGTTCGAGGTCGCGGGACTCCCGACCGTGCTCCCCTTCCACCGCCGCGTCGTGCGCGACCCCGCATTCACCACCGAGGACGGTCGATTCGGCGTGTACACGCGCTGGATCGAGACCGAGTTCGAGAACGACATCCCGCCGTGGGACGGCGAGCTCGAGGCACCCAAGCCCACCGAGCACCGCCACACGGTCGTGGTCGAGGTCGCCGGCAAGCGGCTCGAGGTGAGCCTTCCCGACCGCATCGTGACGACGCCGACCGCGGCCGGCCGCCCCGCAGCGGTTCCGCCCTCGCGCCGCTCGCACGCGCCGACCGTGGTCGCGGGAGCATCCGGCGACGCCGTCAAGGCGCCGATGCAGGCGACGATCGTGAAAGTCGCCGTCGAGGAGGGCCAGCAGGTCGTGAAGGGCGACCTGGTCGTCGTGCTCGAGGCCATGAAGATGGAGCAGCCGATCCAGGCGCACAAGGACGGCGTGATCGGCTCGATCAACGCCGATCCCGGCGCGACGGTGTCGGCCGGTCACCAGCTGCTCACGATCACCTGACGCGCCGCGCCTCGCCCGGCATCCGCTTCGCCGGATCCGACCCCGGTCCCCGGGTCGGGACCCCTCGAGATTGCGCGAACACCGATCGCGACGGCGCGGGGGCGGTCGTCCGCGCAATCTCGGCGCGCCGCGGGCGGTCCGGTGCGCGGGGGAACCGATAGGTTGCGTGCATGACCCCCCGTCGCCTGCCGTTCGTCGTGGCATCCGCCATGGTCCTCGTCGGATGCTCCGCCGCCACCCCCGAGAGCCTGCCGACGCCCGTGTTCGCCGCAACACCGCCTGCGTCCGACGCGCCCTACGAGCGACCCGCGGACGACTGGGTGACCCACTTCGCCGAGTTCGCCGCGCGAGACGAAGCGGCCGCGACAACGCGATTCTGGGGTTCGTTCGGCGACCCGGGGACGGTCGCCGCGTCCGACACGCGCGACGCCACCCTCCCCGCCGGCGAACACCTGGTCATCGTCGACTGCGGCGGCCCCCAGCAGGTGACCATCACGCTCTCCGGACTGGACGACGAGGGGTCCGAGCCCGCCGAGCCCTCCGAGACCTACGAGCTCGAGTGCCCGGGAGGGGTCGCCCTCGACCTGACGACCGCACGCCCCGGGATCGCGGTCCTGGTCGACCCGCACGGCGAGGCGGGGGCCTACATGGTGCGCATCGACCCTGAGCCGAACCTCACGCTGCCGTAGTCCCGGCTCCTCGCCCACACGCGCCGAGATTGCGCAAATGACGATCGTGCGCACCGGGCGGGCGTCATTCGCGCGATCTCGACGGCCGCGGCGAACGATCGGCGAGACGGCCGCACAGGTCCGAACCTCGACGAGACGGATGCCGCGGCATCCGCACCCCGCGTCAGCCGGTGACCGCGCCCGTCTGGTCGACGATGTGCATCGCGCGCGTGGCATCCGTGATGCTGCCCGACAGCGACGGGTAAACCGCGAACACGCGCGACACCTGGTCGACGGTGAGGCGACGTTCGACGGCGATCGCGATCGGGTAGATGAGCTCCGACGCGCGCGGGCCGACGATGACACCGCCGACCACCGTGCCGCTGCCGGAGTGGGCGATGATCTTCACGAACCCGTCTTTGATGCCCATCATCTTCGCGCGCGCGTTCGCGGCGAGCGGGAGCTTGTGGACCACGCCGTTGATGAGGCCCTCGTCGACGTCCTTCTCCTGCCAGCCGACGGTCGCGATCTCGGGTGCGGTGAAGATGTTCGACGTGATGCGACGCGGCTCGAGCGGGATCACGGCGTCACCGAGAGCGTGGAAGATCGCGGTGCGGCCCTGCATCGAGGCGACCGACGCGAGCGGGATGAACGTCGTGCAGTCGCCGGCGGCGTAGATGTTCGGCACCGACGTCCGCGCGACGCGGTTGACCTGGATGTGGCCCGACTCGGTCATCTGCACGCCCGCCTCCTCGAGGCCGATCCCCTGCGTGTTGGGGATCGAGCCGACGGCCATGAGGCAGTGGCTGCCCTCGACGGTGCGACCGTCCGACAGCGTCACGACGACGGTGTCGCCGTGCCGCTCGACGCTCTGCGCGCGGCACTTGCCGAGCACGGTCATGCCTCCGCGCTTGAAGACCTTCTCGAGCACGGCCGCCGCGTCGCGGTCCTCGCCGGGGAGGACGTGCTCGCGGCTCGACACGAGCGTGACCTTCGCGCCGAGGTTCATGTAGGCGCCCGCGAACTCGGCTCCCGTGACGCCCGAGCCGACCACGATGAGGTGCTCGGGCAGCGCCGTCATGTCATAGAGCTGGGTCCACGTGAGGATGCGCTCACCGTCGGGCACCGCGCTGGGCAGGATGCGCGGCGACGAGCCCGTCGACACGACGAGCGTGTCGGCCTCGATGCGGTCGAAGTCGGTGCCGCCCGGGCCGGTCGACACGACGACCGCGTGCGGGCCCTCGAGGCGTCCGTGGCCCGAGACGATGCGGACGCCCGCCTCGACGAGCGACGCGCGCATGTCGTCGGACTGCTGCCGCGCGAGCGAGAGGAGCCGCCGGTTGACCGCGCCCAGGTTGATCGCGATCTCGGGCTTGAGCGGCTTTCCGTCCTTGCCCTTGGCGAACAGCTGCACGCCGAGGTCGCTCGCTCCCGCGATCGCGACGGCGGCGTCGGCGGTGGCGATGAGCGACTTCGAGGGCACGACGTCGGTGATGACCGCCGAGCCTCCGACACCGGCCCGTTCGACGACGGTGACCTCCGCTCCGAGCTGGGCTGCGGCGAGAGCCGCTTCGTAGCCGCCGGGGCCGCCGCCGATGATCGCGACGCTCTGGGTGCGCTCGAAGCTCACAGACATGACGACCATTCTTTCAGTCGCGACGCGTCGCCACGACCGCGGGGGCGGCATCCGTGGCCCGGGGCGGTCCGCGGCGCTACCGTAAGGGCATGCCGAACACCATCGACAATCCGCTCGACGATCCCGCCGCCGATCCGTTCGCCGTGGCCGAGGAGGCCGCAGGAGACATCGCGCGACTCACCCGGGTCGAGCGCCACGACATCGCCGTCACCCTCGGCAGCGGATGGGGCAAGGCGGCGGACCTCATCGGCGAGACGACCGTCGAGATCCCTGCCACCGAGGTGACCGGCTTCGGGAAGTCCGCGGTCGTCGGTCACGCCGGCACGCTCCGCAGCATCGTCACACCGCGCGGCAAGCGCGTGCTGGTCATCGGATCGCGCACGCATTTCTACGAGGGCCACGGGGTGCGGCGCGTCGTGCACAGCGTGCGCACGGCCGCCGCGACGGGCGCACGCATCATGGTGCTCACCAACGGCGCCGGTGGTGTAAAGAGCACGTGGCGTCCCGGCCAGCCCGTGCTCATCAGCGACCACATCAACCTGACCGCCGCGAGCCCGCTCGAGGGCGCGACCTTCGTCGACCTCACCGATCTGTACTCGATCCGTCTGCGCGACCTCGCGCGCACGATCGACCCGACCCTCGACGAGGGCGTGTACTGCCAGTTCCGCGGCCCGCAGTACGAGACCCCCGCCGAGGTGCGCATGGCGAAGACCATGGGCGGTCACATCGTCGGCATGTCGACCGCGCTGGAGGCCATCGCGGCGCGAGAGGCGGGCATGGAGGTGCTCGGCATGTCGCTCATCACGAACATGGCCGCCGGCATCCAGACCACTCCCCTGAGCCACCAGGAGGTGATCGAGGCGGGCCGCCAGGCGGAGCCGGTCATCTCCAAGCTCCTGGCCGGAATCGTCGGGGCGCTGTGAACGAGTCGGTGCTCGAGAAGGCGCGGGCGTGGCTCGCGCAGGATCCGGACGGCGAGACCCGCGCCGAGCTCCGGGAGATCATCGAGCGCGCGGAGTCGGGCGACTCCGACGCGATCGCCGACCTCGAGGACCGCTTCGGAACTCGCCTGCAATTCGGCACGGCGGGGCTGCGCGGGGCGCTCGGCGCCGGCAGCAACCGCATGAATCGCGTGCTGGTCGCGCAGGCGGCGGCGGGCCTTGCCGCCTATGTGCTCGAGAAGGCGGATCCGGATGCCGCAGACCCCCCGCTCGTCGTCATCGGCTACGACGGGCGGCGGAACTCCGACGTGTTCGCACGCGATTCGGCCGAGCTGTTCACGGGTGCGGGGCTGCGCGCCGTGATACTGCCGCGCAAGCTCCCGACGCCGGTGCTCGCGTTCGCCGTGCGCGAGCTCGGAGCCGCGGCGGGCGTCATGGTCACGGCGAGCCACAACCCGCCCGACGACAACGGCTACAAGGTGTACCTCGGAGGCGAGGACGACGGCGCGCAGATCGTCCCGCCCGCCGACGCCGAGATCTCCGCGCACATCGAGCGCGTCGCAGCCGAGGGCGACATCACATCCCTCCCGCGCTCGGTCGCATTCGAGACGGCGCCCGAGTCGCTCGTCGACGCGTACGTCGAGGCGACCGCCGCGGTCGCGCCCGCGCCCGCGGGGGCGGACGGACTCACGTGGGTCTACACCGCGATGCACGGCGTGGGGTGGGAGACCTTCTCGCGCATCGTCGACGCAGCAGGCTACCCGCAGCCGACGACCGTCCCGGAGCAGCTCGAGCCGGACGGCACGTTCCCTACCGTCGCGTTCCCCAATCCGGAGGAGCCGGGTGCGATGGACCTCGCGTACAAGACGGCCCGCGAAGCGGACGCCGAGCTCATCATCGCGAACGACCCCGACGCCGACCGGCTCGCCGTCGCCGTCCCCGACGAGTCCGCCGAAGGCGGCTGGCGGCGCCTCACGGGCAACCAGGTCGGACTGCTGCTCGGCTGGCGCGCGGCGCGCCTCGCGGCCGAGTCCGGCCACATCGACGGTGCCTCACTCGCATGCTCGCTCGTGTCGTCGCCGGGGCTCGAGGTGGTCGCGCGCCATTACGGGCTGGATTTCCACGCGACGCTGACGGGGTTCAAATGGATCTCGCGCGCGCCCGGTCTCGTGTTCGGCTACGAAGAGGCGCTCGGATACCTCGTGAACCCTGAGACCGTGCGCGACAAGGACGGCATCTCGGCCGCGGTCGCGCTCCTCGGCATGGTGGCGGAAGCGCGCGAGCGGGGGAAGACCCTCTCCGACCTCCTCGACGAGTTCGACGAGACGTTCGGCTTCTTCGCGAGCGACCAGGTGTCGGTGCGCGTGGACGACCTGTCGGTGATCGGTCGCATCATGGGGGCGCTGCGGGCGCAGCATCCGTCGTCCATCGGCGATGTCGACGTCGAGCGCGTCGACGACCTGCTCGAAGGGTCGGACGGCGTGCCGCCCGCGGACGTGCTGCGGTACACGCTCGCCGACGGCTCACGGCTCGTCGTGCGGCCGAGCGGCACGGAGCCGAAGCTCAAGCTCTACCTCGACGCGCGCGGCGAGTCGGCCGACGATGCGCGGGCCCGCATCGCGGCGCTCGCGGCCGGTGTCAAGAGCCTGCTCGACGATCTCTCGTGAGGCAGCGCGCCGAAGTTGCGCAATGGACAAAACGCGATATATCGTGACTGACCTCGGATTGTCCCCAAGAGAGCGAATCGATGGTCACGGAACGAGATGACGACCCGGATGCTGCATCCGCTCGCCCTTCGCACGACCGGCCGCCCGCGACACCCGAGTCCCCGCTGACGGCCCCGGCCCTGGCCGGCGCACCGGACGCGGTGGCAGCCGAGACCGGCGCGACGCCGACCGTCGAGCCGCCGGAGCAGTCCGAGCGGTCCGACGAGCCGGAGCAGCCGGATCCGCCGCACTGGCTGCGGCGCATCGTCATGTTCCTGAGCGGCCAGACGGTGAGCCTGTTCGGGTCGATGCTCGTGCAGTACGCGGTGTTCTGGTACCTCACGATCACATACCAGTCGGGGCTCATCATGATGCTCGCGGCCGTGTTCGGGTTCCTCCCGCAGGCGGTCGTGTCGATCTTCGCAGGCGTGTGGGCCGACCGGCACAACCGCAAGCTCATCATCATGGGGGCGGATGCCGCGATAGCCGCCTCCACGCTCGCCCTCGCGCTCATCATGATGACGGGCTACGACGCGGTGTGGCTCATCTTCCTGACGCTCGCGATCCGCTCGGTGGGCCAGGGCATCCAGCTCCCCGCCGTGTCGGCGCTCGTGCCGCAGATCGTGCCGACGCGCAACCTCATCCGCGTCAACGGCATCAACGGGTCGATCCAGTCGGCGCTCGCGCTGCTCGCCCCGGCCGCCGCCGGCGGCATCTATGCGTGGGCGTCCGCCGCCTCGGACGGCGCTGCCGCATCCCTCGTGCCGATCTTCTTCATCGACGTCGTGACGGCGGTCATCGGCATCGGCATCCTCGCGTTCATCCCGGTGCCGACGATCCGCCGCGCTGCCGACGCGCACGTGGGCTACTTCGCCGACCTCGTCGACGGTGTGCGCTACATCGTCCACCACGCGTTCGTGCGGTGGCTGCTCGTGCTGTTCGCGATCATCTTCCTGCTGATGGTCGCGCCCTCGAACCTCACGCCGCTCATGATCGTACGCTCGTTCCCCGCGGGCGAGACGCAGGACGTCGTGAACCTCGCGATCCTCGAGGTCGCCTTCAGCATCGGCATGATGCTCGGCGGCATCCTCGTGGCGTCGTTCTTCGCGAAGCGCAGTCGCATCCGGCTCATCGTCGCCTCGTCGCTCGTGTTCGGCGTGCTGTCGGTGGGGCTCGGGCTGTCGCCGACCGTGTGGGTGTTCTTCGGCTTCATGTTCCTCGTGGGCCTCGCCGTGCCGTTCTTCTCGACGCCGTCGATGACGCTCCTGCAGGAGACCGTCGAGCCCGAGCGGCAGGGACGAGTGTTCGGGTTCGTCGGCATCGTCATGGCCGTCGCGATGCCGATCGGCATGCTCGTGTTCGGGCCGCTCGCCGATGTCGTCTCGATCGAGGCGCTGCTGGTCGCGGCGGGCCTCCTGACGTTCGTCGCCGTCGGCGCGGCGGTGGGCCTGCCCGCGGGCCGGCGGGCGCTCGCCGCCGCGCGCGTGGCGGCCGCGTCCGGCGACCCGGCGAAGGGGGCCGCGGCCGCCGAGGCGGCGATGCGTTCCGATCCGTGATGCGGCTGGGTGCGGCATCCGTCGGCTCTAGGCTCGATTCGTGCTGTTGAACACCCCGATCGCGCTCGAGAACGACTTCGTGCGCCTGGAGCCCCTCTCGCACGACCATGCGGCCGATCTCGCCGTCGCCGCGGAAGGCCTCGACCGCGCCTGGTACACCTCGGTCCCCGCGCCGAGCGAGGTCCACGCCGAGATCGATCAGCGGCTCGCGTGGCACGCCGAGGGGCACATGAACCCGTGGGCGATCCGGCGGCTCGAGACGGGCCGGGTCGTGGGCATGACCACGTACTGCCACATCGACCAGCCCAACCGTCACGTCGAGATCGGCTCCACGTGGATCGCGCTCTCGGCGCAGCGCACCGCCGTCAACACGGCCGCGAAGCTGCTCCTGCTCGGCCACGCGTTCGACGAGTGCGACGCGATCGCGGTCGAGTTCCGCACGCATTGGCACAACCGTCAGTCCCGCGAGGCGATCGCGCGGCTCGGCGCGAAGCAGGACGGCGTGCTGCGCAACCACCGCTTCGGCCCGGACGGAACGCTGCGCGACACGGTCGTCTTCTCGATCCTCCCGCACGAGTGGCCGACGGTCCGGCGCGGTCTCCAGGAGCGGCTCCGTCGCGGGTAGCCCCTTCGTGATTCCGCCGTTCGGGGCGGATATCCGACTTCGGGGCGGATATCCTGCGCCCCGAAGCCGGGAACGCGCCCCGAACAACACGAGTCCGGATGCGGCGGCTCAGCCGTCGATCACGGCGACGAGCTCGTCGAGGAAGCCGCCGAAGTCGGTCGCACGCCGGACGATCCGCTGCACGCTGTCGCGTTCGCTGAACACCTCGACGAACTGCTCGAAAACGGTCTGGAACGCCTCGCGGTCGGCTTCCGAGAAGGCGACGAGCGCCACGACCTGCACACGCCCCTCGCCCCACGGCATCGACGGCTCGGCGATCCCGATCGCGATCGACGTGCGCGCCGCCGTCATCGCGAGCGCGTGCGGCACCGCGAGCGCGTCGGTGAAGGCTGTGGACGACAGCCGCTCGCGCTCGATCGAGCGCTCGATGTACTCGTCGTCGATGACCCCGAGGGTGACGAGGCGTGCGCCGAGCGCGCGGATCACATCCTCTTCGCGCGGGCCGCGCTCGGCGGCATCCGGGTCGAGGTCGTCGGGCAGCCGAAGGAACGCCGAAGGCTCGAAGTACCGCTCGAGCTCCGCGCGGAGGCGCCGCAGGCGTCGGGAACGGCGGATGCGGCTCGCCACCGTCTGCACGCGCTCGATGTCGGCCTCCGTGAGGAACGGCTTGATCCGCACGAACCGCTCCCCGTGGCCCGGGGGCGGATCGATCGTCGTGAGGACGATGTCCGAGTCGATGCGGTCCCAGTCGGGGTCGACGCGCGTCTCTACCCCCACGACCTCCACCGCGCGGCCGAGCGAACGGTCGACGCTCGAGCGCAGCAGCTCGTGCAGCTCGTAGTACCCGGGGCACACGATCGTGGCCGTCAGCAGCTGTTCGGCGCGGCGGTTGCGCTCGAGCTGCCCGCCGATGTGCATCGCGATGTACGCGATCTCATCGTCGGGCAGCGGGATGCCCAGGCGCTCCTGCAGGCCGACCGCGATGAACACCGCGACCTCGAAGATCATCGGGTACGTCGACTTGAGCGACCTGGTGAGCGGGTTGCGCGACCACGCGCGCTCGCGGGCGCGCTGCGCGAGATTCTGCACGTGCAGCGCGAGCCGCAGCACGAAGTCGGGGTGGACGATGTCGACGAGGAACTCCGCGGCCGCCCGCTCCACGACCTCGCGCACGGCCGCCTCGATCTCGGCATCGACCCGCGCGCGGGCGCGCTCTCCAGGTGCCGAGCCGGATGCCCCGGGCGCCACGACCCGCGTGAGCACGAGCGTCGAGAGGTGCTGGAGGTCGCCCCGGCCCAGCCGCACGCCGAGGTGCTTCTCGGCGAGGGCGCCGATGATGTCGGCGACCTCGCCCTGCGGCGCGCTGTCGGCGGCGCCCGCGTTCTCGAGCGGGCGCCCGTGGGCGACGCGGTCTGCCGCGATGGCGATGTGCATCACGACATCGGCGATGCCGATCTCGTTGACGAACCACCCGAGCCCGCCGAGCCTCTCGACCAGCTCGGTCTTGAACGGGCCGAACGCGCGCGCCCCGACCGAGTCCTCGCCCAGCGAGCGGCGCAGCGCGGCGAGGTCGAACGAGCCGGCGTCCATCTCGTCGTGCGCGAGACGACTCAGCAGCCGCCTCTGCGCGACCTCGGTGCCGACCAGCCGCGCGCGCGACTGCGAGCGCTCGAGGGTGAGCTCCGTCCCGCCGAGCAGTCCGCGTACGCGAGCGAGGTCGGCGTCGAGGGTCGCGGGGCTCACGAACAGCGAGTCGGCGGTCTCGAACACGTCGATGCCGTCGGGGTCGTCGAGCAGGCGGCGCACGAGCGTGTGGAGGCGGTCACGCGGGGTGCCCTCGTCGGCGGGACCCGCGCGCAGCGCGGCTGCGGCATCCGTCGTCGCCCGATAGCCGCGCGGCCCGGACTCGACCGCGACGGAGGGCGCCACCCGCGCGTTGATCGCGGTGACGTACGAGCGCACGCTTCGCGGGGTGACCCCAAGGGAGTCGGCCAGCGCGGCGGCCGTGACCCAGTCTCCGTCGCGCACGAGAAGGCCCAGCAGCCGGTCCTGTCTCGCTCGCGTCACGCCGTCCCCTCCGAAACCGGCGCAGCGTCGCGCCGCCCTTCGAATCAGTCAACCACGAGCCGCGACGGGCGGGGCCGCCCCGTTGCGCCCGACGGGAGCGCCTGTCGCGGATTTCCTCCCCCGCGGAAGAAGGGGTGGTTGTCGCCTCTCAGCGTTTTCACAAGAATGGCGAAGACGAGGAGGCGGGTCGATGAGGATCCTGGTGGTCTGCGGAGCTGGCGCATCGAGCACGTTCGTCGCTCAGCGCGTGCGGCACGCCGCGCACGACCAGGGTCTTCCGTACACCGCGTTCGCCGGCACCGAGCAGTCGCTGCCCATCGACCTCGACGCCGCCGACGTCGTACTGGTCGGCCCGCACCTCTCCGACTCGGTCGCGCGCATCAAGCGCGACGCCGCCCTGCGCGGCACCGCCGTCGTTCTGCTGCCGCCCGACGTCTTCTCGGACCTGGACGGCACGCGGACCCTCACACTGGTCCGCGACGCGGTCGGAGATTCCGGGGGGACTTCTCCGGCCGCGGGGGCTCCCCCGCACACGACGACCCCCGTCGAGAGGCAGGGTTCCGCAGACGTCGACACGTGAGTCCGATCGACATCGAGAAAGGTCAAGACATGCCCCAGGTCTCCAGGACGGTCCGCATCGGATCGTCGCACGGTCTGCACGCACGACCCGCCAAGATCTTCGCCCAGGCGGCGAAGGACGCCGGCATCCCGATCACGATCGCGAAGGACTCGGGCTCGCCCGTGAACGCCGCGAGCATCCTCGGGGTCATCGCGCTGGGCGTCGAGCAGGGCGACTACGTCACGCTCACGGCCGACGGCGACGACGCCGAAGCGGCGCTCGACAAGCTGAGCGAACTGCTCACGACCGACCACGACGCGGAGTGAGGATGCCTGAGCTGAGAGGAGTCGGCATCGGCCTCGGCGTCGCGCAGGGCCCCGTCGCCCGCATGGCCGAGCCCCTGCCCCCGCCGCCCGACGAGCAGAGCACGCGCAGCGTCGAGGAGGAGACGGCCCGCGTGCGCGAAGCGGTCTCGGCCGTCGCGCGCGAGCTGGAGGAGCGGGGCGAGAAAGCCGGCGGCAAGGCGCGGGACGTGCTCGAGGCGCAGGCCATGATGGCCGAGGATCCGACGCTCGAGCAAGAGGTCGACGACCGCATCGCGAAGGGCAAGACGGGAGAGTTCGCCGTCTACGACGCGTTCGCCTCGTTCCGCGAGCAGCTCACGGCGCTGGGCGGATACCTCGGCGAGCGCGCGGCCGACCTCGACGACGTCGCGCAGCGGGTGATCGCACGGCTGCGCGGGCTCCCGGCTCCGGGCGTGCCCGACCCGGGCCATCCGTTCGTGCTCGTCGCGAAGGATCTCGCGCCCGCCGACACGGCGCTCCTCGACCTCGACAAGGTGCTCGCCCTCGTCACGACGGAGGGCGGCCCGACGTCGCACACCGCGATCCTCGCGCGCGAGAAGGCGATCGTCGCGGTGGTGGGCGTCGCGGATGCGGCGGGCCTGAAGGACGGCGAGACGGTGATCGTCGACGCGGCGGCGGGCGTCGTCGTGACGCAGCCGACCGACGAGGAGCTCGCGCGGGCGAAGAATCGCGCGGACGCACGTGCGTCTGCGGCATCCGCCCCCATCACGCCGGGCGCCATGAAGGACGGCTTCGAGGTTCCGCTGCTCGTGAACCTCGGCAACGCCGAGGGCGCGGCCGAGGCGGTCGCGCTCGGCGCGGAGGGCGTCGGGCTGTTCCGCACCGAGTTCCTCTTCCTCAGCTCGAGCCAGGCGCCGACCGTCGAGCAGCAGCGCGTCGTGTACGAGAAGCTGCTCGCGGCCTTCCCGGGTAAGAAGGTCGTCGTGCGCGTGCTCGACGCGGGAGCCGACAAGCCCCTGCCGTTCCTCAACGACGCGCACGAGGAGAACCCGGCCCTCGGGCTCCGCGGCCTGCGCGCGCTGCGCGCGAGCGAGGACATCCTGCGCGAGCAGCTGACGGCTCTGGCCGAGGCGGATGCGGCGACCCGCGCCGCGGGCGACGGCGCCGACCTGTGGGTCATGGCCCCCATGGTGGCCACCGTCGAGGAGACCGAGTACTTCACCTCGATCGCACGCGAGTACGGCATCCGCACCGCAGGCGTCATGGTGGAGGTGCCGTCGTCGGCGCTTCTGGCCGACCGCATCCTCGCCGTCGCCGACTTCGCGTCGATCGGCACGAACGACCTCACCCAGTACACGATGGCGGCGGACCGGCTGCTCGGCTCGGTCGCGGCCTTCCAGGACCCGTGGCACCCGGCCGTGCTCCGCCTCGTGCGGGAGGTCGGAGAGGCGGGACGCGCCAACGGCAAGCCGGTCGGCATCTGCGGCGAAGCCGCCGCCGACCCGATGCTCGCGGTCGTGCTCGTGGGACTCGGCGCCACCAGCCTGTCGATGGCGCCGACCGCGCTCGCCGACGTGCGGGCGACCCTTCTGCAGTACACCCTCGGCGAGGCGCAGGCCATCGCCGAAGCCGCCTTGGCCGCGAACGACGCGGCCTCGGCCAGGGCCGCAGCCCAGAGTGCCGCGGCCTCGACCAGCTCCCCCGCGGCTGAGGCGGCCGCGACCCGAGAGAAGGAGACAGAGCAATGACAACGGCGTCTACGCCCACGAAGGGCGGGAGCAAGGCGCGCGTCGGAGTCCAGCGCTTCGGCACGTTCCTGTCCGGCATGATCATGCCGAACATCCCCGCGCTCATCGCGTGGGGCATCTTCACGGCGTTCTTCATCGAGGTGGGGTGGACCCCGAACGCGGACCTCGCGACCATCGTGTTCCCGTTCATCCACTACCTGCTGCCGATCCTCATCGCGTACACGGGCGGCAACATCGTGTACGGCATCCGCGGTGGCGTGGTGGCATCGATCGCGACGATGGGTGCGATCGTCGGGTCCGACCTGCTCGTGGACAAGTTCAACGCGACCCTCCCCGAGGGTGACAGCGGGCTCGGCTACGTGCACATGTTCATCGGCGCGATGATCATGGCCCCGCTCGCCGCCTACACGATGAAGTGGCTCGACAGCCTGTGGGAGGGCAAGATCCGCGCGGGCTTCGAGATGCTCGTCAACATGTTCTCGGCCGGCATCTGGGGCTTCGTCCTGGCCATCATCGGGTTCTACCCGATCGCGTGGCTCGTCAACGGCCTGATGCAGATCCTCGGGAACGCGGTCAACTGGCTCGTCGAGGCGAACCTGCTTCCGCTCACGAGCATCCTCATCGAGCCGGCGAAGGTGTTCTTCCTGAACAACGCCATCAACCACGGTGTGCTGACCCCGCTCGGCATCCAGCAGGCGACCGAGAACGGCTCGTCGATCCTGTTCCTGCTCGAGGCGAACCCCGGCCCCGGTGTGGGCCTCCTCCTGGCGTTCACGTTCTTCGGGCTCGGAGCGGCGCGCGCATCGGCTCCCGGTGCTGCGGTGATCCAGTTCTTCGGCGGCATCCACGAGGTGTACTTCCCGTACGCGCTCATGAAGCCGATCCTGATCCTCGCGCTCATCGCGGGCGGCATGACGGGCGTCACCACGAACATGCTCCTGGGCGGCGCGCTGCGCGCACCGGCTGCCCCGGGCAGCATCATCGCGGTGATACTCCAGACCGCGCCCGGCGCGTACTTCGCGGTCATCCTGTCGGTGGTCCTGTCGGCGGCGGTCACCTTCCTCATCTCGTGGGCGATCCTGCGCGCGTCGCGCAAGCGGGATCTGGAGGCGATGGCGGCGACCGACGACGCGTTCGGTGCGGCGATCACACAGACCGAGGCCGCGAAGGGCAAGTCCTCCGACACGCTCGCAGGGCTTCGCGGCGGCGCGGCCACCCAGGCGGACGGCGGAATCGAGCCCGCGACGATGACCGAGCGCGAGGTGAAGAACATCGTGTTCGCGTGCGACGCGGGCATGGGCTCGTCGGCGATGGGCGCGAGCGTTCTGCGCAACATGATCAAGAAGGCGGGCATCGAGGACGTCACGGTGACCAACAAGGCCATCGCCGCCCTCGACTCGTCGGCCGACCTGGTCATCACGCAGAATCAGCTCACCGACCGGGCGCGCCAGACGGCACCCGACGCCATCCATGTGTCTGTGGACAACTTCATGAACTCCCCCAGGTACGACGAGGTCGTAGACCTCGTGCGTGCGCAGCACGAGGATGGTTCGGAGGGCGGGGCACCGTAAGCGACGAGCTGAGCCCAGCGCGTCGTCGCGCGATCCCCCGCGACAGAAGAGAACACATGACCGCTGCGGGGTGGGGCGGGCGACAGCCCCCCACCCCGTGGCCCTCGGTCCGCGGCATCCGCATCGACAGAGAAAGGCGACTGACATGGCACGTGAGGTCCTCAGCATCGGGCAGGTGCGCATCCACTCCGGCAGCGCGACGCGCGAGCAGGCGATGAAGGAGGCGGCCGACATCCTCGAGGCGGCGGGCGCGGTCACGTCGGCGTACTTCGACGCGATGCAGCAGCGCGAGCAGACGGTGTCGACGTACATGGGCAACGAGCTGGCGATCCCGCACGGCACGAACGAGACGAAGGACGCGATCCTCGACTCGGCCCTGTCGGTCGTGCGATACGACGGCGGCGTCGACTGGGACGGCGATCCGGTCACGTTCGTGGTCGGCATCGCCGGCAAGGGCGACGAGCACCTCGAGATCCTGTCGAAGATCGCGATCCTCTTCTCCGACGAGGACGAGGTCGCCAAGCTCAAGCAGGCCGAGACCCCCGAGGAGCTGTTCGCCCTCGTCTCGGCAGAAGTGTCATGAGGGCCGTTCATTTCGGGGCGGGCAACATCGGCCGCGGGTTCGTCGGCCTGCTGCTGCACGAGGGCGGCTACGAGCTCGTCTTCTCCGACGTCGCAGCGCCCCTCGTCGACGCGATCAACGCGGTCGACTCGTACACCGTGCACGAGGTGGGCGAGGGTGGCCGCGACATCGTCGTGACGGGGTTCCGCGCGATCAACAGCGCGGAGCATCCGGATCACGTCATCGAAGAGGTGGCCGGCGCCAATGTCGTGACCACCGCGGTCGGGCCGACCGTGCTGAAGTTCGTCGCGCCGCTGATCCTGTCGGGGCTCGCACTGCGCGACCCGCAATCGCCGCCTCTCCAGATCATGGCGTGCGAGAACGCGATCAACGCGACCGACCTGCTGCGCGACGAGATCCGCGAGCGTGCGGGCGACGCGTGGGATGCGATCACCGCGCGCGCCGTGTTCGCGAACACGGCGGTCGACCGCATCGTGCCGGCGCAGGCCGAGGGCGCCGGCGTCGACGTCACGGTCGAGCCCTTCTACGAGTGGGCGATCGAGCGGCCGCCGTTCGGCGACGATCCGCCCAACATCCCGGGCGCGCACTTCGTCGACGATCTCGCGCCCTACATCGAGCGCAAGCTCTTCACCGTCAACACCGGCCACGCGACGACGGCGTACTTCGGCGCGCAGGCGGGTGTCGAGAAGATCTCGGACGCCCTCGCCGACCCCGACATCGCCGCGAAGGTCGCAGCGACCCTCGAGGAGACGTCGGAGCTGCTCGTGGCCAAGCACGAGCTCGATCCGCACGACCTCGGGTCGTACCGCGAGACGATCCTCAAGCGGTTCCGCAATCCCGCGCTCCCCGACACCGTGTGGCGCGTCGGTCGTCAGCCGCTGCGTAAGCTCTCGCGCCACGAGCGGTTCGTCGGACCCGCGGCCGAGGCGGCGGAGCGCGGTCTCCCCGTCGACGCTCTGGTCGCGGCGATGGGCGCGGCCCTCGCGTTCGAAGACGAAGAGGACCCGCAGTCGGTCGACATGCAGCGGATGCTGCGCGAGCTCGACGCGGCCGCTTTCACGTCCGAGGTCACGGGGCTCGAGCCGGAGCATCCGCTGTTCGCCAAGGTGCGCGCCGAGGTCGAGAAGCGGCAGGCGGCGATCGCGGGCTGACCGTCCCCCGTCGGGGCGGGGCGTCGTCCGCTGCGCCCGCTCCGTCTCCGTGTCCTTCCGCACGCCGAGCGAGGAGCGGCGCGACGAGACGGAGCGCGCTCACCCTGTGGGCGGATGATTTCGGTTAGCGGCCTCTAACGCCGTAGGGTATCCAAGGCCGAAACACCGGGACGACGGAGTCTGGGGAGAAATGCAACAGCACCGCTATGCCATCGTGGGCGCCGGGCCATCGGGACTCTCCGCGGCGCGGGCGCTGCAGAAGGCGGGCATCGAGTTCGACGGCTACGAGGCCTCCCGCGGCGTCGGCGGCCTGTGGGACATCGAGAACCCGCGCTCGACGATGTACGAGTCGGCGCACCTCATCTCGTCGCGCACGACGACCGAGTTCGCCGAGTTCCCGATGAAGACGGATGCCGACTACCCGAGCCACCGCACGCTCATCGAGTATTTCCGCGACTACGCCGAGCACTTCCGCCTCACCGAGCACTTCACGTTCGAGACGAAGGTCACCGCGCTCGAACGTGGAGTCGACGGCCTGTGGACGCTGCGCGCAGACGGACCGGACGGTCCGATCGAGGCGAGGTACGACGGTGTGATCCTCGCGAACGGCACGCTCGCCGAGCCGAACGTGCCCGAGTTCCGCGGCGAGTTCACCGGCGAGATCATGCACACGTCGAGGTACAAGCGCGCGACGCAGCTCACCGGCAAGCGCGTGCTCATCATCGGCGCGGGCAATTCGGGGTGCGACATCGCCGTCGATGCCGTGCACCACGCGGCATCCGTCGACATGAGCGTGCGCCGCGGCTATTACTTCGTGCCGCGCTACATCTTCGGCAAGCCGTCCGACACGCTCAACCAAGGCCGCCCGCTCCCCCGCCCCATCAAGCAGTTCATCGACGCCCGCGTGCTGCGCGCCTTCACGGGCGACCCGACGCGGTTCGGCTTCCCGAAGCCGGACTACAAGATCTACGAGTCGCACCCGATCGTCAACACGCTCATCCTGAACCACCTCGGACAGGGCGACCTGCGCATCCGCCCCGACGTCGACCGGTTCGACGGCGACACGGTGCACTTCCGCGACGGGACGATCGGACAATACGACCTCGTCCTGCTCGCCACCGGCTACACACTCGACTACCCGTTCGTCGCGCGCGAGGAGCTCAACTGGAGCGGGTGGGCGCCGAAGCTCTTCCTCAACATCTTCCCGCCGCCCGTCGACGGCGCCTTCAACGGGCTCTTCGTGATGGGCATGATCGAGGCATCAGGCATCGGGTGGCAGGGCCGCTACGAGCAAGCCGAGCTCATCGCCGCCTATCTCACCGCGACGCCCGACCGGCGCGCCGCCTTCCGGCGACGGATCACGGATGCCCCGTGGCCCGACCTGACCGCGGGGTACAGGTACCTCGGCCTCGAGCGCATGTCGTACTACGTCAACAAAGACGCATACCGGCGCGCGGTGCGCGAGGCGACGGCCGAACTGCGCGGCGACGTCGCGGGTGGGGGCCGCGGCATCCGTTCGTCCTCCCACGCTCGCCGCGCACCCGAGAAGGTGACCGCATGAACCCCGACGACGTCGTCCTGAACTTCACGCCCGGAACGCTCATCATCCTTAACGTCGTGCTCGGGCTGATCATGCTCGGGATCGCCCTCGACACGACGCCCGAGGACTTCAAGGTCGTCGTGCGCAAGCCGAAGCCGTTCGTGATCGCGATCCTCGCGCAGCTCGTCGTGCTGCCGGCGGTGACGTTCGGGCTGACGCTCATCCTGCCGGTGACGCCGTCGATGGCACTCGGCATGATCCTCGTGGCGTGCTGTCCGCCCGGCAACATCTCGCAGGTGCTCACGCACCGCGCGGGCGGAAATGTCGCGCTGTCGGTGTCGATGACCGCCGTCGGCAACGCGATCTACATCTTCATGCTGCCGCTGTCGATCGCGTTCTGGGGGTCGCTGCACCCCACCGCGCGCGAGCTGCTCGAGGCGGTGTCGCTCAACCCGTGGCAGATGCTGCTCGAGATCTTCCTGATCATCGGTCTGCCCTTCGTGATCGGCCTGGTCGTGCGCGCACGATTCCCGAAATTCGCGGCGAAGGTGCAGCCGTTCGTGAAGTGGTTCTCGCTCATCGCGCTGCTCGGATTCATCGTCGCCGCCCTTGCCGGCAACTGGGCGTACTTCGTCGCGTTCCTCGGGATCATCGTGCTCGTGGTCACGGTGCACGACGCGGTCGCACTCGCCATCGGCTACAGCACCGCGGTCGTCGGCGGCCTCGGGACGCGTGAGCGCAAGGCCATGACGTTCGAGGTCGGCATCCGCAACGCGGGTCTGGGCCTCGGCCTCGTCTTCACGTTCTTCGGCGGGCTCGGCGGCATGGCGATCGTGGCCGGATGGTGGGGCATCTGGGACATCATCGCGGGCCTCATCGTCGCCGCACTGTGGGCGCGTCACACGAAGCGGCGCACCGGCTCGGTGAAGGGAGACGCTTCGCGGCACGCCGAGCCGACGGAGCCGACGGATGCCGCGGCGGAGGCGACATCATGACGATCGACGGACACGACGTCCGGCCCATCGCGCGGAACGCCGCGCGCGGGCGCGACACGACGGAGGTGAAGGACGTGCGCGTGCTCATCACGGGCGGCGCCGGATTCCTCGGATCGCACGTCGCCGAGGCGCTCGGGGCGCGACCCGAGGTGTCGCTCGTCGTCGCGGGCGATGTGCGGCGGCCGGGGCATCCGATCGACGGTGTGCAGTACGAGGAGTGCGACGTCACGCGTCCCGACGGGCTCGTCGAGCTGATGCGCCGCCACGACATCGACGTGGTCGTGCATCTCGCCGCGATCGTGAACCCGGGCCGCGACCACGATCTCGAATACCGCGTCGACGTCGACGGCACGCGGCACGTGCTCGAGGCGTGCGTCGAGGCAGGCGTGCGGCGCATCGTGGTGTCATCGTCGGGGGCCGCATACGGCTACCACCCCGACAACCCCGAGTGGCTGCGCGAGAGCGACCCCGTGCGCGGCAACGACGAGTTCCCCTACTCGAAGCACAAGCGGCTCGTCGAGCAGATGCTCGCCGGCTACCGCCTCGCCCACCCCGAGCTCGAGCAGGTCGTCTTCCGCATCGGCACGATCCTGGGCCCGACGGTCGAGAACCAGATCACAGCCCTGTGGAAGGGGCGCCGCATCCTCGCGATCCGCGGCTCCGATTCGCCCTTCGTGTTCGTGTGGGTCGACGACGTCGCCGCAGCGATCGCCCGCGGCGCGACGGACGGTCCTCCGGGCGTCTACAACGTCGCCGGGGACGGCAAGGTCACGGTGCACGAGCTCGCGGCGCGGCTCGGCAAGCGGGTGTTCACGGTGCCGGCGGGCGTGCTCGCGTTCGCGCTCCGCGTCGGGCGCGCGCTGCGCCTCACGGTGCACGGGCCCGAGCAGGTCGGCTTCCTGCGCTACCGGCCCGTGCTGGCGAACGACGCGCTCAAGCAGGAGTTCGGCTACACCCCCCGCATGACGTCGGCCGAGGCGTTCGATGCCTACGTCGCGACGCACCCGGAGGTCGTGCGGGGCTGACGCGCGCAGGGTGCCGCGCGCCGCGGCGCGGCTCGGCCGCGCGTTGTTTTGGCCGGGCGCGTGGCTCGGCCTGCGCGCGCCGCGGCGCGGCTCGGCCGCGCCGCGCGCGGCTCGGCTCGGGGCCGCGGGTCACCGCGCCGCGCGTGCCCAACTTCGGAGAATCCGGCGTAGAGGGAGCAGTTCCGGGCCCGACGACGGCCTTCGAGCGACTTTCTCCGGAGTTCCGTCCGCTCCTCCTCCGCTCCTCCTCCGCTCCCCTCCGCTCCCCTCCGCTCCTCCGCTCCCCTCCGCTCCTCCTCCACGCCCCGCTCGTCGCCGACTCTCCACATCCGAGCGGCTTCGCGGCGCGGCGCCGGGCGCGCGCACCCACCGTGGAACGGTGCGAACGACGACACGGCCGGTGCGGCCGAGACCGCCGACCCTGCTCTCGACACGGGCGCTGATCGAGCGCGGCATGACTCGACGCCGGCTCGCGAGCGCCGTGGCCGACGGCAGCCTCATCCGCGTGCGCAAGGGGCGGTACGTGAGGGCGGGAACCGACTCCGTGTTCGTTCGAGCGGCACGCCTGGGCGGGCGGGTGGACTGCCTCTCCCTCTTGCAGCGCCTTGGTGTGTTCGTCCGCGACGCGCCTCACCTCCACATCCAGATGGAGCCGGATGCCAGCCGCGTGCCCTCTCGTCCGGACGACGTCGTTCGGCATTGGCGGCCGACCGGCGCGTCAAGCGAGGCCCTCGCGACACCTGTCGTGGAAGCGCTGGTACGGGCCACCCGGTGCCAGGACCTTCGAGCCGCCGTCGCGACACTCGACAGCGCGTGGCACCTCCGCCTCATCGACGAAGGCGATCTCGCGGTGATCTTCTCGAGACTGCCACGTCGCCACCGTGTGCTCCGCCGACTTCTCGACGATCGGAGTGAGTCCGGGCCCGAGACGTTCGTGCGGCTCATGCTCCGCGCGATCGGCTGTCCTTTCGACGTGCAGGTGCAGCTCGCGGGCGTCGGCGGGGTCGACTTCGTGGTCGACGGATGGCTCATCATCGAGTGCGACAGCGGGCAGTTCCACTCCGACTGGGAGGCGCAGAAGCGCGATCGGAGGAGAGACCTCGCCGCGGCCCGACTCGGCTACTCGACGGTGCGGCTGCTCGCCGAAGACGTCATGTGGCGGGGCGACGCCGTGCTGTCGGCGCTTCGGGAGATCATCGCGCGCGGGCCGGGCGGACCCGTATCCGTGCGGAACTCCGGAGAATTCGCGACGTCGGTTCCGCGATGACCGGCGATCCGGCGCCGCGCCGTAAGGCGGGCCGAATTCTCCGGAGTTCGGCACACCCCGCGCGGGCGCGAAGCCCCGCGGCCCGGGTCAGTCGCTGAAGCCCTCCGAGATGAGATCGATGAGCTCCTCGCGCTGCTCGACGGGGAGGAATGCGCCCGCGGCGGCGTTGAGCTGGAACTCCTCGAGGTCGTCGAGCCCGTAGTCGAAGGTCTCGGCGAGCAGCGCCAGCTCGCGCGTGAGCGACGTGCGGCTCATCGTGCGATTGTCGACGTTCACCGTGACGGAGAACCCGAGCTGGTACAGAAGGTCGAATGGGTGGTCCTCGAGGGTCGTGCCCCACGCGGCGATCGCGCCGGTCTGCAGGTTCGACGACGGCGACAGCTCGAGCGTGATCTCGCGATCGCGCACCCAGCGTGCGAGGTCTCCGAACTGCACGAGCACCTCCTCGCCCTCGCGCGACACGATCTCGAGGTCTTCCGCGACGCGCACGCCGTGCCCGAGGCGCAGAGCGCGCCCGTCGAGCAGCGCCGAGCGGATCGAGTCGAGCCCTGCCGCCTCGCCCGCGTGCACGGTGGTCGGGAAGAACTCCGACGCGAGGTAGTCGAACGCCTCGCGGTGACGCGACGGCGGGAAGCCGTCCTCCGGACCCGCGATGTCGAAGCCCACAGCGCCGCGCGTGCGCCAGTCGACGGCCAGACGCGCGATCTCGAGGGAGCGGTCGGTGTGGCGCATCGCCGTGATGAGCTGGCCGACGCGGATGTCGCGGCCGGCGGCCGCCGCCGCATCCTCGCCCTCTTCGATCCCCTCCTGCACCGCCTTCACGGCCTCATCGAGCGAGAGGCCGCGCGCCAGATGCTGCTCCGGCGCCCAGCGCACCTCGCCGTAGATGACGCCGTCCTCGGCCAGGTCCTCGACGAACTCGCGCGCGACGCGCGTGAGGCCCTCGCGCGTCTGCATGACGGCGGTCGTCAGATCGAACGTCTTGAGGTACTCGACCAGCGAGCCCGAGTCGCTCCTGTCGGCGAACCAGTCCGCGAGCGCGTCGGCATCCGTCTCGGGCACATCGAGCCCGATCTCGTCGGCGAGCTCGATGATCGTCGCGGGACGGACGGCGCCGTCGAGGTGGTCGTGCAGCGACACCTTCGGAAGGCTCCGGATCGAGACACCGTCGAGGACCGCGTCCCCGTGCTGGTCGATGGGCATGTGGTGCTCCTCTGCGGCGATTGGTGTGAAGGACGTTCTACGGCGGATGTGCGGCGCTGCGGCGGTCGGTGAGCCACTGGTGACGCTAGTCGATCTGGCGACTCCGCTCAGCCCGTGATGCGCTCCCGGACGAGCGGAGCGGGCGGCGGAGCATCCGGCCCGATCTCCCACGCCCCCTCGACGGCCTCGAGGGCGCGCGCGAACCGCGCCTCATCGTCTGCGAGCAGGGTGAACAGCGGCTGACCCGCGGTCACCTCGTCGCCTGGCTTCGCGTGCAGATCGATGCCGGCCGCGTGGACGACGGGGTCCTGCGCGCGGGCGCGGCCCGCGCCCAGACGCCACGCGCCGATGCCGAACGCGAGGGCGTCCATGCGGGTGACGATGCCGGAAGTCGGCGCGGTGACCGTGTGCGTCTCGCGAGGCGTCGGGAGCGGGGCATCGGGGTCGCCGTCCTGCGCGCGGATCATGGCACGCCACGTGTCCATCGCGCGCCCGTCGCGCAGCGCCTCCTCGACGTCGGCGTCGGGCTGCCCGGCGAGGGCCAGCATCTCACGGGCGAGCGCGACGGTGAGCTCGACCACATCGGCGGGACCGCCGCCGGCGAGCACCTCGACCGACTCGCGGACCTCGTTCGCGTTGCCGATCGCAAGCCCGAGCGGCGTGTTCATGTCGGTGAGCAGTGCGGTGGTCGCGACGCCCGAGTCCGTGCCGAGCTCGACCATCGTGCGCGCGAGCTCGCGTGCGCGGTCGACGTCGCGCATGAAGGCGCCTGAGCCGAATTTCACGTCGAGCACGAGCGCGCCCGTGCCCTCGGCGATCTTCTTCGACATGATGCTCGACGCGATGAGCGGAATGGCCTCGACCGTGCCCGTGACGTCGCGCAGCGCGTAGAGGCGCTTGTCGGCCGGGGCGAGGCCGGTGCCGGCGGCGCAGATGACGGCGCCGACGTCGCGCAGCTGAGCGAAGAGCTCGTCGTTGGTGAGCGAGGCGCGCCACCCGGGAATCGACTCCAGCTTGTCGAGCGTGCCGCCCGTGTGCCCGAGGCCACGGCCGGAAAGCTGCGGCACCGCGACCCCGAACGAGGCGACGAGCGGTGCGAGCGGGAGGGTGATCTTGTCGCCGACGCCGCCGGTCGAGTGCTTGTCGGCGGTCGGCTTGCCGAGCCCCTCGAAGCTCATGCGCTCGCCCGATGCGATCATCGCGTCGGTCATGACACGGATCTCGTCGCGGGTCATGCCGTTGAGCAGCACGGCCATCGCGAACGCGGCCATCTGCGCATCCGAGACGTACTCGCGCGTGTAGGCGTCGATCATCCAACGCAGCGCGTCTTCGGGCACCGCCCCGCCGTCGCGCTTCGCGCGGATGACGTCGACCGCGTCGAACGGCTCGACTCGGCCGGCCTCGGGGCTGGTCATCTCGCAGCCTCCTCGAGATCTCGCGGACCGAATGCGTCGGGCAGCACCTCGTCGATCGTGCGGATGCCCGACACGGTCTCCAGCAGCATTCCGGGGATCGCGAACTCGTACAGCAGCTGTCGGCACCGGCCGCACGGCATGATCGTGTGGCCGTCGTTGTTGACGCACACGAACGCGACGAGGTTGCCGCCGCCGGTATTGGCCAGTTCGCTCACGAGGCCGCACTCGGCGCACAGGCCCACTCCGTACGAGGCGTTCTCGACGTTGCATCCGGTGACGATCCGCCCGTCGGTGACCAGCGCGGCGGCGCCCACCCGGTACCGCGAGTATGGCGCGTAGGCGCGGCGCATCGCGTCGGTCGCCGCAGCGCGGAGCTCATCCCAGTCGATGTCGGTCACGAACGGCCACCTTTCGGGTCGGTATCGGGAGGGTCGGAGGCGGCCCGGCCCGCGCGTCGTCGTTCAGGCATGGATCACCCCTTGATGTACGGCTTTCCGTCGGCGGCCGGCGCGCGCGACTTCCCGACGACACCGGCGACCACGAAGATCGTCACGAGATACGGGACCATCAGCATGAACTCGCTCGGCACCGGCGAGCCGATGACGCTGAGGGTGTTCTGCAGGTTCGACGCGAACCCGAACAGGAGCGCCGCGAGCGTCGCCTTGATCGGATCCCACTGGCCGAAGATGACGGCGGCGAGCGCGATGAAGCCTGCGCCAGCGGTCATCTCCTTGTTGAAGGCGATGCCTGCGCCGATCGTGAACACCGTGCCGCCGAGCCCGGCGATGGCGCCCGCGAGCAGCACGTTCCAGAATCGGGTCTGGTTCACCTTGATGCCGACGGTGTCGGCGGCCTGCGGGTGCTCACCGACGGCCCGCAGACGCAGTCCCCAGCGGGTGTGGAACATGCCGATGTACACCAGCGCGACGGCGAAGTACATGATGTAGACGATGATCGTCTGCCGGAAGAACACCGGGCCGATGATCGGGATGTCGCTCAGGATCGGGATCGGGATGCGGTCGAACCGCGCCGGCGTGTTCAGCAGGGCCGCGTTCGGCGCGAGCACCTGCGAGAAGAGGAAGCCGGTCAGGCCGATCACGAGCACGTTGAGCACGACACCGACGATGACCTGGTCGACGAGGTACTTGATCGCGAACGCCGCGAGCACCGCCGCCACGAGCATGCCCGCGACCATCGCGGCCAATAGCCCGAGGAACGGCTGCTTCGTGATCGAGGACACGACCGCGGCTGTGAACGCTCCTGCGAGCAGCTGACCCTCGATCGCGATGTTCACGACACCCGCGCGCTCGCCGATCACACCGCACAGCGCGCCGTAGATGAGCGGCACCGCGAGGCCGAGGGATCCGGCGAGAAGGCCCGCGACGGGAATCGTCGCACCGGCGGCGGCCCACGTGAGGAACCCGATGACCGCCACGATCACGAACACGATGATGATCCACAGCGGCGTGCGTGCGAACCTCTGGACGAAATAGGCGGATCCCGCAGCCAGCAGCGCGAGCAGCAGGAAGCAGATCAGCGTCGTGAGGAACACGGGGACCGCGACGTCGCCGAGCTGGATGACGTCGGCCTGCGTGGACAGTCGGAAGTTCGTGTCTCCGCTGCGCGGCGCGAAGAACACGAGAATGCCGAACAGCAGCGCGAAGATGCCGAGCGCGATCGGCGGCTTCCAGCTGCGCAGCACCGCCTTCTCGACGGTGACGGGCGTCTCGGGCATGAGGCCCGCGGTGTCGACGTGCGGCGCGCTCACTTCGCTGCCCCCTCGAGCTCGGCGTCGGCGGTGTCGGCCTCGGTCGCGGCCTTGAGAGCCTTCAACCGCGCCTTCTCGGCCCGGCGGCGATCGCGTTCGGGCGACGGCAGGAAGAAGATCGCGCGCACGAGAGGCGGTGCGGCGATGAACAGCACGATGAGCGACTGCACGACCGTCACGATCTCGATCGGGATCTGCTCGCCCGCCTGCATCGCGAAGCCGCCCGCCTTGAACGCGCCGAACAGGATGCCTGCCGCGAACGTGCCCCACGGCGTGGACCGGCCGAGCAGCGCGACCGTGATCGCGTCGAAGCCGATGCCCGCGTCGATTCCCGCGGTGAAGCCCGTCGTGATCGTGCCGAGCACCTGGTTGACGCCGGCGAGACCCACGAGCGCGCCCGAGATGAGCATGCCGTAGATGTACATGTTCTTCACGTTGATGCCGGCGACCCGTGCGGCGTTCGGGTTCTCGCCGACCGCCCGGAACTGGAAGCCCAGGCTCGAACGGCTCAGGATCCACCACACGAGCACGGTCGCGCCGATCACGAGGATGAACCCGAAGTGCAGGTTGTACTGCGGGCCGAGCAGGTCGGGGAAGATCGCGGTGTCCTTCATCGGGGGTGTCTTCGGGTTGCTCGAGCCCGGCGCCTGGAGGAGCCCGGGCGTGCGCAGCATCCACGAGATGAGGTAGAACGCGACGTAGTTGAGCATGATCGTCACGATCACCTCGTGCGCGCCGGTCCTCGCCTTGAGGAAGCCCGCGATGCCCGCCCACAGCGCGCCGGCCGCCATTCCGACGATCAGCGCCAGGATCATGTGGATTCCCCACGGCAGGTCGAACCCGAAGGCGATCCATCCCGCGCCCGCCGAGGCCAGCAGCATCTGGCCGCGACCGCCGATGTTGAACATGCCGATGCGGAACGTCAGCGCGACGCCGAGGCCGGCCGCGATGAGCGGGGTGGCGAATGTGAGCGTCTCGGTGAGCGGGCGGATGCCGCGCTCAAAGCTGGCCGCGTTGAAGTTGTAGATCGACCCCTGGAAGAGCGCGGCGTATGCGCCGGCGACGGCGTCCCAGATCGCGGCGAACGTGTCACCCGGTCGTGCGAAGAAGTACCCCGCGGCCTGCTGGACGTCCTCGTCGGTCGCCGCGATCATGATGCCGCCGACGATGAGCGCCAGGAGCACGGCGAGCACCGAGATGAGCCAATTGCCCTGCGTGATCCTCAGGAACGTGTCGTGCCATTTGGAAGGAGGGGGCACCTCGGCGGGCGCCAGGGGCGCGCTGGACGAGCTCACGCTGCGGCTCCTTCTGTCTCGGGCGTCACGCCGGCCATCATGAGGCCGAGCACGTCGCGTGGCGTGTCGCCCGGCACGATGCCGACGATCCTGCCGCGGTACATGACCATGATGCGGTCCGCGAGGGCGGTGACCTCGTCGAGCTCGGTGGAGACGACGATCACGGGCACGCCCTGGTCGCGCGTAGCGACGATGCGCTTGTGGATGAACTCGATCGATCCGACGTCGACACCGCGCGTGGGCTGGGCTGCCACCAGCAGCGACAGGTCACGGCTGAGCTCGCGCGCGAGCACCACCTTCTGCTGGTTGCCGCCCGACAGCGATCCGACCGGGGTGTCGATCCCGGGTGCCCGCACATCGAACTCGGTGAACTTCTCCTTCGCGAAGCGCTCGAGCGTCTTGCGCTGCACGTTGCCGGCCTTGACGAACGGCTCGCCGTTCGCGCGGTCGAGCATGAGGTTCTCGGCGATCGTGAACGCCCCGACCAGGCCGTCCTCCTTGCGGTCCTCGGGCACGAAGCCGACGCCGGCGTCGAGGATGTGACGGATGCTGCGCCCGAGCAGCTCCTCGCCGTTGAGCCGCACGGAGCCCTGCACCTTCGTCTGCAATCCGACGAGCGCCTCGGTCAGCTCGGTCTGGCCGTTGCCTTGGACGCCGGCGATCGCGAGGATCTCGCCGCCGCGCACCTCGAAGCTCACGTCGTTGACGGTGACCTGCCCGCGCGGGTCGATGACGGTGAGCCCCTCGACGACGAGCGAGCTGTCGTTGGGCTTCGGCGGGTCCTTGTGAACCGTGAGCTCGACCGCGCGCCCGACCATCATCGACGCGAGCTCGGCGTTCGTCGCCGTCGGCTCGGCCTCGCCCACGACCTTGCCCAGCCGGATCACGGTGATGCGGTCGGCGACCTCGCGCACTTCGCGGAGCTTGTGGGTGATGAAGACGATCGACGCGCCGGTCTCGCGCAGCTGGCGCATGATCTCCATGAGCTCGTCGGTCTCCTGGGGCGTGAGCACCGCGGTGGGCTCGTCGAACACGAGCACCTTCGCATCGCGCGACAGGGCCTTGATGATCTCGACGCGCTGCTGCACGCCGACGGGGAGGTCTTCGACGACGGCATCCGGGTCGACGTCGAACCCGAATCGCGACGAGATCTCGCGGACGCGCTTGCGCGCCGCCTCGATGTCGAGGAGTCCCGCGGCCTTCGTCGACTCGTGGCCGAGCATGACGTTCTCGGCGACCGTGAAGACGGGGATGAGCATGAAGTGCTGGTGCACCATGCCGACCCCGGCGCGCATCGCGTCGCCGGGACCGCGGAAGTTCTGCACGTGGCCGTCGAGCAGGATGACGCCTTCGTCAGCCTGGTAGAGCCCGTACAGGACGTTCATGAGGGTGGACTTGCCGGCGCCGTTCTCGCCGAGCAGGCAGTGGATCTCGCCGGGCTCGACCACGAGATCGATGTGGTCGTTGGCGACGAGGCTCCCGAACCGCTTGGTTATGCCGCGGAGTTCGAGCTTCATGGTGCAGATCCTAGTGAGCGGGGTGCGGCGGCGCGATGACGCCGTCGCACCGCGAATACGGCTGTGGGGAGGCCGGCGTGCCGGCCTCCCCACAGGGAGCGGTTGTCAGCCCGCGAGGTAGGACTCGACGGGGATCGAGCCGTCGATGATGCCGGCTGCGATCTCGTCGAGCTCACCCTGCAGCTCGGGCGACACACGGTCCTCGAAGTCGTGGAACGGGGCCAGGCCCACGCCGCCGTTCTCGAGGGTGCCCACGAACGGGGTCGGGTCGAAGTCGCCCTGGCCCGCTGCGACCACGGCCTCCTCGACACCGACGTCGATGAGCTTGCGGATCGACGTCAGCAGGAGGTCGGCGACGCTCGGGTCGGTCTCGAACACGTCGGCGTCCACACCGAGGAGCGCGATCTCACGGCCGGAGCCGCGGATCACCGAAGCGGCGCTCTGGTAGATCGGGCCGCCGACCGGCAGGAGCACGTCGACGCCCTGGTCGACGATGCCCTGAGCGGCGTTGATCGCGTCCTGGTTGGCCTCGAAGCCGCCCGTGAACACACCGTCCTGAGCCGCGCGGTCCCAGCCGATGACCTCGACGCTGTCGCCCTTCTGCTCGTTCCAGTACTCGACGCCCTGGGCGAAGCCGTCCATGAAGATCGAGACGGTCGGGAAGTTCATTCCGCCGAAGGTGCCGACCTTCTTGGCCGTCGAGAACGACGCCGACGCGTAGCCGGCGAGGAACGCGGCCTGCGCGGTGTCGAAGACGATCGGCTTGATGTTCGGTGCATCCGTCTCGCCGTCGAAGTCGTTGTCGACGACGTCGTCGATCGACACGAACTCGATGTCGGGGTTGGCCGTGGCGGCCTCGCCCGCGGCCGCGGCGAGCGCGAAGCCGACGGTGATGATCAGGGTGCAGCCCTGGTCGATGAGGCTCGTGATGTTCGGCGCGTAGTCGGACTCGGAGCTGGACTCGACGGCCTTGAAGTCGACGCCCAGCTCGTCGGCGGCGCGCTCGAGGCCCTCGTAGCCGAGCTGGTTGAACGACTTGTCGTCGAAGCCGCCCGCGTCGGAGACCATGCAGGGCAGGAAGCCGTCGACGGCGCCGCCGGCGTCCGCACCGCCGGTCTCGCCGGTGTCTTCGGGGGCCGACGCACAGCCGGCAAGAGCGACGAACATGCTGGCGGCGACCAAGCCGCCGAGCAGTCGCTTTCGGGTGGAAACGGTCAACTCAACCTCCACGGGAGAAGACCCCGCGGACCTCGCGGGTGCATAGAGAAGTTACCCAGTGTCACCAGGCGGTTGCACGCCCGGACCGGGCCTCGGGCCGAATGGTTACAAAGACGCAACAGAGGGCGAGCGCGTCTCGCAGGATGCCTTAGAGGACGTCGCCGCGCCCGTTGAGCTTGAGGGCGTCGACGACGCCCTTCACGCGCTGGGCGTGCTCGCTCGTGGTCACCAGCAGCGCGTCATCCGTGTCGACGACGACGATGTCGTTCACGCCGATGAGGCTGATCACTCGCGACGTCTGGCTCACGACGATCCCGGATGCCGCATCCGACAGGATCCTCGCGTTCTTGCCGAGCACCGCGAGGTCGTTCTTGCGGCCCTTCGAGTTGAGCTTCGCGAGGCTCGCGAAGTCCCCGACGTCGTCCCAGTCGAAGTGACCCGGCACGACGGCGAGGCGTCCCTTCTCGGCAGCGGGCTCGGCGACGGCGTAGTCGATCGCGATCTTGGGCAGCGTGGGCCACACGCGGTCGACGACGGGGCCGCGCGCGTCGCGGTTGTCCCACGCTTCGGCGAGGTCCATGAGTCCTGCGTAGAGGGCGGGCTGGTTGTCGGCGATCTCACCCAGCAGCACGTCGGCCCGCGAGATGAACATGCCCGCGTTCCACAGGTAGTCGCGCGATGCGAAGTACTCCTTCGCGGTCTCGAGGTCGGGCTTCTCGACGAAGCTCTCGACGAGCGCCGCCTCGGGCGCCCCCTCGATCACGAGCGCGCGCTTCTTCTTGATGTAGCCGAAGCCGATGGACGGCTCGCTCGGCTGGATGCCGATCGTGCACACGAAGCCCTCGCGCGCGACCTCGACCGCCTGGCGAACCGCCCACTCGAACAGGTGCGGCACGCGGATGACGTGGTCGGCGGCGAAGGAGCCGATGATGACATCCGGCTCGCGGCGCGCGAGCACGGCGGCGGCGAGGCCGATGGCGGCCGTCGAGTCGCGCGGCTCGGACTCGAGGAAGAGGTTCTTGTCGAGGATGCCCGGCAGCTCCTTCTCGACCGCGGCACGGTGCGCGCGACCGGTCACGACCGCGATCCGGTCGGGACCTGTGAGCGGCTCGAGCCGCTTCCACGTGTCGTGCAGGAGCGTGTGCCCGGAGCCGGTCAGATCGTGCAGGAACTTGGGCGCGTCCGCGCGTGAGAGCGGCCACAGCCGGGAGCCGATCCCGCCTGCGGGGATGACGGCGTAGAAGTCCTCGATCGGTCCGGCCATGCTCACAGGCTAACCGCGCGGACGGTCCGGCACGATTCCTGACCGGCGGGACGCCGCAGCCGTGGGTGATCCAAGCGCCTCCTCGACGGGAATAGGATGGTCGGGGCGCTGTGAAGCGTCCGGGATCCGATCCGGGGCCGACGAAGTGCCCCGGCCATCCGCGTTCTACCCCTAGGAAGGACGGGCCGTGTCTGCTCCAGCGCGCGTCACACCGTCGGTATCCGAGACCACGTCGCGAACCCCCCGCGGAACGCTGTACCGCGGCCGCGAAGGCATGTGGTCGTGGGTGCTGCACCGCATCACCGGCGTGGCGATCTTCTTCTTCCTGTTGGTGCACGTGCTCGACACGGCCCTCATCCGCGTCTCGCCCGAGGCGTACGACGCGGTGATCGGCACCTACAAGAACCCGATCATGGGACTCGGCGAGGTCGTGCTCGTCGCGGCCGTCGCGTACCACGCGTTCAACGGCCTGCGCGTCATGCTCGTCGACTTCTGGCCGTGGGCCACGCGCCACCAGCGCCAGCTGTGGTGGGGCGTCATCGGCGTGTGGGCGGTGACGATGCTGGCCTTCACGCCGCGTCACCTCATGAACGTCTTCGGCGGCATGGGAGGGGGCCACTGATGAGCACCGCACAGGGCGTCTCGATCGCCGATCCCCGCACCCCCATCGCCCCGCGCAGCAAGCGCGGCGGCAACCTCGAGAAATGGGGCTGGATCTACATGCGCGCCTCAGGCGTGCTGCTGATCGTCCTCATCTTCGGGCACCTCTTCGTCAACCTCATGGTCGGCGACGGCATCCACGCGATCGACTTCGGCTTCGTGGCGGGCAAGTTCGCGAGCCCGTTCTGGCAGTGGTGGGACGTGCTCATGCTGTGGCTCGCCCTCATCCACGGCGCGAACGGCATGCGCACGATCGTCAACGACTACGTGACCCACGAGGGCACGCGTCGCGTGCTCGTGTGGGCCCTGTGGCTCGCCGCGGGATTCCTGATCGTCCTCGGAACCCTCGTGGTCTTCACCTTCGACCCGTGCCTCGGTCTGACCGACCAGAGCGCGCAGTGGCTGCAGGAACGCTGCGTCTGACGCCGCGACGACACTCAACAGAGACGGAAAGCACCCCAATCACGTGAGCACCCAGACCGCTGACGGCGTCGTGAAGAACGGCGTCCACTATCACCAGTTCGACATCGTCATCGTGGGCGCCGGCGGCGCAGGAATGCGTGCGGCGATCGAGGCAGGTCCGGGAGCGCGGACGGCCGTCATCACCAAGCTCTACCCGACGCGCTCGCACACCGGCGCGGCACAGGGAGGCATGGCCGCGGCCCTCGCGAACGTCGAGGACGACTCGTGGGAGTGGCACACCTTCGACACCGTCAAGGGCGGCGACTACCTCGTCGACCAGGACGCGGCCGAGATCCTCGCGAAAGAGGCGATCGACGCGGTCATCGACCTCGAGAACATGGGCCTGCCGTTCAACCGCACGCCCGAGGGCAAGATCGACCAGCGCCGGTTCGGCGGTCACACCGCCGATCACGGCAAGACGCCCGTGCGCCGTGCGTGCTACGCGGCCGACCGCACCGGCCACATGATCCTGCAGACGCTGTTCCAGAACTGCGTCAAGCTCGGCATCAACTTCTTCAACGAGTTCTACGTCCTCGACCTCATCACGGTGAAGGACGCGGACGGCGCGACGCAGGTCGCGGGAGTCGTCGCGTACGAGCTGGCGACGGGCGACCTGCACGTCTTCCACTCGAAGGCCGTCATCTTCGCGACGGGCGGCTTCGGCAAGATCTTCAAGACCACGTCCAACGCCCACACGCTCACGGGCGACGGCGTCGGCATCATCTGGCGCAAGGGCCTCCCGCTGGAGGACATGGAGTTCTTCCAGTTCCATCCGACCGGCCTCGCAGGGCTCGGCATCCTCCTCACCGAGGGCGCCCGCGGCGAGGGCGCGATCCTGCGCAACGTCACGGGCGAGCGCTTCATGGAGCGCTACGCCCCCACGATCAAGGACCTCGCGCCGCGCGACATCGTGAGCCGCTGCATGGTGCAGGAGGTTGCTGAGGGCCGCGGCGCCGGCCCGCACCGCGACTACGTGCTGCTGGACTGCACGCACCTGGGCGCCGAAGTGCTCGAGACGAAGCTCCCCGACATCACCGAGTTCGCGCGCACCTACCTCGGAGTCGATCCCGTCGTCGAGCCCGTGCCGGTCATGCCGACCGCGCACTACGCCATGGGCGGCATCCCGACCAACACCGACGCGCAGGTGCTGAGCGACAACACGACCGTCGTCCCCGGCCTGTACGCGGCGGGCGAGTGCGCATGCGTGTCGGTGCACGGCTCGAACCGCCTCGGCACGAACTCGCTGCTCGACATCAACGTCTTCGGCAAGCGCGCCGGCCGCCACGCGGTCGAGTACGTCAAGACGGCCGACTTCGTGCCGCTGCCCGACGATCCCGCCCGCGAGGTGCGCGAGATGATCGAGGGGCTGCGCAACAACCCGGGCACCGAGCGCATCGCCGTCCTGCGCAAGACGCTGCAGGACGAGATGGACCGCAAGGCCCAGGTGTTCCGCACCGAGGAGTCGCTCAGCGAGGTGCTCGAGGTGATCGAAGACCTCCGCGCCCGCTACCGCAACGTCCACGTCGACGACAAGGGCCGCCGCTACAACACCGACCTCCTCGAGGCGGTCGAGCTCGGGTTCCTGCTCGACATCGCCGAGGTCGTCGTCGTCGCCGCACGCAACCGCAAGGAGAGCCGCGGCGGCCACATGCGCGACGACTTCCCTGCGCGCGACGACGAGAACTACATGAAGCACACGATGGCGTATCTGACAGGCGATCCGCACTCGTCCAACTCGGAGGACCACATCCGACTCGATTGGAAGCCGGTCGTCATCACGCGCTACCAGCCGATGGAGAGGAAGTACTGAGATGACCTCGACCGTCCTCGAGACGACCGACGCGCACGACGGCGTCGAGCAGTCCCCGGCCGACACCGGCATCCAGTCGTTCCTCGTCACGTTCATCATCCGGCGCTTCGACCCCGAGGTCGA